>Ga0302326_10006244_pt1 | contig 26764 bp, 24 predicted proteins | sample Palsa_T0_3_FD_202264 | JGI IMG/M metagenome (GOLD analysis project Ga0302326, IMG submission 202264) | Peat permafrost microbial communities from Stordalen Mire near Abisko, Sweden - Palsa_T0_3 | ecosystem: Environmental > Terrestrial > Soil > Palsa > Peat permafrost | place: Sweden: Abisko... | reverse complement strand
AGGTGGCGCCGGCGATCGCTGGCCGGATGCACGGTCGTCATCAACCCCAGCGAGATGAGCGCTATGCAAACGGAAGTGTTGATGGACGCCTTTCATGAAGCCGGGTTGCCTCCTGGCGTCATCAATGTCGTGACGGGCCTCGGCGAGGTCGTCGGGACGGAATTAACGCAAAGTCCCGGCATTCAAAAAATCGCTTTCACCGGTTCGACGCAGATCGGAAAACTGGTCGCCAAGAACTCCCTGGACACGATGAAGCGCCTGACGCTGGAACTCGGAGGCAAGTCACCCAACATCATCCTGCACGACGCCGATCTCTCCACGGCGATCCCGATGGCCATCAGCGCCTGCTACCTGAATAACGGGCAGGCCTGCATTGCGGCTTCGCGTCTGATCGTGCCGGAAAGCCGACTCGACGAAGTGAAGCGATTGGCCAAGGCGGCGGTCGAAAAAATCAAAATGGGCGATCCGAGGGACAAGGACGTCACCCTCGGCCCATTGGCCAGCACAAAGCAGTACAAGCGCGTGCAAGAGTACATCAAGTCCGGGATCGAGGAAGGTGCGGAACTCGTCATCGGCGGGGAAGGTCATCCCCAGGGACTTGAAGGTGGGAATTTCATCAAGCCCACGGTGTTTGCCAACGTCACCCGCGAGATGCGCATCGCGAAGGAAGAAATCTTCGGACCGGTTTTGTCGATACTGACGTACAAGACGGAAGCCGAGGCCATTGAAATCGCCAATGACACCGAATTCGGTCTCATCGCCTACGTAAGCTCGGCGGACCCGGAAAGAGCCACCCGTGTGGCGCGCAAACTCGTCGCCGGCCGCGTCCTGATCAACACAATAAGTCACGATCCGTTTGCTCCCTTCGGTGGGTTCAAACAATCGGGGCTCGGCCGGGAAGGCGGGATCTTCGGGCTGCAGGAGTACCTGGAACCCAAAGCGATCATCGGCTAACCCGAGGAATGTCCTGCCAGCGCGATTGCTTCCAGACGAAATGCCGGCGAGAGAAAAAATGACCGTCCATGTGCCAGACCGTTTCAAAGTCGCGAACGCCTTCTGGATAGGGCTCACTAAGATCGGACTTACGCCGGCAGCGGTGCTGAGCCAAGCTCGGTTGCCACTGACTCTTTACGACCGCAGGAAGAACCTCGTCACAACGGCGCAGTTCTTCGCACTCTGGCGTGCCGTGGGCGAGCTCTCCGCTGATCCGGCCGCGGGCCTAAAAATCGCCACCCAGATCGACGTTGGCAATCGGCCGCCGCCAACCATGGCGGCCTATTACGCCCGTGACTACCGGGATGCCCTCACCCGCCTGGCTCGCTTCAAGCAACTGTGTTCGCCCGAGGAACTGCAAATCAAGGTGAGCAAGGACGAGTGCGTGATCGAGCCTGTGTGGCTGCACGCGCAGGAAGAAACGCCGCCTTTGTTGACAGACGCGGCCTTCGTCTCGTTCGTTGAACTTGGTCGCCGCAGCACAGGGCATTTGGTCACGGCGAAAAGGGTCGAGCTGAAGCGCAGCGCGGAGGCGACCGGCTTCCACGAAGCCTATTTCAAGGGCCCGGTCATGTTCGCAGCGCGACGGAATGCGCTCGTCCTGCACGCGGCCGATCTCGATCGGCCGTTCCTTACCTACAACGCCGAGTTGCTTGACATGTTGAATCCGCAGCTCGAACGCGCGCTTGAAGAGCGCCGTGCGCAAAGTTCGATCAGTGAGCAGGTGAAGTGGATTCTCAAGCGCCTGCTCGCGGGAAGCCGTCCGGAGATATCGGCAGTGGCGCGCGAGCTCGGGTTGAGCGATCGGACCTTGCAGCGGCGAATAATCGATGACGGCGCGACTTTCCGGCAGCTGCTTCTTGAGGCGCGGCAGGAACTGGCGCACGAGTACCTCAACCGGCCGGACATGGATGTCACGGAAGTGGCATTTCTGCTCGGGTACGAGGACTCGAATTCTTTCTATCGCGCTTTCCGAACGTGGGAAGGGACGACACCCTCCCAGCTGAGGGCAGCGCTCCGACGATCTAGGCAATGAGTGCAATTAGCGGAATTGGGCTCCGCGTTTCCGCGTACCTCGCGAGCTGGCTGTCTGTACTGAAGTTTTAGGCGTAGCCGCGGCGACATTCCCTCCGCGTATACCTGCAAAGGTGAAGGGGTGTCTCCCGAGGTGTCCTGGGAAGGCGCGCCGGACAAAGCCCGATCCTATGTTCTGATCGCGACTGATTGGGACGGTCCAACGCCGCGCCTACGTCTCGGGAATTTCACGCATTGGATTTTGTACAACATTCCGCGAGACGTTCATGAGATAAAAAGTGCGGTGACACCGGCTGAGCTGACCCGAGGAAAAATAGAGATCGGCAACAATTCCTCAGATGCGGCCACCTATATGCCGCCGTGTCCTCCGTTGGGAAAGCATCGATATATTTCGGCTCTATGCGCTCGACGTTGCGCAGATCCATCCGGCTTCGCATGACCGAGACGCCGTGACGGATGCCATGACCGGACACGTGCTCGCCTACGGTGAAATCGTGGGACTGTTTGGCGGTTGAGCGACTTAAGTTCCTGCCGCAACGACACCGCGTCTGTCGCGAGTTATCCAATCCATCCCCAAACTCAGGGGATAACCCTGTGAATAACCGGTTCGCCGTCATCGAAACGTCATCACCATTCAGCCGCTTATGTCGAACTGATGGATTATTGACCACGCGCTAGCGCTTAGCTCGTCCCTTCTTGAACTTTCTGACCTTCTTGAACTTTCTGATCTTCTTGAGCTTTCTGCCCGTTTTCTTTTTAGCGACTTTTTTCTTTGCTTTGCGACGCATCTTCACTAACTCGTCGATTAGCGTGTCGACCGGCTCGCGCTTCTTTGCCTTGCGCCGCATCCACACGAGAGCGTCCAGAAGGTTATCAACAGCTTCTTGTTCTTTCGCCATGCAGCATTCTACTTCGTCTTGCTGACCGGTTCACCACGTAATTCAAGCCTTCGCCCGCAGTTCCTTGCGTACCACGAGCTTGAGACCGGACCACACCTCGGTGACCGCGCACACCTTGATGTCCACCAAACCGAGCGGCAAGGCGACCTCACGAATCGTATCCTCGGTGACGTCCGTCGGCACTTTTGAGGATTTCTTGGGCCAGGACACCCAAATGGCTGCTTCAGGCGGCAGCTTTTTGCGCAGCGTGGCAAGCAATCGGACAAGTGCGCTGCGCTCTGTCGCAAACGCGTGCACCAGATTTGTCGAAGAATTCGCCGTACTCGTGAAGCGCACCCGCGCCGGCAACGGCGCAAGAAGCGCCCGGTACTGCACAGGGGCTTTGACGAGAAAGACCTTGAACCCCTCCTTGATTCCGAGCTTCTTTGCCAGCGGTGTTTCCGAATATCCCGCCATCCCGCCACCTCAAATGCCAAGCCAGATTATTACATGATGATCGCACGCGATGATCGCACGCGAGTAGCTCGACGAGCCGGCGCGGTATAAGCTACGCAGCCCCCAAATAAGCTTTAGGAACATCCTAATGTCGCGAAGATCACCGGCACTATTGCTAATCATCGTCGCATGTAGCGCTCAGGCAGCGGAGCATTTCGATGGCAAAACCTGGTGGGACACGGTGAAGGAAATCTCGGACGACAAGTACGAGGGCCGCGATACTGGCAGCAAGGGTGAGCATCAAGCGCAAGAATTCATCGTCGGCAAGCTCAAGGAATTGGGTGTCGAGCCGGCAGGTTCGAACGGTTACTTCCAGAGTGTCAAATTGCGTACCGTCGAGATCGATGAGCCGCATTGCACGCTCTCCCTGGTCCGCGATGGCCAGGTGCAAGCGCTCACCCTGGGCGAACAGGCGTATTTCAGTACGCGCTTTCCGCCCGCTCCAAAAGTCGATGCACAGCTGGTATTTGTCGGCTACGGCTTGAATATCCCAGAAAAGAATTACAACGATTATTCGGGCCTGGACCTCAAGAACAAGGTGGCCGTGATCCTCACGGGTTCACCCGCCGATGTGCCCGCGGCATTGAGTGCTCATTACCAATCGCGTGCGGAACGGTGGAAGGCGCTGAAGGCCGCCGGCGCGATCGGGGTCATCCTGATCCAAAACCCGGCTTCCGTGGACCTCCCCTGGGCAAGATCGTCGCTGAACCGCAATCATCCCACCATGGATCTGGTCGGCCCGGAATTTGACGAGACCTCCGGTTCTAAACTTGCGGTCACCTTCAATCCGGCCCATGCGGACCTGCTGCTGCAGGGAAGCGGACACACATTTGCAGAACTCGCCGCTCTTGGCAAAGACCGCAAGCCACTGCCGCACTTTCCCTTGAAGGTATCCGTCAGCGCCACGACGGTCACACACACGCGAGATGTCGATTCGACCAACATTGTTGCCCGGATCCCGGGCACCGATCCGAAGCTCAAGGCTGAATACGTGGTGTTGTCGGCGCACATCGATCACGTCGGCATTGGCGAACCGATCAACGGCGATCGCATTTACAACGGCGCCATGGACAATGGGTCTGGCAGCGCGTTGCTGCTCGATATCGCCCGCTCTCTGAAACAAACACACACCACGCTCAAGCGCTCCTTGTTGCTGGTGTGGGTGACAGGCGAGGAAAAGGGCTTACTGGGCTCCAAGTATTTTGCCGAGCATCCGACCGTCGCGGCAAAATCCATGGTCGCCGACATCAATACCGATATGTTCCTGCCCATCGTGCCTCTGAAAATCCTGACCGTCTACGGTCTTGCCGAGTCCGATTTGGGCGATCGCGCGAAACAGGTCGGCGAACAACAGAATCTGCAAATACAGTCTGATCCGCTGCCGCTGCTCAATGTATTCATTCGCAGCGACCAATATAATTTTGTTCGCCATGGCGTGCCTTCCGTCATGATCGACGTCGGCGCAACTCCCGGCTCGCCCGAGGCCGCTATAATCAAGACGTGGCACACTGAGCGTTATCACGCACCCTCGGACGACGCAAATCAGCCCGTGAACTTGGCGACTGCCGCGGCCTATGAGGAGGTCATCCGCGCGCTGGCCATTGAAGTCGCCAATGACCCGAAGCGGCCGCAATGGAAGCAGGACAGCTTCTTCCGTCGCTACGCCGACACGACAAGCCCATGAGCGTCAGTGCCGCGTGGGCCTTCCGCCGGCCGGTTCGCTATTGAGTTGCGCCCAAGTCCAATTGCTTCGCGGGCGCAATCGCGCCGGCTTGGCGGGCAGCGCCGCTCCGGGGGGTGGCGCCGAGACTGCGCGGCGCGACGAGAAGGAGCCGGTCAAATAGTCCTCGCGAAGCAGCGTTGGGATGCATCCACGGAGTGCTCCACTGCAGGGACGGCGCGCCGCGCTTGCCCGCCTGCAAGGACAGCGAACTTGCCCGGCTTTGCCACAATGTCAGCAGGCGCACGCGATCTTGAGTCTTCGACTCCGACAATTCACGGGCGAGAGAGGCGTCCTGAAGCATTGGCGCATCAATGACCGAGTCCTCGCTCCTGGCGGCCGCGGCGGCCTCGAGCAGGCCGTGCTTTCGCGGCCGAAATTCCGTCGGCGAAAATACTGGTATGTTTGGCTGCGCGGAGAAAGCAAAGGCGGCGGGTAGCGACGGCGCGGCAATAGGCGCAAGCGCAGTTTTTTGCGTGTCGGCATTGCGGCGCGCATCCGGGCTCTGTGGCGGGTCGCCTGCCCACGCACCGCCCGGAACCAGGCTATAGAGCACCAGCGCCAGTAGTTGGCATTCGCAAAGTCCGTTGCTGCGAGACCGCCGTTGCGCTTCGATCGGTTCCATTGCTGCATCTTCGCTCAACGGCTACCGCGCCCGTTGCGGATCACAACATAACGGGCCCGGATTTTCCCTTTATGTCGAAGATGCGATGCAATGCCTGAAAGTCGACGCGATATGTAAAAGCAATCAGGCGTCCGGAGCGCGGTATTGCGCGCGGCCTTTTTCCCAGTTGCGTCCATCGAAGGGTCTCACCGTCATGGATTCAATGCTGCCCTCATCGATGCAGCGTGCATTCACGCTGACGCCATCAGGGTGAGAGCGCGGAATGTAGAACGATTTCACTCCGCAAGTCGCACAAAACATGTGCTTCGCCACCTGTGTATTAAACGTATAAGTCGTGAGCGCATCGCCGCCGCTGAGCAATTTGAAGCGCTCTTTCGGCACGATTAAGTGCAGAAATCCAACTTTGCTGCAGATCGAGCAGTCGCATTCATCCACTTCGATGGCTGCCGGCGCAATGACTTCGAAGCGGACGCGGCCGCAGTGGCAGCCGCCCCTATGAGTGCTCATCATTTTTGCGCGCCCGTCTAGGTCCTAGGGTTTGTGCTCTTGCGCGGCGAGATCGTTGAGCAGGGACATGAGTTTTTCAGGGCCGCCCGCCATGGTCACGTCGGTAATGTACTTGCCGTTCAGGATGAACATTGGCACGGCGGTAACGCGATAGCGCTGCGCGAGTTGATCGGCCCGCTGCATGGCAGTTTGCACGTTCATGTCTTGATATGCCTTTTCGAAGTCGGCATCCGATAGTCCCAGTTTTTTGATGAACGATAGCTGAACCCGCTCCGCCGCTGCGGCGTTGTTAGGGTCAGGCCCGATCAAGGGATCGCCGGTCACCTGTATTTCCTTGAATATCTCGCTGTGAACCTCGTTCAATTTGCCCATGGCCTCGAGGGCGTAAAAAAGGTGCGCCAGGGATCGATGGCTTTCGTTCCATTCCACCGGCACCCGGGTGAAGGTGACGTATGCAGGTTTGGACTTGAGCCACGCTTGCAGTGTTGGCTCGAGCGCGAAGCAGTGCGGACAGGCGTACCAGAAGAACTCCAGCACTTCGACTTGTCCCGCGGGAACGTTCGTGGGCTGCGCCGGAACTATGCGGTTGTAGTTCACACCATCCTGCCATTGGGTGCCGCTCGCCGCCGCGGCCGCAGCCGCTCGACTGGATGTCGCGGCGGCCACCGTCGAAGCGACTGCCGCCAGCAATTTATTCTGCGCTGCGGTGTCTCCGGGGGTTTCCTCCACCGTTTCGGAGCCATCTTCCTTGAGCAGGGTCATCGTCAGCGGCTTGCCGGCGTCTGCTGCCGTTTTGCCTGGCACGGACGGCGCGGTGCTCTTTACAGCCGGAGCGGCGGCGGGTGCAGGCGCTTTCGCGGGAGCGAGTCCCGACGGCTCCTGCCTGCCGCACGCGGTCAGAGTCAGCGCAAGGCCAAGCGCGACCAGCAGCGCGCGAAATCGCATCAGCGAATCCCTTGTACGTAGGAAGCGAGATTGCGAATGTCATCGGGAGAGAGGCGTTTGGCGATGGTCTGCATGATGCCGTTGGGTCCCGTCGCTCGAGTACCCGACGCATAGTCATTCAATTGCTTGACTAGGTAGGCAGATTGTTGACCACGCAGAGCCGGAAATTTGGCTGGCTCATTGCCCTTGCCCGTCGCGCCGTGGCAGGCCATGCACGCCGGGATTCCGCGCGCTTGATCGCCGCCTCGGTACAGTTTCTCACCCGCTTGCCAGTAGGAGGGATCCGCTTCCAATCCCGTGTTGGTCAAACTGTCGAAATACATACCGAGATCGGCCATGTCGTTCGCCGTCAAATTGACGGTCATCGGCATCATGACGGGACTGGAGCGTTTGCCGGTCTTGAAATTATTGAGCTGATCGGCGATGTAGTCGGCGCCGAGCCCGGCGAGGCTGGGCCATTCCGGATTCGTGCTATTGCCATTCGCGCCGTGACAGGCCTGGCAAGTCGCAGCCTTGGTCGCACCGGCTTCGACGCTCGGCGCGGGGATGGCAAGGGTCGTGACAAAAGTGCTGGAAATAGTTGCTGCAAGAATCCAAAGCCGCTTCATGACGCCCTGATACCCCATTTTATTGTGACCCGCTGTCAACCCTAAATTGTACACTAGAGTCAATAATTTGCGTTCCGCCGGTGGCCATGACGATCTATTCGCACGTTAAATTCATGACCAGCGCGGCCGAGGCGAACCAACTTGCGGCCGATACGGGCCGAGAGATCGCATTTGCCGGCCGGTCCAATTCGGGCAAGTCCACCGCAATTAACGCCATTACCCAACGTTCGGGCCTTGCCCGTGTGAGCCGCACGCCGGGCCGCACGCAACTCATCAACTTTTTCGAGTTGGCGCCCGAGCAGCGGCTGGTGGACCTGCCGGGCTACGGCTACGCCAAGGTTCCCGAGCGCGTTCGCCTGCATTGGCTCGCGCTGATGGAGCACTACTTCAACGTGCGCGAATCGTTGGTGGGCTTGATGCTAATTGTCGACAGCCGGCGGGGCTTGAGTGCGCAGGATGTGGCGATGCTCGAGTGGATACTGTCGAGAAACCGCTTCGCCCATGTTTTGCTGACAAAAGCAGACAAACTCAATCGGCGCGATTCACAGCGCGTACTCAAGGACACGATTGCCGCCGGGGCGGACGCTGCGGTATCCGCGCAACTTTTTTCGGCACATAAAAGCCAAGGCATCGAGGAAGCGCGCGAAGTGATGGATCGCTGGTTCTGCAATTGAAATAAAAAAGCCCCGATGGACGCTTGTGGCAACCATCGGGGCAGACCAACCCGGCATGGGGATGACAAACCGGGTCATGCTCGCTCAGGGAGAAGAGCGAGGAGCGTCTTAAACGCTCATTTGGTTAGATGGGGATGCCTCGCGAAAGTTCCAGTCCTTGAAAGCTAGTTTTTTTTACTGCTGCGTCCGCAGCAAATCACGTCCCGCCAATTCAGTAATTTTGCGCCATATTTCATGCTAGCGCACGCATTTAATGAGGCTCAATCGAGCCTAATGCGCTTCATCCCAATTGCGGCCAACCCCTACGTCCACCTTCAGTGGAATCGAAAGATCCGCGGCGCGAATCATGTGTGTCCGTGTTTGTCCTACAACTGAGTTAATAAACTCGTCCGCGACCTCAAGCACGAGTTCGTCGTGCACCTGCATGATCAGTCGCGCCGGAATGCGCGAACTTTGCAGCCAAGAGTCAACCTCGATCATTGCGCGCTTGATGATATCGGCGGCGGTGCCCTGCATCGGCGCGTTGATGGCGCTGCGTTCCGCATATTGGCGCAATGCAGCGTTACGCGATTGTATTTCGGGTAAGTAAAGCCTGCGGCCAAACACAGTTTCCACATAGCCGGTTTCGCGCGCTTGGCGGCGCGTCTCCTCCATGTAACGCCTCACGCCGGGATAGCGTTCGAAATAAAGATCCATGTATTTCTGCGCGTCGCCGCGGCCGATGCCCAATTGCCGGGCCAGCCCGAATGCGGACATGCCATACATCAGGCCGAAATTAATGGCTTTTGCGGAGCGCCGCTGATCCGCGCTCACCTGTTCCAGAGGGGTGCTGAAGACTTCCGCGGCGGTCGCCTGATGCACGTCGCGATCTTCCGCGAAGGCGCGCAGCAGCGTCGCGTCGCCCGACAGGTGCGCCATGATGCGAAGTTCGATCTGCGAATAGTCCGCGGCCACGAGCGAGTGGCCGGGTGGCGCAATGAATGCCTGCCTGATGCGCCGTCCCTCATGCGTGCGGATCGGGATGTTTTGCAGATTCGGATCTTGAGACGATAACCTGCCGGTCGCCGCCACCGCCTGATGGTAAGAAGTATGGATGCGGCCGGTGTCCGGATTGATCTGCAGCGGCAGATTGTCGGTGTATGTGGACTTGAGTTTCGCCATGCCGCGATATTCCAGAATCAATTTCGGCAAACGATAAGTCTCGGCGAGTTCCTCGAGCACGTCCTCCGCGGTTGAAGGCTGACCGGTCGGCGTCTTGCGCATTACCGGAATGCCAAGCTTGCCGAAAAGTATTTCCTGCAGTTGCTTTGGCGAGTCGACATTGAAAACGCCGCCGGCCTCCTGATGCGCCTGCGACTGAAGCTCCAGCATGCGCGACGCCAACTCGGTGCTCTGCGCTTTCAATAGCGCGCGGTCCACGAGCACGCCCGTGCGCTCCATGCGGAACAAGACCGGCACCAGCGGCTGTTCGATGTTTTCGTAGACGAATTTCAGTGCCGGCACCGCTTCAATTTGCGGCCATATCGCCCGATGCAGCTGCAGCGTGATATCGGCATCCTCGGCCGAATATTCCGCGGCCCGATCCACGTCCACCTGATTGAAAGTGATTTTCTTCGCGCCCTTGCCGGTGAGCTCTTCGAAGTTGATCGTCTTGACGCCGAGGTATCTCACGGCGCTCGAATCCATATCATGGCGCGTCGCGACGCTGTTCAAGACGTAGGATTCCAGCATGGAATCGAAGCGCTGCCCGTTGAGCGCGACGCCGCAGTTGGCCAACACATGCGCGTCGAACTTAAGATGATGGCCGAGCTTGGCCTTCGTCATATCCTCGAGCACTGGTTTCAATGCGTGAAGCACCTTGTTGCGATCGAGCTGATGCGGCGCGCCCGTGTAGTCGTGCCCCAGCGGCACGTACGCGGCTTCGCCCGGCGCAACCGCGAAAGACACGCCGACGATCTGTGCACGCATATAGTCCAAACTGTCGGTTTCGGTGTCGAACGAAATCAGCGGCGCGGCCTTGAGCTTATTGAGCCACAGCTCCAGTTCCTCCTCCGACATCACCTTGTGGTAGTCGCGAACCGTAGGCGTGCTGACGACGGCAAACGCCGCCGCGATCCGGGCGCCGCCGGAGTCGATGACCTCGGCGAGCACCACGTCAATCTCGGCGGCGCCTTCCGGCACTGCCGGTTCAGCGTCCGGCCCCAACGACTTGAGCAGCGCGCGCAATTCCATGCGCGTGTACAACTCGCGCAGCCGCGGCACATCGGGGGCGCCGGGGCTCAGCTGTTCGGCGGTCACGTCGAGTGCCAGTGTCGTGTCGATGGTGGCGAGCTTGCGCGACAACTCCAGCATCGGCAGTTCATTGCGCAGATTTTCGCCGACCTTGCCGCTGATGTCGGCGGCGTGGGCAATCAGGGCGTCGAGCGTCTCGTATTGGTTCAGCCACTTCGCCGCGGTCTTTGGGCCCACGCTGGTGATGCCGGGAATGTTGTCGGAAGCGTCCCCGACCAGCGCCAGGTAATCAACGATCTGCTCGGGAAAAACATCGAACTTCGCCTTCACGCCGATGCGGTCGAGGCGCGTGTTGCTCATGGTATTGAGCAATTCCACGTTCGGCCCCACCAACTGCGCCATATCCTTGTCGCCGGTGGAGATCAGCACTTTGAAGCCGGCATCGGCCCCTTGCTTCGCGAGCGTGCCTATCACATCGTCCGCCTCGACGCCGGGCACGCGCAGCAGCGGTACGCCCATCGCGGCGACCACATCGTAGAGCGGCTGCACTTGCGCCCTCAAGTCATCCGGCATGGGCGTGCGATGCGCCTTGTACTGATCAAATAAATCATCCCGAAAAGTGCGCCCCGGGGCATCGAACACCACCGCGATTCGATCTGGGGCTTCTTCCTTGATCATTTTGTTCAGCATGTTGAGCACGCCGAGCACCGCGCCCGTCGGTTCACTGCGTGAGTTGGTCAGGGGCGGCAGGGCGTGGAAAGCGCGATACAAATAGCCCGAGCCGTCGACCAAAATAAGTTTGCGTGCGCTCATGATCTAAAGCACCCGCTTAAGAGTGCGTCGAGTCCGCGGTGGGAGGAGTGCTCGGCGTGGTGGGAGCGGGTGCAGGTGCGGGCGCAGGTGCGGGCGGTGCAGGACTCGTCGCAGAACCTGCGCCCTCGGGTGCTGGGCTGGCCGCACCGCTGCCGCTCGCAGGCTTTGCAGGTGCGCTAGGCACTGTAGGAGCGTTGCGCTTGTGCTTCTGCGCGTCGGGCATTACCAGAGGTCCTTTTTGACCGCAACCGAGTACGCCGCCCGCGAGGCAGATCAGCAGCAAAAGTTGCGCGAATTTCATGATCGCAAGTATACCCGCGCCGCTGCTTGCCGTTGCGATCGGAACTTCTGTCAACGCCTTCCAGTCGAATGCGTTAGTCAAAGCGGAGGTTTTTTATGCGGATTTCCAAGACCCTTGGGGCAATTCTGGCGATTGCGGCTTGCGGCGCCTCGGGCGCGGCCTTCGCCGACAATCCGGTGGGATTCTACGTTGGCGCAGGCGTCGGTGATTCGCAAATCAGGAGCGACGACTCCTATTATGGGTATCCCGGCTACTACAACGACAACCAATTTGCCTGGCAAGGGATTATCGGTATCCGGCCGATCCGCATTCTGGGCGTCGAGGCCACCTATATTGATTTCGGCCAGCCGTATCGGCACAACGGCTATTACGATTACAACGTCTCCGGCAGCGATTCTCACCCGACCGCCCCCGCGCTGTTCGCGGTCGGGTACCTGCCTTTGCCCTTGCCGTTTCTCGACGTCTTCGCCAAGGCGGGCGCCGCGCGGCTCTCCACCAACGTCACTGACTTCGTTCCGCAGCCCTGTCCTGCCGGTGGGCCCTGTCCTTACTTCTCGCCTACCGATCGGCATCAAGTCATCGACACGCGATTCGCGTACGGCGCGGGCGTGCAATCCAAGTTCCCGTTTGGATTGATCCTGCGCGGCGAATACGAGCGCATCAGTTCGCAATTCGGAGATCCGTCCGCGTTCATAGCGAGCGCGCTGTGGCAGTTCTGATCTGACGCCTTCGGGTGCGGTCGCTCTCAAAGGGCACCGCACCTTATACTGGCGCGCATGACAACAATTTCGCCTTGGCGCGCATCCTTTACGTTTCTTTGTGCTGGCGGCATCGGCACTGCCATTTGCAGCTGTATGCCGGCGAATTTGGCTACGGTAACGAGCGGCGCCGGCGCGCCATCGGCTGTCACGCGCGCATTGCGCAGCGACATCGATACCATCGTCGTCATCTACGCAGAGAATCGCGCCTTTGATAATTTGTACGGCAATTTTCCGGGCGCGCGAAATTTGAGCGAAGTCATCGATCGCGATGGGCGTCCACTGCCCGGCTACCACCCGCAGTTGGACCGCGACGGCAGCGTTCTATCCGTGCTGCCGCCCACGTGGGGCGGCGTGACCGCTGCCGGCGTTATGCCGGTGGTGACCCAACAGCAAAGCGTTGGCTTGCCCAATGCGCCGTACTCAATCGAACATGCATTTACGGCGCAATCGCAGGTCACCCTATCGACCACAACCGTAACGCGCGATTTGTGGCATCGCTTCTACGAACATCAGATGCAAATCGACGGCGGCAAGAACGATGGCTACGCCGCCTGGTCGGACGCCGGCGGTCTGGCGCTGGGCCACTACGACTATAGCCGTTCGGCGCTATACGCGTTGACACGGGAATTCGTACTCGCCGATAATTTTTTTCAGGGCGCCTTCGGCGGGTCATTTCTGAATCATCAATATCTGATTTGCGCCTGCGCCCCGGAATACCCGGGAGCCGACACCGCGGCGGCGAAGCCCGCTATCGCCGTGCTGGAAAAAGACGCCGCCGGCGGCTACTTGCCGCGGCTCAAAACGGCGACCGTGCCGCCGGTTTCGGCGCTCGATGAGCCGCCGACTTTTGCGAGGAGCGGCGATATCGCGCCGCTCAATTATTTCGGCGACGGCAAGTTCTATGCGGTGAATACCATGCAGCCTCCCTACCAGCCGAGCCGCAACAAGCCGGCGGCGGGGGATGCGAGCTTTCTCTATGCGAATCCGAACAATCCGACGACGCTGCCGCCGCAAACCCGGCGGAATATCGGCGACGCACTGGATGCGAAGGGTATTGCCTGGGCGTGGTACGCGGGCGCGTGGAATGCCGCAGTTAAGGACGGCAGGCGGCCGCCGTCGAAAATGCGCGATGTGATCTATGCGCCGGAGATCGCGGGCGGCAATCCGGATTTTCAGGCGCATCACCAGCCCTTCAATTACTACGAGCGCTTTGATCCGGCTACCCACGCAGAACAGCGCGCCGCGCACTTGAAGGATTATGAGGACCTGCTGACGGACACCGCGGCGGGCCGCTTACCTGCGGTGACTTTTTACAAGCCTCAAGGGAATCTCAATCAGCACGCCGGTTATGCATCCATCGCCGAGGGCGATGCGCACATTGCCGATCTGGTGGCGAAGCTGCGCGCCGGCCCACAGTGGAGTCGCATGTTGATCGTGATCACGTACGATGAGTTCGGCGGTGCCTGGGACCACGTCGCGCCGCCGCAGGGCGACCTTCTGGGTCCCGGTGCACGCATTCCGGCGTTGATTATTTCGCCCTTCGCCAAACGCGGCGCAGTTGATCACACGCAGTACGACACGGAATCCATTCTGCGCCTGATCACGCGCCGCTTCGATCTTGAAGCTCTTCCGGGGATCGCCCAACGCGACGCCGGCCTGCGCACACACGGCGCGTCGCCTATGGGCGATCTCACAAACGCGCTCGAACTGCGTTAGTTGTGCTTCACCGGCGGCGGCGTGCCAGGGGGTGCCTTGGGTGGCGCACCGGCGGCCTCGGCGCTGATCACGCTCACCTCGAAAATCAGCAATGAATTGGGCGGAATTTTCGGCTGGCCGCGGGCACCGTAGGCCAGCTCCGGCGGAATGAATAACTGCCATTTCGCGCCCGGCTTCATCATCACCAGCGCCTCTTGCCAGCCCTTGATGACGCCGTTGACGGGGAAAGTCGCGGGCACACCACGCGAGTACGAGCTGTCGAATTCCGTGCCATTGAGCAGCTTGCCGCGATAGTCCACGGTCACACTGTCGGTGGCGCTGATGGGCGGCGCCTTTTTGTCGCCGGCGGCGATAATTTTATATTGCAGTCCCGAGGCGGTGGTCACCACGCCTTTTTCCTTGCCGTTTTTCGCCAAAAATTCCTTCGCGGCATTGGTATTGCGCGCGGCCATGGCATCGCCCGCTGAACGCGCGAAGGCCTGGAGTTGCTGTTGATCGGTGGGCGAAGGCTGTTTGCCTTGCAGGCCATCCTTCAGGCCTCGAACGACGGAATCGGGGATGATCGCGTCGGGCGCAATGCCGGTGTTGTGCATCTGCGCGCCAAATATCAGGCCGATCAAATAGCTGATTTGATCCGGCGTGGGAGGCGGTCCCGGGTCCGCACCCGCCGCCGTGGTCGGCGGCGGTTTCACGGCCGGTGGGGGAGTCTGCGCAAAGCCTAAGCCTGCAAAGCTCGCCATAACTACAAGGCTGAATGCCTGGCGCCAGAATCTAACGGTGGGTTTTTTCATGGCGCAAAAGATACGCCTCTTGAGGTTACAAATGCCAGCGCAAATTTATTGCGTGAGGGCGCCGCGCCTGATGACTGCCAGGGTGATGCGCGAAATACAGACGAGCTTCTGCGCCTCATTGAAGATGTCAATGGTCCAAACATGCGTGCGGCCGCCCAAGTGCACGGCCCGCGCCGTTCCGGTGACGAGGCCGCCGCGCGCCGCCCGCACGTGGTTTGCATTGATTTCCTGGCCCACGACCTGGTACTCGGCCGCATCGACGCACATGGCCGCCCCCGTGCTTCCCAAGGTTTCGGCGAGCGCCACCGAGGCGCCGCCGTGCAGAAGTCCATAGGGCTGCACCGTGCGCGTATCCACGGGCATGGTGCCGCGGACGAAGTCCGAGCCGATTTCGGTGAATAAAATACCGAGATTCTCGACCATCGTTCCTTGCCTGTTGCCGTTCAACTCCTCGAGGCTCCGCAGGCTGCGCCAAATGCTCATTCGTTGTCCTTGAGTTTTGCGGCCACTCGTCGGTAGGCCTCGCGAAAGGGGATGCCTTCCTTGGCCACCAGCGCATTCGCCCTGGCCGCGGCGTGAATGTCTGGATCCAGCCGGATATTTTCCGGCCGAAAGCGCACACCGTCGAGTGCACTCGGCAGGATTGCCAAGGTCTGCAAACATGAATCGATGCCGCGAAACAGCGGCGGCTTGATCAGCTGCAAATCGCGGTGATAACCCGAGGTCAGTTTTTGCGTGATGCTCAAGACCTCATTCAGCGCCGCCTGCGCGACCGCGCTGCGCCCGCGCATCAACTCGAACACATCGGGATTGCGTTTTTGCGGCATGATCGAGGAACCGGTGGTGAAGGCCTCCGGCAGACTCACATAACCGAATTCTTGTGTATAAAACAGCAACAGGTCGGCGGCGACGCGGCCGAGATCCTGTGTCAGCAGCGTGATTTCGAACAACAGCTGCGCTTCGGCTTTGCCGCGCGACAATTGCACCGCGGTGACCGGCTCGTGGGTGACGGCGAAATCGAGGCGCAGGCGCGTGGCTTCACGGTCGATATCGAGATTCGGAGTGCCGAATCCGGCTGCGGATCCCAAGGGGTTCTTGCCGCTGCGCCGCTGCGCTGAGAGCAATCCCTCCGCATCGTCGCGAAGTTCCGCGACGAATCCCAGCGCCCAGAGCGCGACGCTGCTCGGCATGGCCTGCTGCATGTGGGTGTAGCCGGGAAGTTCTTGATCGGCATGGCGCGCGGCCAAGGCGGCAAGCGCGTTGGCCACCTCGAGCGCACCCGTGCGTAGGCTGTGCGTGGCATCGCGCATGTAGAGCCGCAGCGCCGCCAGCACCTGATCGTTTCTCGAGCGCCCGGCATGCAGACGGCCGCCGGTCGGGCCGATCCGTGCGGTGAGCAAATTCTCGATGGCAGTCTGACAATCCTCCTGCTCGAGCGAAATGCGCCACTTGCCCTGTGCGTGCTCCTCGCCGATGACCGTCAACGCCGCACATATCGCCTCAAGATCCGTCGGCGACAGCAATTTTTGTTCGCCAAGCATTTCCGCATGTGCAATCGAGGCGCGGATGTCGTAGGCCACCAGGCGATTGTCCAAGGCATGGTCTTCGCCCGCCGTATAATCAAGCACGCGCGCATCGAGCGAAGTTCCCTTGTCCCAGAGGCGAGTCATGATGCTCGGGATCAGTGATGCGCCAGCTGTTCCGCTGGGCTCAAGGCTTTCAGATCCGCGACCACCAGCGTGCCGGTGCCCTCATTGGTGAAGACCTCCGCGAGTAAACTGTCGGCGGCCTTGTAGCTGATCACATGCACGCGGCGCACGCCGCCGCGAATCGCACTCTCAATGGCCGTCGCTTTGGGCAGCATGCCACCCTTCAAGCTGCCCTGGTCCCGCAGACGTTTCAACCCCAGGATGTCGGTGTAAGAAATGACGGAGCCGGGCTCCTCTGCGCTTTCCAGAATCCCCGGCGCGCCGGTGCACAGCACCAGCTTTTCCGCGGACAGAGCGCCCCCGATCGCGGCCGCGACGGTATCGGCATTGATATTGAGCAAGATGCCGTTGGCATCCGCGGACAGGGGACTGACGACCGGCATCAAGCCGTTCTCGAGCAGTTTTTCGAGCACCGCTGAATTGACCGAGTCAATGTCGCCGACGAATCCATAGTCCACGACCTCGTTCGAGCCCGCCAGCACCACGGGCGCGCGCTTGTGGGCACGAATCAAGCCGGCATCGACGCCGCTCAAGCCAATTGCCTCGATATCGAGCGCGCGGCAAATGGCCAAAATTCGCGTGTTGATCAGACCGTTGAGCGCCATTGCGGTCACGTCGATCGATTTCTGGTCGGTAACCCGCCGACCGTCGACCATGCGCGTATCCAACCCCAGGGTCGCCTGCAAATTATCGAGCTGCGGTCCGCCGCCGTGCACCAGCACGGTCTTGATGCCGACCTGGTGCAGGATGGCGACCTGCTCGATCAAACCACGCGTCGAAGCCTCGTCGCTGAATACCGCGCCGCCCGCCTTGATGACGAAAATCTTGTTCTTGTACATGCGAATGTACGGCGCCGCGCTCTTGAGTGCTCGCACGGCGACGGTCGGATCCGGTCGACTCATGATCATTTAAGAATACTCCGCTAAGGCAAATGCTTGGATCGACACGGTCGTATACTTTAGGCCAACATGCGATGCAGAACAGCCATCTGCACCGGCAAGCGGTTGAAGGCCTCGCGCTTCACTACCGCTCGTGGACCGTCGAGCACCTCATCGGCCACCGCGACATTGCGGCGCACCGGCAGGCAGTGCATGAGCTTCGCATCGGGTAGGGCATGCTCGAACCAGCGCTCGCGCACACACCAGTCCGAGAGGTCTGCGCGCAAACGAGAATCGGCTTCGACGTCGCCATAGTAGGTGGTCGTGCCCCACTCCTTGGCATAGATCACGCTCGCGCCGCTAAGCGCCGCGGCGCGATCCGAGGACTCGCTCACCGAACCGCCGGCCGCGCTCGCCGCCAATCGAGCCTTCTCCATCACTTGTTCGGGCAAGGCGAATCCTTCGGGGCGCAGGACCACGACTTCCATGCCGCGCATCGCGGCCATGTGCACCGTTGCCGCCGGCACGGCCAGGGGCAAGGCCTTGGGGTGATAGGCCCAGCTCAAGACGAACTTGGCGCGAGTTGGAATCTTGAGTTCATCCATCGTGCGCCAATCCGCCAAGGCCTGGCAGGGATGATTCATGGCGGATTCCATATTGATCAGCGGCTTGTCGCACAGCTTGTCGATCATGCCGAACAGCGTTTCATTCAAATCGCTGTCCAGACTCTTTCCGTCGGCAAATGCGCGCACGCCCAGCACGTCGCAGTACGATGCCAACGCCGGAATGCCTTCGCGTATATGTTCGGCGGCTGCGCCCTTCATGATGGCGTTCGGCCGAGTTTCCAGCTGCCATGTGCCCAATCCTGGATTGATCACGAATGCGCTGCCGCCGAGACGCGCCATGCCGGCCTGGAAGGAGGCCAGCGTGCGCAGCGACGGGTTGAAGAACACCAAGCCGAGAATTTTATTCGCGAGCGCCCGCGGTTCAGGTCTGTCCTGCAGCGCCTGCGCCAATGCCAGAAGGTCGAGGATCTGTTCGCGGCTGAAACTGCCAAGGTCGAGGAAGCGCTTCATGCAGAAATCTTCGCCAGTGCATCGCTCAAGGTATCCACATGGCCCTCGTTTAAAATGTAGGCCGGCAGCAGGCGCAGAATGTGCGGATCGCCGCTCGTGCCCGCGAGAATGTTCTTGGCCATGAGCGCCGCTTGAACTTCCTTGGCGGGACGCGAGGTCTTCAGGCCCAGCAAAAATCCGGCGCCTTGCACGCCCGTGACCGGGCCAATGACGCAGCTCGACCGAATGTAAGCGGAGACCTGGCGAACGTTGGCCAGCAACGCTTCCGACTCGATGGTATCGATCACGGCTTCAGCCACCGCGCAGGCCATGGGGCCGCCGCCGAAAGTCGTACCCATGTCGTCGTACTTCAATTGATTGGCAATGCGCCGCGACAGCAGCAGCGCGGATACAGGAAAGCCGTTGCCCAAAGCCTTGGCCGCGGTAATGATGTCCGGACCCACGCCATAGTAATTCGCGGCGAAGGGCGAGCCGGTGCGGCCCACGCCGCATTGCACTTCGTCGAATATCAAAATTGCTCCGACCTCATCGCAGCGCCGGCGCAGTGCTTCCAGCATCGGCTTGCCCACATCGTAGGCGCCGCCCACTCCCTGGATCGGTTCGACGATGACCGCCGCCGTCTCTCGGTCGATGTGCAGTGCAGCCGCGCCCGGGTCATCGCGCGGCGTGAAGCGAACATCGAAAGGCGTACGCGGAAAGCCGTACCATTTTTCGAGCGCTCCCCAGGTTACGGCGCCCGCGGCCGCGGTGCGCCCGTGGAAACTCTGTTCCAGCGCGACTGCCTTGGCACGTCCGGTGATTTTGAATGCCAGCTTCAAGGCATTTTCATTCGCCTCGGCGCCGCTGTTGACCCAGAACACGGTGTCGAGTCCGAGACCCACGAACTTGGCTAGCCGGGCGGCCGCGCGTTCACGAATGACCATCGGCAGCGCGTTGGTTTGAAAAGCCATCTGCCGCGCTTGGCGCTCGAGCGCGGCGAGCCAGCGGGGGTGTCCGTAGCCCAAGCCCGCAACCGCATGGCCGCCGTAAAAATCCAAAATCTTGCGGCCGTCGCGCGCATACAGCCACACGCCTTCGCCGTGCGCCACTTCGATGGGGTACTGCGCGAATACTTGTGCCAGATGAGTCGCGTGCGCCGCCGCGGTGGGGTTTGTCGCTGCCATACGTTTAGGTCCATCCGGGTGCGGGGGAGGTGAGGCCGGTGGTTTCGGCCAAGCCTAATAGCCGATTCATCCACTGGATCGCGCCGCCGGCGGCGCCCTTGTTGAGGTTGTCGACCACCGACATGACGGCGATGGAGTTGCCATTGGAGACAGCGCTCAAATTTGCGTAGTTGCTCGTCGCCACATCCTTGACGCGCGGTGCTGCTGCGGCGACGCGCACGAACGGACAGCTCCTATAGTATGAGCGCAGTGCCTCCAGCGCATCCGCCGTCGAGAGCGAGCTCTTCAGGCTGGCCTGCACGGTGACGTGAATGCCGCGCGCAAAGGGCCCGGAATGCGGCACGAAATTAAAATCCGCCTCGATGCCGGTCGCCAGCTTCGCGCAGGCAATGATCTCAGGCACGTGCCGGTGACTCAGCGCGCCATAGGTGTAAAGATCGCTGTGCCGATGCGGATGATGCGTGGCCTCCACGGGCTTGCGTCCCGAGCCCGTGCTGCCGGTGATGCCGGTGACGAAAAGGCGCGTATCGGTCAGCCCAAGCGCCAGCAATGGCACGCTGGCAAGCAGCGTCGCGGTTGCGAAACAACCGGGATGCGCGATGTGCGGTGTCGGCGATTTCTGTAGGTGCTCGGGGACGGCGCAGGTGAACTCGCGGATTCTCGCGGGGGCGCCGTGAGTGTGCTTGTACACCGCTTCATACGCCGCCTGACTGGCGTAGCGAAAATCCGCCGAAATATCCACGCAATGCACGCGCGTGCCGGCGGCGGCCGCGGCCGCCAGCAGCCGATCGACGATGGCGGCGGAAACGCCGTGCGGTGCCGCGGAGAACAGGGCTGTTACCGGTTCGCGGCGAATTACGGCATTGAGTTCATCGGGCGCGGCGAACTTCAGCTCAGGATACGCGCTGCGCAAATGTGCGAACGCATCGGCGACGGACGCGCCCGGCTGGCTGTCCGACAGTATCGCCGCGACCGTGAGTTGCGGATGCCCCGCGATCAGGCGCAGCAGTTCGCCGGCCACGTAGCCGGTGCCGCCGAGCACAATGGCCGGCGTCGGCGCGCTCATTCGCCGACCACCTTGGGTTGGCGCGCATTGCGCAATCCCAAAGAGGCGATGATGTGATCGCCGAGATCCGCAGGATGGCTGATCGCGTTGAAGGCCTGGACATTCATTTGCTCGCGGATGATCTCGATGCCCACCTGATTGTCGGTGGCGGGGCCGGTCACTGCGCACGGTTCGATGCCGAAGCGCTCGCGCAGCAATTTGACGCCGCCCCATGCCGCGACCGGATCGTTCGCCGACAGCACCACGGCGGTGAGCGCGGCTTTGATATCAGGCTCGCGCAGGATGGATTCCACGCCGTAGGTTCCGAGAAGTCCGTCGCCCAACTCGAACACAATCGCGTCCGGCTGGCCGGCAGCCATTTCCGTCAGCATGGTGCGGGTTAGCGCCGGCCCGCATTTCGCGGTCGTGGTGACAATCCCTAAGTCGGTGAACAGCATGGTGCGTCGGGCGCCCGAGTCCTCGAAGGCCATGATGTCGCGGCGCAGGGAAACGCCGGTGGCCTTGAACGCGTCCACGATCAAGCCGCGGTGGCGCATGCGCGCAATGATGGCCGCGGCGGCCGCGGTCTTGCCGGCCTCCATGCAGGTGCCGGCGAGGGCTACGACCGGCACGCCGCGCGCTTCGAGCGGTGCGTCGTAGTCCAACGCCTTGTACCCGACTTTGGCGGGAACGCCGATGCGTTCCCCCAAATAGGGAAACGTCAGCACCGTGCCCAACACCTTGCAATCGAAGGGCTTGCCTTTGTCCTGCGTCGCCGAATCGCATATTCCCAGCACGCCGCCGATGTTGAGCATTTGAATGACATCGCCGGGCTGGAGCGTCGCGGGAATGTGGCCCGAATAGCCGAACAGGGCCTTGCGGTGGCCCAGGGCGCCGACCACGATATCGCCGCGAACCACTTTCGCCATGCGCCCGCTGATGAGTTCCAAGGTGTTGTAGTTCGCCTTGTTGTTCAAAATTTCCACCACCAGCACCAGGCCTTCCTCGCAGGGAATCTCAGGCGCGACTCGCAGCTCGTGCGACAAACCACACGCCTGCGTCACCGAGGCGATCTTGTCGACGACCATCGTGCGCATGCTGTTCATGATTGGCTTGCTGCCGTGCCGGCACGTTTGTAAAACACTCCCGTCAGCGCCAGCATTTTTGAGTATCCCAGGGCGTCGGTCGGCGTCCATTCCCCTGCGGATTCGCCATACACGCCCTTGGAGGCGGCCATGAGGGAATAGGGCGAGCTCACGCCTTCTACGAACACGGATCCCGGCCGGAACAAGACCTTCACCTCGCCGCTGACGCGCACCTGCGAGGACTTGAGCAGCGCTTCGATATCCCGACATACCGGATCCAAGTGTTGACCCTCATGCACCAAGTCGCCGTAGGGCTGCGCGACGCTCTCCTTGATACGCGACTGCTTCCCGGTCAGCACCAATTTCTCCAGTTCGCGATGCGCGTTCAGCAACACTTCCGCGGCCGGCGCTTCGAAGGCGACCCGGCCTTTGGTGCCGATGACGGTGTCGCCCAAATGAATGCCGCGGCCGATGCCAAAGGGGCCGGCGAGAGTTTCGAGCGCTTCGATGACGGCAACAGCGGACAGCTGCCTGCCATCGAGACTGTCCGGCACGCCCTGGGTGAATCCAATCGTATGGCGCTCTGCCAAGCGCGGATGCGTGAACGCATCCTTGGACAGCACCCAGGCATCGTCCGGAATGCTGCCCTGGGAAGTGAGGGTTTCCTTGCCGCCGATCGTGACGCCCCACAGGCCGCGATTGACCGAATAGGCGGCACCGTATGGCGGCACCGGCAGCTTGTGCTCTTCGAGATACTTGAGCTGTTCGGGGCGCTTGAAAGCGCGATCGCGTACCGGCGCAATGATCTCGAGGTCGGGAGCCAGCGTGCGCAGGGCGACTTCAAAGCGCACTTGATCGTTGCCCGCGGCGGTGCAGCCGTGGGCGACCATTTTGGTGCCCAACGACAGCGCCATTTGCGCGATGGTTTGCGCCTGCAACACGCGCTCGGCGCCGACGCACAGCGGATACACATTGCCGCGGCGGACATTGCCCATGATCAGAAACTTGAGCACCTGATCAAAATACGCGCTCTTTGCGTCAATCAAGTGATGTTCGAGGGCCCCCAGCTGCGCCGCACGCTCCGCCAGCGCTTTGGCCGCCGGCGCATCGATGCCGCCGGTATCGACCGTCACGGTGATGACGGGGCGTTGATAGGTGTCCTTAAGCCACGGAACGCAGAAGGAGGTATCGAGGCCGCCCGAAAAAGCCAAGAGAATCGGCTCAGCGCCGCGGCCGAAAGTGGATGTCATTGGATTTAGCGTCCGAAAAGTGCGAGCAGACGATCGCTGAGCTTGCGCTGTGCCGCCGCGCCTGTGGTAGCGATGAAAATCGTGTCATCGCCGGAAATCGTGCCGACCACTTCCGGCCATTGAGCGGTATCGATGGCGACGGCCACACTTTGCGCGGAACCGATGGTCGTTTTCAGCACAGTGAGATTGCTGCCCGCGGTCAAACGAGCGCTGACGAACTGCTTGAGGGCCGAAAAGTCGCTTTTAGGTGCAACGCCGGTCTCCGGCAACACATAGCGATCGCCCATCTTGGCGACGCCCAGCTCGCGCAGATCCCGGCTCACGCTGGATTGCGTCGCGATGTGGCCCAGCTTGCGCAGCAGATGCACGAGTTCGGTCTGGCGGCCGACATTTTGTTCGCGGATGATCTTCGCCAGCATGGAGCGGCGCGTCGGAGCATTGGCGTGTTCGGGTTCGGATCTCAGCATGTTGACCCTTGCATAAAATTGCAGATATGCTGCATAAAAATGCAAGTACTGTCAATAGGACTTTGCGCAGTCTCAGCGCTTAGGCGGGGCCGTCCACCCCGCCTGGCGCGCAGCGATCTCGCCCGCGTGATCCAGTGCCTCGCCGGCGATTGATTCCTCGACAGCGGCGCGGATGGCCGGGGAGTCCTCCGAGGCCGCGGTGCGGAAATTTCCGGAATTAGCTGCGGCGCGCGGTGCTTGCGCCAACGCCTTTATCCGCCAGTCATTGCCTTCACGGCATGCCAGTCCGGAGCTTGCCTCGTTTCCGGTCAACGAGAATGTTCTGCAGTAGCCACCCGACTTGTTGCGAAAGCTCAATCCGGTGATTGCAGCGCGGGCCGCCGCGCGATCGTCGGACAGTTGAGTTGATAAAACCTCGGCAAGCGCCGCGCCGGCGATGAGTCCGCCGCCGGAACCGGGCTGAATCAAGGCGCGGGGCCCATGCCACGCCAAAAATCCAAGCCCCAAACCCAGCAACAGACTCGCCGCCATGGCGGCCGGTTGCCAACGCGGGGCCGCCGAAACTTTATGGCGTGCCGCCTCTCGAGCGACGGACAAATCCACGACTGCAGCTTTCGCCGCGGCCGTCTGTCCGCGCGCCGCCGCAATCAGCCGCTCCGGCACCGGTTCATCCAGCACCGCCGAGAATGCGCCTCGCATCGCTTCGCGCAGTGCGCGATGGTGGGCGACGCGTCTGCCAATTTCCGCATCCTCGCGCATGGCAGCCTCGACGGCCTCGCGGGTTGCCGCGTCGAGTTCGCCGTCGGCGTAGGCCATCAGCGTGTCGTCCGATATCGTCATGAAACATTATATGGACGCCTCCCGATGGCAAGTTCTCTTCGGTGTGATGTTCGACAGATGAGGCTGCAGGTTTATATCCGGCCTGTTGTGCAGACCGAAGCCTGCGGGCCCTGATGGATTCCGCTGACCCGCACCTCATTTCTCCTAAGAGCTCGAAGCTCGGAGTTGCATTCAGGCTTGGCGGGTCACGGTCTGACCTGTGTAGCATCACACGTTGTAGTCCTTGCGCAACCTTTTGGCGTACCTTCCTTTGTTAACGTTAATGAATCGTGTGTGCGACCTATGCGGGTCGACTCACGTACCCAGATTGATACGCCCGTTCATGGGCCGTCAGCGCCCAGATCGTGCGTGCCATCTTGTTCGCCATCGCGACGACAGCCACATTCTTCGGCCGACGCTTCAATAATTCGGTTAACCACTCGGGCGGCGACTTGCTGTGCGTCAGCACCGAACGCGCGCCGTGGATCAACAGCGTGCGTAGATATTTATCGCCGCGCTTGCTGATCCCGAGTAGTTGCACTCGCCCGCCGGTGCCGGTTTGCCGCGGCACCAATCCGAGCCACGCCGCAAACTCGCGGCCCGACTTAAATGCTTTTGGATCGCCCATCGTGGCCACCGCCGCGGTCGCACATAACAGCCCCACCCCGGGGATCGCCGCAATGCGCTGGGTGGCCGAGTCCCCACGCTGCCACTGACGTAGACGCCGCTCGATCTGGGCAATCTGTTCGTCGAGCTCATTCAGGCGAGCGTACTGTTCGCGCAAGGCATCGATCACCATCGCCGGCAGCCGATCGGATAACCGCCCCAAAGCGCTAGAGATATCTCGCTTGATCCCGGCGCGCCCCTGCGGCATCACTTCACCGTACTCGGTGAGTAATCCCCTCAGACCATTGATCTGCGCCGTGCGAAACTTCACCAACTGCTCTCTCATCCGATGCAGCGCCAACACCGCTTGCTGCTCCTCGCTCTTGACCGCCACCGCCTTGATCCCCGGCTGCTGAACTGCCATCCAAATCCCGCGCGCATCCGCCGCATCGTTCTTGTTGCCAACCACGAACGGCTTCACCATCCGCCTCTCGGGCTGCACCCAATGCAGCTGAAACACCCGCTTTGCGATATCCACTCCAACCACGATACGATTCATGTCGGACCCTCCGGTGCCAGTGAAGATTGAACCCTTCCACCTTGGGCACTTTGATGCCGTCGGCCCGGTAGGGTCCACTTCCTTCACAAACTCACCTCGTCACTTCACTTTTAAAGTGGGAGGCGTCCATACCATTTCTCCGGGTTGAAGGCTGGCCAAAACTGAATGCGAACTGTCGACCAGACGATATCTTTCATCGAGCGGTCCGCCTATCACGGCTTTCCGTTAGTTGTGTAGTTGTAGTCGAGAGATGTTCTCGAGGGATCGGTATGGCTGACTGGGGGGGGCGGACGCAGGAAGAGCAATGTCGCCGATCCAGATGAACAAGTCAGCTTGTCAAGGTGGCGCCCCGCGGACTGTGTATCAGCCCGCAGGGACCTCCAGTGCTAGTTCGAATCAATAACCGTCGACATCGACAATGGCCTGTGCAAACGCCTGCGGGGCCTCCTGCGGAATGTTGTGGCCGACGCCGCCGGTGATGAGCCGGTAGTCATACTTGCCGGAGAACTTATTGCGATAGGCTGTGCTGGGCGGGTGGGCTGCCCCGTTGGAATCGCCTTCCATGGTGATGGCCGGCACGGTGACGACAGGAAGCGCGGCCAGCCGCTTTTCGAGGTCGTCATATTTCCGCTCTCCATCCGCTAGGCCGAGCCGCCAGCGATAATCGTGCATCACGATGTCAACATGGTCTGGGTTGTTGAAGGAAGCTGCTGTGCGGTTGTACGTGGCATCGTCGAAATTCCACTTCGGCGAAGCCTGGTGCCAGATGAACTTATTGAACTCGGCGAGGTATTTCGCATAGCCGGCCTTGCCGACTTCAGTGGCGAAATAGTACTGGTACCAAAATGCGCTTGCAGCCTGGGGCGGCAACGGTGTCTGGTTGCCCGCAGGACTGCTGATCAGATAGCCGCTGACGGAAACGATTGCCTTGCAGCGTTCCGGCCATAGTACTGCCATGACGTCCGCTGTGCGCGCGCCCCAGTCAAAGCCGG
>Ga0302326_10006243_pt1 | contig 26769 bp, 18 predicted proteins | sample Palsa_T0_3_FD_202264 | JGI IMG/M metagenome (GOLD analysis project Ga0302326, IMG submission 202264) | Peat permafrost microbial communities from Stordalen Mire near Abisko, Sweden - Palsa_T0_3 | ecosystem: Environmental > Terrestrial > Soil > Palsa > Peat permafrost | place: Sweden: Abisko... | reverse complement strand
GACAAGTAAGACAGCACATTTGGATGCCCGGCGGCATTAACGTAGGTCGAGGGTAACCTTGCGGTTCTCGCCGAGGTTCGGTTCTCCGCCGATGAGTAGCGCCTTGACGAACTCGAACGCGGCTACGGCCTTGCTCGCGGGTCCATCCCATAACTCTGCGGTCAGCGGAGTGACGCGTAGCACGCACACGTTCGGATCGTCGGGTCCGTTCCACCACATGTTGTCGGTGGGCGTCCAGATTTCGGCCGCCTTGGCATGGTCGCGCCGCACTTCGGCGCGCGCCGTGATCGAGAGGTAGGCGGCGGTCTTTGCATCGACGAATGCGAGCCCGACACTGTTCTCGGATTCGATCTCGTATTCCTTTGCGCTCTGCAGATCGGTCACGAACCAGATGACGCCAGTGTCGCGATCGGGCCGTGATTGAAGCGGCCGTGCCCGCAAGCCGCCGGCAAAGCGCGTGGTGAGCATGCAAACGCCCACCAGCTTGATGATGTCCCAGACGCGGTCGAGATGAGGTTGTTCCGCCATGTCCTCATAACGGCGAGCGGCGTAGCGAAGTTCCCTCGACCTAACAACCGGTCATCCTTCGTTTGATATCGGCGATGGCCTTGGCCAGGTTGATATGCTTGGGGCAGGTCTCGGCATAATTCATGACGGTTTGGCGGCGGTCGAGGCGAAAGGATCGCCCAGATTTTCGAGCTGCTTACCTCGTGGCGTGATGGTCGATCCAGCGCCACGCTTTCAACGGCGCGACTGGTCCGATGCACAGAACATAAGGAGGTGACGCATGGCGGTCTCCAAAATCGATCTGCAAAGGGCGCCAATCGATGTCTACCTTCGAGATGAAAGCAAGATTTAAAATCAATATGTCGGTGACCCAAAGGAAACCTCAACAAAGTGAGCGATTTTGCACAGACCCCTGGAAATGAATGACGCAGCCTGTTCTGGAGGGGGCAGTCCGATGTCGCTCTGGAAAGCGCCATGGAACGGTTCGTCAGTCATCAGAATATTGAGCTCTATCGAAAGCTAGCCGATCTATACACCGACGAAACTCAGCGCCGCCTGATATTCGACTTGTTGGCTGAGGAACAAGAAAAATTCAGACAGACGCGCGAAACATTGCAATGCCCGCTTTGAAGAACGATAAGCCCTGCTTCAGCCTCGGCCTGTCCGGAGAGGATGCCTGACATGCCGAGCGAAGAGAGGAAATCCAAGGCCCAGACAGCCGCTGAATCCGATGTTGATAGCTTTCGGAAAGACCTGGGTCCGTTCGTCGTCGCCGCTGAAACGACACGCATGGCAATGGTGTTTACGGACGCGAAGGAAGCCAACCATCCGCTAATTTTTGCCAACGACAGCTTTCTGTCTTTAGCCGGATACGACCGCGAGGAGGTGCTGGGGCAGAGCTTCGACTTCCTGCTGGGGCGCCCTGCTGGTCCTGACGCGCTGGCGCAAGTCGAAGCCACGTTCGCGGGCAGCTCCAAAAACGATTTTGAAATCTGTTTTCATCGCAAGGACGGCAGCACGTTCTGGGCGGCTGTCTTCATCAGCCCGATTTTGGATAAGGCCGGTGATGTTGTGCAGCATTTCGCCTCATTTGTGGATCTCAGCAAGCACAAGGAAGAGCAAGACCATCTCAGGTTTCTGCTGGCTGAACTGAACCATCGCACTCAGAATACGCTCGCTACCGTTCAGGCGATTGCCATGCAGACCTTGCGCGGCGCGGCGAACAAGGAAGTAGTTGACGCTTTCGAAGGACGAATTCTGGCGCTGTCAAAGGCCCATAGCTTGCTGGGACGAAAGCTTTGGGAGACAGTGAGCCTTCGCGACGTGATCGATCAGATATTACAGCCCTTTGGACTCAACGACCGCCGGGTTGCCCGTTTCTCAGTTGAGGGCGACGACGTTCGCCTACAACCAAAAGCCGCGTTGAGCCTCGCCATGCTGTTCCACGAACTGGCGACCAATGCAGCGAAGCACGGTGCACTCTCGAACGGCGCCGCGGGAAAGATCGACATTACTTGGCAGGCTGCACCGACCCCGCTGGGCGACCAGATGCGGCTGCGGTGGCAGGAAAGCGGAGGGCCGCCGGTGACGCTGCCCGGCCGTAAGGGCTTTGGTTCGCGCCTGATCGAGGGAGGCCTAGCGCAGGATCTGGATGGCCAAGTCCACCTCGACTACGAGCCAGTAGGCGTGGTTTGCCAGATCATCATGCCGGTCCGGCGGGAAGCGGAAGAGCCATGAATAGACCTTTCTCCGGCCACAGAGTCCTTTTGGTCGAGGATGAGATGCTCGTGGTGTGGCTGCTCGAAGACATGCTCGCCGATTTAGGCTGCGCGGTCGTCGGTCCCGCATCAAGCGTCAATCAGGCTCTGGCGATGATTGATGCGGAGGCCATCGACGCGGCGGTGCTCGATATCAATCTCAACGGACAAATGAGCTACCCTATCGCGGAGGCGCTCGCCGCGCGCGGCGTGCCATTCGTCTTTTCGACTGGCTATGATAAGGACACGCTGCTAGACGGTTACCGAGCCTTTCCGGTGTTGCAGAAGCCATTTCACCATTCGGAATTGAGCGCCACGCTCGCGAAGCTGCTGACGCCGAGGGAGCCGAGCGCCAAATCGGTGATGGCGGTCAATGCGGAAGCGCCCCTTTAAGCCCGCATCGACGTGCTGTCACGCAAATAGATAAACTCTTCATTGAGATCTGGAGCTAAATGCGGCGTCATTGTTCGCCGGCAAATGATTTCCACTGTCGTAGCTGCGTTTGGCGACCGCATCGTGACTCCCCTTAAGTACCTTCCACTATGTCTCGCCGTCGCCCCGCTGCGAGCGGCTACGCGACTATGTCGTCGAGACGCTGACAATGCTTGGTTGCGATGTTTTGCAGGCGAGTGGTGCCGAACATGCCTTGCAACTCTTGCAGCGGCACAAAACCGTGAGCCTTCTTCTGACCGACGTGGTCATGCCTGGTAAGAATGGCCGCAAGCTCGCGGAAGAAGCGTGCGCACTGTACCCATCTCTAAACGTGCTTTACATGACGGGATATTCACGCAACGCCATCGTGCACCAAGGGCGTCTCGATCCCGGGGTAGAGTTAATCCAAAAACCTTTGACGACCGAACTGCTTGCTGCAGCAGTGCGGCAAGTGCTCGACAAGCCCTGAGGCTGATCTCGAAACCACGCCAAATTCGCTACAGCACATAGCGGTGTTTAGACCATGGGCCGTAGGGCTTAAATCAACCAATGTCGGCTGTTGATGCTGTGGACGGCTCCTCCACCTGGCACGTGAGTGCCATGGATGTGGGCGCTGCTAAGGCTCCCACGATTCGGAGGAGCTACCCATGCAAACGGTTACGACAATCGGTCTGGACATCGCGAAGTCGGTTTTCCAGGTTCATGCTGTCGATAAGGATGGCAATCTTATCGTTCGTCGCCAACTCAAACGGCGCTATGTATTGGCATTCTTTCAGAAGCTACCGCCGTGCTTGATCGGTATCGAAGCCTGCGCTTCGTCGCACCATTGGTCGCGTGAACTTCAGGCGCTTGGCCACACTGTGCGGCTGATGCCTCCGGCCTACGTAAAACCCTAGCCGGGCGTACTGGCCAGGTTCTACTCGAGCGGCGCCAAGCTCCGTTCAAACGATGGGTTGCCTAGCTCAACTCCGAAATTGAAAATCGCGCCGGCCTTTCGTCAATTTAAAAAATCTCGATAATTTCACAAGCTGAACCTGTATATTGGAACTTGCTCTTTGGTGCGGGATTACCCTTATAGGTGAAGCGCGCTTTGGGCTTTTGATTATTTTATGCGTTCAACGATCCCCTCTCAGGGCTTGGCAAGCAACCAAGAGCGATTTGCCCCGAAAATCCTATACTTCGACCCCCTTAACGCGGGACCGCGACAGTCTTGGGCGAGAGATATCGAGCTGGCCCGTGACCTTGGTTTTGATTATTTGCTTTCTGCCCCGTTGTTCCGGCCCGGTCCCAGCGGTGACGTATTTATTTCAGCTGATCACGAACGCGCTCACCCAGCTATCGACCCGAAGCTTTCTGCCGACGGCCTCGCTAGTGAATTATCGATAGAATGCCATGCACATGATTTAGAACTTTATCTCGACTTGGCCATCGGTCGAGTTTCCGATGATGCGGCAATCGTTCAAGCTTTTCCCCACTGGTTTCGCAAATCAAGCAGCTCTCCCATCGATCCCCGGATATCTCGGCGCGATGAGTCCGCCGCCTATATCCGTTTTGAGGAGGATAGCGTTGCCGATGAAGTGGTTGGCTATTGGACCAACCGTCTAGGACGTTTGGCCCGCGCTGGCGTCACCGGCTTTCGCTGCGTGGACCCGGAGTTCGCCTCCCCCGACTTTTACGCACGGCTCATTTCGGCGGTGACGCGTAATTGCCCGCAATGCCGCTTCCTTGTGTGGACGCCGGGGCTTGATTGGCCGTCAATCGGAGCACTCCGTGGTGTTGGCTTTGCTGGGACATTTTCGTCAGTGGCTTGGTGGGACGGGCGCGCTCCATGGTTAGCAGAAGAGCACAATCTCCTTCGTGGACTGGGCGCAGTCATCAGTTGTCCAGATGTCCCGTTCGGACCACGGCTCGAACGCAATACTCGTGACTCTGTCGAGACTAGGCTTCGTTATCGCCATTTGCTTTTACGCGCGGCGGCCACCGGCGACGGAATCATGGTTCAGATGGGTTCCGGTGCTGCTGCAAATCAGGGATTTAATGATGAGACTACCGCATCGGGTAGGCGTTATGACACCGACATATTCCAGAACATACGCACCGATATCCGAGAAGCAACTGCGCTTACCAACGAACTTGCCGGGCGGGGGCTTGGAAGCGAGATGCGAATTGTTAGTCCGCCTGATCAACCGGTTACAGCTATTTTCCGATCGAGTTCGTTGGCAGAACCTGAAACCGCGGCCGTCATACTGATCAATACTGACTTACAACACGAGCGACCTCTACCAATTTCTCTTGATCCTTTGCCGCCAGTGGCCCGTATTGCCGGCGTGCCTGACCGGGCGATCTCCGCCGACCGCGACGGCAGCGCCCCCTTGGGACCCGGCGAAGTTCGAGTAATTACACTGCGACCAAGCGTCCCAATTAGATTGCAGCTAACCGAGTCACAGGCCGCCAAAATCGCGAGCCTTCCACGCATTGTTATCGATAATGTCACACCCGCCGTCGAGAATGGACGCTTTCCGACCAAACGTGTTGTCGGCGACGACATTGCCGTCGAAGCAGACATATTCAGCGACGGCCACGAGTTATTGGCGGTGGAACTAATTTGGCGCGCTGCCGACGAGAAAGGGTGGCGACGCCAACCGATGCAGCCGGTCGGCAACGATCGTTGGCGTGCCACCTTGGCGTGCGACCGTATCGGTCGCTACGAATACACCGTCGAAGCTCGGTGGGACGAATACGGGACATTTTGCCACGATCTTGAAATCAAGAGGCGAGCCGGCGCGGATCTCGGTGTCGAGATCATTGAAGGGCGAGAACATCTTGAAAGAGCGTCGGGTTGTGCCGACCGCGATGAACAAGGGATCATAGCTGCGGCGCTGCGTTGGCTAACCGATGCTTCGCCCGATGCCAGCACTGATATCCTGCTTGCCCAGGACCTTCGCGAGGTTATGTACGGCGTCGAAGAACGTCAATTTCTGTTCCGTTGTAAGCCAACATTTGCGATCGAAGTTGAGCGGCCTCAAGCAGCTTTTGCTGCTTGGTATGAAATGTTTCCACGGTCGACCACCGACTCAAGCGGCCGGCACGGCACTTTCAAGGACGTGATCGCTCGCCTTCCCGCAATCAGGGACATGGGCTTTGACGTCCTGTACATGCCGCCCATCCATCCAATCGGCTGGACTAATCGCAAAGGGAAAAACAATAGCGCCACCCTTGAGCCCGGCGATGTGGGCAGCCCCTATGCAATCGGTAGCGCGCAAGGAGGGCATGACGCGATCCATCCCGAGCTTGGCACCATCGCGGATTTTCGGCGACTACGCGATGCCGCATCAGCACACGGTTTGGAACTAGCGCTCGATTTCGCGATTCAATGCTCTCCCGATCATCCGTGGTTGAAAGAGCATCCGGAGTGGTTTCGCTGGCGCCCGGACGGATCAGTGCGGTACGCCGAAAACCCGCCAAAAAAGTATCAAGACATCGTCAATGTCGACTTTTACGCACCAAAAGCATTCCCCGCGCTCTGGCAAGCCCTCCGCGATATTGTTCTTTATTGGCGAAGCGAAGGAGTCCGCCTCTTCCGCGTCGATAACCCGCATACGAAGCCTCTGCCGTTTTGGGAGTGGCTAATCCAGCAGGTCCGCGGCCTCTATCCGGATGTAATCTTTCTCTCTGAGGCCTTTACTCGGCCGAAGATCATGTACCGTTTGGCTATGAGCGGGTTTTCCCAGTCGTATACATATTTCACGTGGCGCAACACCAAACAGGAACTGACGGAATATTTCACCGAATTGACCACGACCGACGTCAAGGACTTTTTCCGCCCGCACCTTTTCGTCAATACTCCTGACATCAATCCCTACTTTCTTCAAACCTCGGGCCGTCCGGGATTTCTAATTCGGGCGGCTCTTGCGGCTACTTTATCAGGCTTGTGGGGAATCTATTCGGGATTTGAGCTCTGTGAATCGGCGGCCCTCCCTGGTCGGGAGGAGTATCTGAATTCCGAAAAATATCAAATCAAGGTTCGTGATTTCGGTGGGCCGAGAAACATTATTGCCGAGATCTCCAAGCTAAATCACATTCGTCGAACTTACCCCGCCTTACAAAGCCATCTCGGGCTTACTTTTTATCCAGTTCATCACGATCAGGTTGTCTGTTACGGCAAGATGGGCCCTGGACGCGCCGACATGATTCTCGTCGCGGTGCAGCTCGATCCTTTCCACAATTGTGAGGCAACTATCGAAGTACCGCTCTGGGAATGGAATCTTCCCGACAGCGCATCCGTTGCCGTTCGCGACCTGATGAACGAAACGGTATTTACCTGGCACGGAAAACTCCAGCGCATCCGGTTGGATCCGCAAGCCCTTCCGTTTGCGATTTGGCACATCAGCCCGATTCCAGGAGGCTGAAGTGGATGCAAAAGTAAAATCAGCCGTCATCACTACATCGGATGATCTTTGGTACAAAGACGCGATCATCTATCAGCTTCACGTAAAGTCCTTCTGTGACAGTAATGGCGATGGTATTGGTGATTTCCCGGGTCTTATTTCCAAACTCGACTACATCGCTGATCTGGGCGCGAATGCGGTCTGGCTACTGCCGTTCTATCCGTCGCCGCGCCTGGACGATGGCTACGACGTCAGCGAATATCGCGATGTACATCCCGATTATGGATCGCTCAGTGACTTCCGAAAATTCATTCGCGAAGCACATGCCCGCGGGCTGCGGGTGATCACTGAGCTTGTTGTCAACCACACGTCCGACCAGCACCCCTGGTTTCAGCGCGCGCGGCGAGCCAAGCCTGGCTCGCCATGGCGCGACTATTATGTCTGGTCAGATACCGACCAAAAATACGCAGGTACTCGCATCATTTTTTTGGACACGGAGCGATCAAATTGGACGTGGGACCCGATTGCCGGAGCCTACTACTGGCATCGATTTTATTCACATCAGCCGGATTTGAATTTCGACAACCCGCACGTCCTCAAAGCTATTTTGAGCGTTATGCGATTCTGGCTCAGGATGGGCGTTGACGGACTGCGACTGGACGCCGTGCCCTACCTCGTCGAGCGCGAGGGTACGAACAATGAAAATCTGCCGGAGACACACCAAATTCTGAAGAAATTGCGCGCACAGGTCGACGCCGAATTTCCCGGAAGAATGCTGTTGGCGGAGGTCAACCAATGGCCGGAAGATACGAAAGAATATTTTGGAGAGGGTGATGAGTGTCATATGGCATTTCATTTCCCTTTGATGCCACGCATGTATATGGCCATCGCGCGCGAGGATCGGTTCCCCATAAGCGACATTATCCGCCAAACGCCACCGATACCCGACCGATGCCAGTGGGCGGTCTTTCTGCGCAACCATGACGAGCTGACGCTCGAAATGGTGACCGACAGCGAGCGCGACTATTTATGGCAAACCTACGCGTCGGATCGCAGGGCGCGTCTCAATCTTGGCATTCGGCGGCGCCTTGCGCCGCTCCTAGAGCGCGACCGGCGGCGCATCGAATTGATGAACAGTCTTCTGATCTCCATGCCGGGCACGCCAGTTATTTATTACGGCGACGAAATAGGCATGGGCGACAACCTTCATCTTGGCGATCGCAACGGCGTACGTACTCCTATGCAATGGTCGTCTGATCGCAATGGCGGCTTTTCCAAGGCCGATCCCGCAGCGCTCGTGCTGCCGCCAATCATGGATCCACTTTACGGTTATGGTGCCGTGAATGTTGAGGCGCAAACGCGCGATCCTCATTCCATTCTGAATTGGATGCGGCGCGTGCTCGCAGTCCGCAGACGCCATTCAGCGTTTGGGCGCGGCACGCTGACGTTGCTCTATCCGAAGAATAGAAAAATTTTGGCCTACCTTCGGGAATATGCTGACGACACGCTCTTATGCGTCGCTAACGTTTCACACAGCCCCCAAGCCGTTGAGCTTGATCTTTCGATGTTCGCAGCTCGCGTTCCGGTAGAACTTGATGCCGGAACATTATTTCCCCCGATTGGCGAACTGCCCTATTTGCTGACGTTGCCGCCGTATGGCTTTTACTGGTTCGTGCTGGCGCCGGCGAGTGACTGGCCTTCTTGGCATACGCCCGCGCCCGAGCCTTTACCTGAATATATGACGTTGGTTATTCGGGAAAGTTTATTCAAAACACTGCAGACTCCATCTCGTGCGCTGATCGAAGATGATGCTTTACCGCAATATCTCATCAAGCGACGGTGGTTCGGTCTAAAAGATCAAAAGCTCAAAGGGGCGCACATCGTCAATATAACGAATATCGGCGACCAAGATCGCGAGCTTCTCCTGGCTGAAATAGAGTCTGATACGGAAAGCGGAAAAGCCCGTTGGCTTCTGCCACTAGCCATCCTTTGGGAAAATGAAGCGGCTACAGCGCTGCCAAACCGTCTCGCACTTGCCCGAGTTCGGCGCGGACGACAGCTAGGATTGTTGACTGACGCCTTTGCAATACCGGATTTTGCGCACTGTATTCTTGCCGAAATGACAGAGACCCGCAGCTTCGAGAACTCGGAAGGAACTCTGAGCTTTCGTCCGACCGACGTCGGAATGCGCCTCTTGAAGGACGGGAAAGATGCTGAGGTCAACTGGCTGACCGCCGAGCAATCAAACAGCTCTCTAACCGTCGGCGACTCAGTCATGCTGAAGATTTTTCGGCGCATCTCCGCTGGCCACCATCCCGAAACCGAGATGAACGCTTACCTAACTGAGCACGGCTTTTCCAACGCCCCTCCCCTGCTCGGAGACATTGTTCAAATTGGCCGGGATGGCACGCCGCACACGCTCGCTGTCGCACTGGGTTTCGTCCGTAATCAAGGCGATGCTTGGTCGTGGATATTGGAACAACTCAAACGGACCACCGATACGCTCGCCCCAGACAATTCGGCAGAACTCGACCCCTTGAGGGACTGTATTGCTGTTTGTTCGATGATTGGTCATCGCCTCGGAGAAATGCATCGAATACTAGCTCAGCCTACTGAGAATCCGGCTTTCGCGCCCGAGATAGCCGACGCCGAGAATGCAACAAGCTGGGCGCGCAAGACGGAACAGCGCCTGGAAAAGGCCTTCGCGAGTATCGAAAAACTTGCAGATTTGGAGCGGAAGCAAGATCGCGAGCGCCAAGAAGCTTTGTTGAAGCTTCGCCCCCGGATTGTCACCGCGGTTAGAAATCTCGCCAAATCCGGCGCCGGCACGATAATGACCCGTATCCATGGCGACTTTCACCTCGGTCAGGTCCTAGTGGCAAGCGGTGACGCGTATATTATCGATTTTGAGGGCGAGCCGGCAACTTCGATTGCGGAGCGACGCGCCAAGAGCAGTCCCCTGCGTGACGTTGCCGGACTACTTCGCTCCATCGATTATGTTGCCGCCACGCTGACAGATCGAATGCAGCTTGGTGTTTCGCCAATTGCCGAAGAGCAACGTGACCGCACGGTTACGGAATTCCGCACCCATGCATCGCGCGCATTTCTCAAGGACTATTGGCTCGGACGAGGAGTTATTGCGAGCCATGCGGAACGCGTACTGCTCGATCTGTTTCTGTTCGAGAAGGTGGCCTACGAGGTCGCCTATGAGGCATCAAACCGACCGACATGGATAGGAGTGCCACTGGCTGGACTTCATACCTTAGCGCGGCGCTTTGTCGACAAAGACACCCGTGGCCAAAATGATTGAGGTACGGGATAAGTCTTCGTGGCGGCTCGATCCGCAGTCCGCAAGCGGCCTTTCCCACGGAACGGACGGCAACCCCTTTGCCGTTCTCGGGCCGCACGACGCGCCAAGCGGTCGTATTATCCGCGCTTACTTGCCCGGCGCCGCGAATGTCGAAGTGCTACAGCGATCCGATGGTGTCCAGATCGCAATGCTGGAGCAGGGCTGCGAACCAGGGCTGTTCGAAGGTTTTTTGGAGAACCGTTCCCCATATCGGTTCCGGATTCAGTGGCCCGACACAATTCAGGAAATTGAGGATCCCTACTCCTATGCGTTTCTACTCGGTGAGCTCGACCTTCATCTCTTTAATGAAGGCCGTCATTTTCAGTTAGCCCACGCGCTTGGAGCGCAGACTATCGTCATAGACGGTGTTCCGGGCGTCCGCTTCGCGGTCTGGGCTCCGAATGCAAACCGAGTTGCCGTAGTCGGTGATTTCAATTCGTGGGATCGTCGGCGCCATCCGATGCGCGTGCGCCATGGCGCCGGTATCTGGGAGCTCTTCATACCCCGGGTTTCAGTTGGCTCACGCTATAAATATGACATTCTCGGAACCGGTGGCATTTCAGTACCGTGGAAGGCTGATCCGGTCGCCCGGCAAACAGAAACGCCCCCGAGCACAGCATCCGTTGTGCCGGAGGTCGAGGCGCACCGCTGGACCGATAGCGACTGGATGGCGATGCGCTCTGGCCGCCAAGGAACTAACGCGCCCATCGCTATTTACGAAGCTCATCTCGGCTCATGGCTGGACCGAGGCCAGAGCAACAAGAGCGAGTCACTTTGGGATTTCGCTATCGATCGACTGATCCCATATGTCGCCGACATGGGATTTACTCACCTCGAACTGCTTCCCATCACCGAACACCCCTTTGGCGGATCATGGGGATACCAGCCCCTTGGCATGTTTGCGCCGACGGCCCGTTACGGCTCGCCGCAAGGCTTCGCGCGCTTTGTCGATGCGCTTCATCGCGCCAATATTGGAATCATCCTGGATTGGGTTCCGGCACATTTTCCCTCCGACGCACATGGCCTAGCGCGGTTCGATGGGACTGCGCTCTACGAGCACCTCAATCCGCGCGAAGGCTTCCACCATGACTGGAATACCTTCATTTACAATTTTGGTCGGCGTGAAGTGCAAGGCTTTCTCATCGCCAGCGCGCTTTACTGGTTGGAGAATTTCCACGTGGACGGGCTACGGGTCGATGCGGTCGCTTCGATGCTTTATCGCGACTATAGCCGCAAGGAAGGCGAATGGATTCCGAATATCTATGGCGGTCGTGAAAATTTAGAGGCCATAGGCTTTCTCCGACATCTCAACGCCGTCGTCGCCGAACGTTGTCCTGGGGCAATGGTGATTGCTGAAGAGTCCACAGCTTGGCCGGGAGTGAGCCGGCCGATTTCAGCTGGTGGCCTCGGCTTCTCCTTCAAGTGGAACATGGGATGGATGCACGACACTCTCAATTACATCGAGAACGATCCGGTCCATCGCCAATACCATCACCACGATATGACCTTTGGCCTACTCTACGCGTTTTCGGAAAATTTTATTTTGCCGCTTTCCCATGACGAGGTCGTATACGGCAAAGGATCGCTGCTAGGAAAAATGCCGGGCGATTGCTGGCAGCGCTTTGCCAACCTTCGCGCCTATTTCGCTTTCATGTGGGGCCACCCGGGCAAAAAATTGCTCTTCATGGGCGGTGAGTTCGCACAAGAACGCGAATGGAATCACGATCGCGATCTGGATTGGCTTTCGCTGGAAGATCCGTTCCACGCCGGTGTCCAGCGAGCGCTGCGCGCCCTGAACAAGCTCTATAGGTCGGAACCGGCGTTACATCAGCGCGATTGTGATGGAAAGGGATTCCAATGGGCCGTCGGCGACGATCGTGCCAATTCCGTATTTGCCTTTTTCCGCTATGCCGAAAACCAGCCGCCGATGCTTGTCGTAAGTAACATGACGCCGGTCCCCCGGCAGGGCTACCGGATCGGTGTTCCGCTGGCAGGTGGCTGGCGCGAAGTTTTCAACAGTGATTCCGGACTTTACGGGGGATCGAACGTTGGCAACGCGGGTCAGGTTGAAACGACGCAGAGCGCTGCGCACGGCCACGCACAATCGCTTGAACTCACATTACCGCCGCTCGCCACTATTTATCTCCGGTACGACGGATAACAGATGTCATCGTGGCCTGAAAAACTTGAGCGTGGCTCGCCTTATCCTTTAGGCGCTACTTGGAACGGTCTCGGCACAAACTTCGCGGTATTTTCAGCGCACGCGGAGCGAATAGAGCTTTGTTTGTTCGACCCAAGCGGCCGCCGCGAGGTTGCGCGTTTCGACCTTCCGGAATACACCGACGAAATCTGGCATGGCTACCTCCCCAACGCGGGAGCTGGGTTACCATACGGCTATCGCGCGCATGGACCGTACCGCCCGCAGGAAGGTCATCGCTTTAATCCACATAAGCTTCTTCTCGATCCTTACGCGCGGAGACTCGCCGGAGTTTTGCGATGGACGGACGCGCTATTCAGCTACCGCATCAATTCTCCGCGCGGAGATCAATCGCTCGACCGACGTGACAGTGCACCGAGCATGCCCAAAGCCGTAGTTGGCGATGACATTTTCGATTGGGGCGACGATCATTCGCCCAATATTCATTGGTCACGCTCGGTCATTTACGAAGCCCACTTGCGTGGCCTCACCATGCTTCGGCATGACATTCGCACGCATGAACGCGGCACATTCGCCGCCCTATCTGACCCAGGCACAATAAAATACCTCAAATCGCTCGGTATCACGGCCTTAGAGCTCCTGCCGATACACGCTTTCGTTCAGGACCGCATGTTGGTGGAGCGCGGGCTCAAGAACTATTGGGGTTACAACACGATCGGTTTCTTTGCAGTTGAACCACTTTACTTGGCAAACGGATCAACCAATGAAATGCGCGTCGCTATTCGACATCTTCACGCCGCGGGAATCGAAGTGATCCTCGATGTGGTTTACAACCACACCGCCGAAGGAAGCGAGCTCGGTCCGACCTTATCTTTTCGCGGTCTCGACAACGCAAGTTACTATCGGCTGGTACCAGACAACAAACGCTACTACATCAACGACACCGGCACCGGAAACACCCTCAATCTTTCTCATCCTCGCGTTCTTCAGATGGTGATGGATTCCTTGCGTCACTGGGTCACTTCATTTCACGTGGATGGCTTTCGATTCGATCTTGGCGTAACGCTCGGTAGGGAAGCTACCGGATTCGATCCCGGATCAGGCTTCTTCGATGCATTGCGCCAAGACCCGATTCTGACGCGTGTAAAGCTGATCTCGGAACCCTGGGATATTGGTCCCGGTGGTTATCAGCTCGGTCGCCACCCCCCTGGGATCGCAGAATGGAACGATCGCTTTCGTGACAGCACACGGCGGTTCTGGCGCGGCGACGCCGGCGAGAGGCCTGAATTCGCAGCTCGGCTAGCTGGATCGAGCGATTTGTTCGATCGCCATGCGCGGCGGCCTTGGGCATCAATCAACTATGTCGCATCCCATGATGGGTTCACGCTCGCCGACGTCGTGAGCTTCGCCGAACGTCACAACGAGGCGAACGGAGAAGAAAACAAAGACGGCCATTCGGAGAACTATTCCGCCAACTGGGGCGTTGAAGGCGAAACGACCGATCCGGTTATCGCCGAAACCCGAGCACGAATTCAACGCGCAATGCTCACGACCGTCATGTTCGCGCACGGCACGCCCATGTTACTGGCGGGAGATGAGTTTGGGCGAACGCAAAAAGGCAATAACAACGCGTATTGTCAGGATACAGAGCTTTCGTGGATGGACTGGAACCAGGCCCAAGCCCCAGCAGGAAAAGAGCTGACCGTATTTGTCCAACGGTTGATCACAATACGCCTCGAACATACAACACTGCGCTCTAGACATTTTCTACACGGTCAGAACGAACCGGCGCCGGGAATTCTGGACATTGCCTGGTTTGACGAAAATGGAATCAGCATTCCGGATGACACCTGGAAGAATCCGGAGCTACGCCTCCTGGCATTGCGGCGCGCAAGTGCCAACGAAGACGGCACCGTTTCCTTGTTGACGCTTCTACTCAACCCGACCGCTGATAATTCTTTGTTCAGGCTACCCGAACCTGGGATGCCGACAAGGATCCTTGTCGATTCCGCGAAGCCGACGGCACCCGAGTCCAATCTTCAGGACGTCAAGGTCGAGGTCGAGGCGCGCAGCGCTGTTTTAACCTACGCTAAGCTTGAACGGCAGCAGTGATGAGCGCGACGCAGTGGACTCTGCCGTTCGGTGCAAGTCTCCTCGATCGCAACCATACGCGGTTCAGGTTATGGGCTCCTGCACAAATGGAAATAGGTCTGGTTATCGGCGGGCGAGGACCGCTGCGAATGACGCCGTTGGAAGGTGGATGGTTCGAGACCGAAGCGGAATGCGGAGCCGGCGCCAAATACCACTATGTGCTCCAGGACGACACCGCCGTACCCGACCCCGCTTCACGTGCGCAATACGGTGATGTTCACGGCGAGAGTATTGTTGTTGATCCGCAATCTTATCGCTGGCGCGAGGAAGGCTGGCGCGGGCGGCCTTGGCACGAGACGATCATTTATGAACTTCATGCCGGCGTTTACGGCGGCTTCAACGGTGTGGCTCGCGAATTATCTCGATTGGCCGATCTGGGAATAACGGCAATCGAACTTATGCCGATCTCCGAATTTCCTGGAGCGCGCAATTGGGGTTATGACGGCGTACTGCCCTTTGCTCCTGAAAGCAGTTACGGCAACCCGGATGAATTGAAGGCACTGATCGACGCAGTACACGCGCACGGAATGATGATTTTCCTCGACGTCGTTTACAACCACTTCGGTCCGGACGGCAATTATTTGAATCTGTATGCCCCACAAATGTTTCGCAATGATATTACGACCCCATGGGGACCCGCGATCGATTTTCGCTGTGATGAGGTTCGCCGTTACTTCACCAACAACGCAATTTACTGGCTCCTGGAATACCGCTTCGATGGCTTGCGCTTTGACGCAGTCCACGCCATCGCAGATCAAGATTGGCTCGACGAAATGGCCGCCGAGGTTCGCCGCACCATTGGACCAGAACGGCACATTCATTTGGTGCTGGAGAACGATAACAACGATGCTAGTCATTTAGCGAACGATTTTGATGCCCAATGGAATGACGATGGGCATCACGCTCTTCACGTGCTCCTCACCGGCGAGCATGAAGGTTATTACGGCGATTACGCCAACGCCCCGGCCACACGGTTGGCACGATGTTTGAAGGAAGGGTTTATTTATCAGGGTGAACCTTCGGCACACCGTAACGGTAAGCAGCGCGGCACTGACAGCACGAGCCTACCGCCTACGGCCTTTGTATTATTTTTGCAAAATCACGACCAAATTGGCAATCGCGCGCTCGGTGAACGCCTGACGATCCTCTCCCATCATGGAGCGCTGGAAGCCGCTACAGCCTTACTGCTGCTTTGCCCTCAGATACCCTTGCTTTTCATGGGAGAAGACCAAGGAAGCGTTGCACCGTTTCTATTCTTTACCGATCACAACCCCGATCTAGCGAAAGCCGTGCGTGAGGGCAGAAGACGGGAGTTTGCCGCGTTTGCTCAGTTTTCTACTCCGGAAAATTTGGCAGAGATACCGGACCCGAATGCACCAACGACTTTCGAGGATTCCAAGCCAATCGCTAATCCGCAATACGCAGGGCAGCGAGAGAGCCTGTATCGGCAACTCCTTTCCATAAGGCACACTGAAATCATCCCCCGATTGCGGGACGCACACGCCGTAGACGCTGTTGCTATAGGACCGGCAGCGGTTCTTGCGCGCTGGCGCCTGAGCGATGGCGCAGACCTTATTGTTGCAAGCAACCTGGGTAAAGAGGCCGCGCCAGTCCCGCCGCTCCAAGGCAAGCTACTGTTCGCAACATCAGAGGACGTCGGACGCGCTGCTTTGAATGGCAGCTTAGAGCCCTATTCGACCGTCGCATTATTGAGCTTGCTATGAGTGACAACGATGTTCGCGACATTGCGCGACGCGCCGGCGTGGAACTGAAATGGACGGATTACGCCGATAAGCCTCATGACGTCCCTCTTAATACGGTACGAAACATTCTGGCGGCCCTTAGGATGCCTTGTCAGACCAAGGGGGACATTGATCAGAGCCGCAGAATTCTCGATGAGGCCGGCGCACCACGTTTGGTGACGGCCTTAGTCGGGCACGCAATCGATCTTCCGGCAACCTTTGATCATGGCAGCAGCTCCGCCCGACTAACCATGGAAGACGGAAACAGGATCGACCTCCACGTTACGCCAACGATCAGCGGAATTCGGTTACCAGTCGTCGACGTCGCCGGTTATCATAATCTTGAGATCGGAAATAGGAATGTCGCGATCGCGGTCGCACCTTCACAATGCTTTTCCATCGAGAGTGTCGCGCCGGGCGAACGAATCGCGGGACTTGCCGCGCAGATTTATGGCCTGCGTCACAACAATGACTGCGGCATCGGCGATATGGCGGGGGTTACGGCACTCGCCGAAACCGCGGCGACAATGGGAATTGATACACTCGCGTTAAGTCCAACCCACGCGCTGTTTACAGCCGACCCTGGTCACTATAGCCCATATTCGCCTTCGAGCCGGCTGTTCTATAACCCACTTCTTGCTAATCCTGCTGCGATCTTCGGCGAAGCGCGCGTCGCGCGCGCCCGAACCGCGGCGGCCTTGGGTGTTGGCGCGCGGGAGCGTGAAGCGGCTCCTCTTATCGATTGGCCAGAATCGAGCCGAGACAAACTCGCCATATTACGTTGTTTGTTCGAAGACTTTGCCGGAACGGATCTGGTCGCACAGTCGTTCGGCACAATCGCCGAGGATTTTCAATCGTTTCGCGTCAAGAATGGCCTCGCACTCGAGCATCATGCCTTGTTCGAAGCCTTGCAAGAGGCACGCTTGCAGGCCGATTCGTCCGCATGGAGTTGGCGCAGTTGGCCCGTTGAATGGCGCGACCCTAAAAGTGAGGCAGTCCGGCGTTTTACTGAGAAAAACCAGCGCGAAATCCTATTCCATATCTTTCTGCAATGGGTCGCAGACCGCTCTTATGGCGCAACTCAACATGCAGCGAAAAACGCCGGGATGCGGCTCGGTCTCGTCAGCGATCTTGCAGTTGGAATGAGCAGTGGCGGCAGCCACGCCTGGACCAATCAAAGCGACATTCTAGAGGGTGTCGAAATTGGAGCGCCGGCTGACCTGATCAACAGAGAGGGACAGAATTGGGGGCTCACAACTTTTTCTCCGACGGCTCTCGCACGCAATAGCTTTGACCCTTTCATCATGACCTTGCGCTCTTGCATGAGGCATGCCGGCGGCGTGCGCATAGACCATGCGATGGGTCTCATGCACCTTTGGATCGTTCCGCACGGGGCCAAAGCCAGTGAAGGCGCGTACCTTACCTACCCGCTGAAAGATCTGTTGCGGCTGATCGCATTGGAGTCCCACCGGCATAGAGCAATCGTTATCGGCGAAGACCTCGGAACGGTACCCGAGGGCTTTCGCGACCAACTTGAGCAAGCAAGAATTTACGGAATGCGTGTGCTGTGGTTCGAGCGGGACGCCAATTCCTTCACGGCACCTCAAAACTGGCCAGCGGACGTCGTCGCGATGACGTCGACCCACGATTTGCCAACCGTCGGCGGCTGGTGGAGCGGAAGCGACCTTAACACACGGGCAAAACTTTCCACGCTCGCCAAGAACGAACAAGCAGATCGGGTGATAGACCGCACAGAACTCTGGCACTCGTTGAGTACAGCCGAAGCCGCCGACGGCATTATGCCAACCAACAATGAGGTTCAACGTGTTGCAGACGCTGCTGTAAGATTTATCGCCGAAACACCCTCTCGCTTGGCGCTATTGCCGCTTGAAGACGCCTTAGCCAGTGTCGAGCAGCCTAATCTTCCTGGGACAATAGATCAGCACCCCAATTGGCGTCGGCGCTATCCCGCCGATGCAGCGAACCTTCTAACCGATGTCCACGTGCACAAGCGGGTTGAGCTGTTGGCCGCCCGGGCAGCAAAATGACTCTTCCGCGAGCTACCTACCGACTTCAACTGCATCGCGGTTTCACCTTTGCAGACGCGCGCGAAATTGTGCCCTATCTGGCAACCCTCGGCATAAGTCATGTCTACGCTTCGCCGATCATGACCGCCCGTGCCGGATCGATGCACGGCTATGATGTTGTCGATCCAACACGGATCAATTCCGAACTTGGCGGCGAGGATGAGTTTCGACGATTCGTCGCAACACTGCGACACCACGAGCTGGGATTAATTGTCGACATTGTCCCCAACCACATGGCGACCGATGCCGGCAATGCCTGGTGGATGGACGTTCTCGCACACGGTCGTCGTAGTCAGTACGCTAAGTTCTTTGATATCGATTGGCATCCGCCAAACAAGGATTTGAAAAATAAGATTTTGCTGCCGGTCTTGGGCCGCCCTTATGGCAAAGCTCTTGAGGCGGGTGAGATTAGGGTGGGCCGCAGTGAACCAGGTGTCACGATTCGATATTTCGAGCATGAATTTCCGATTGCTTCAGGCTGCGACGTGGCGGACATACAGGCATTCGATCCATCTTCGCCCGCCGGACGGGTGCGGCTGCATAAGCTCCTCGAGCAGCAACATTATCGCCTTGCGTGGTGGCGCATAGCCAACGACGCCATCAATTGGCGCAGGTTTTTTGATATCAACGAACTAATCGCGATGCGCGTCGAGGACGATGAGGTTTTTGCCGCCGTTCACGGCACCCTCTTTCGTCTGTATCGCGATGGCTTAATCGATGGCGTACGTGTCGATCACATCGATGGCCTCGCGCTGCCAGCGCAATATTGCCGGAAATTGCGTTCGCAATTGAGCGCACTGGAAGGACAACGTCCGCCCGGCTGCCCATCCGGACCGGCTTATTTCGTTGTCGAAAAGATTCTGGCGCGGAATGAGGATGTGCCCGCCGAGTGGCAAGCCGACGGCACGACGGGGTATGACTTCATGAACGAAGTCAGCGCATTACAGCACTATCCCGGCGGGGAGCAGTTGCTAACCGAACTTTGGAAAAAAATAAGCGGACGATCCGGCGAGTTTTCCACCGAAGTGCTACTAGCTCGTCGGCAGATTCTCGAGGGCAATTTCTCTGCACAGCGGGATGCCCTGGTTACAGTCCTGTCTGAGCTTGCCAGCAGCGACCTTCGGATGCGCGATTATTCCGCTTCCGCTATCCGCCGATGTCTGAATGAAATACTGGCCTATTTTCCGGTCTATCGTACCTATGCGCGCGTGGATAGCACCTCACAATCCGATGGAGATCATCTAGGCGAAGCGACGAAGCGCGCGGAGTCTACCTGTTTGCCGGGCGATCGTTGGCTCGTACCAATACTTGGCGAGTGGCTTTCCGGGAAACAGATCGCCTCCGATCTCGAGGCACTCCAGAATGTTGCGTTAGCGCGTTTTCAGCAACTAAGTTCGCCGCTGTGCGCGAAGGCTGTCGAAGATACAGCCTTCTATCGTTACGGAAGGCTCATCTCGCGCAACGATGTAGGTTTTGACCCGAGCCAGTTCTGTCTTTCATCCGCTGATTTTCATCGATTGATGCAAAAACGCGCCGGGACTCTTCCCGGTTCTATGCTGGCAACCGCCACGCACGATCATAAACGCGGTGAAGACGTACGCGCACGGTTGGCGGTCCTGAGCGAGATCGCTGTGAGCTGGCGCACGGCAGTTGATTGCTGGATCGAGTCCATCGAGCCTGCTCGCACTTTGATCGACGATGTCCTGATGCCAAATGCCGGGGACATGGCGATTTTGTTTCAAACGATCGTCGGGGCATGGCCGTTAGAGTTAGCGGTCAATGATCAATCCAACGTCACCCGCTACGCTGAGCGAATAGGGAATTGGCAACAAAAGGCACTGCGGGAGGCAAAACTGTTTTCCTCTTGGGCAGCACCCAACGAAGCGTATGAAGAAGCGATCCGCAAAGTAATCCAGTATGTATTTTTTGGTCCGTCTTCGGTTTTGACCGAACTTGCCGCGTTTGCCGACCAAATCGCTGCTCCCGGAGCCATAAACGGCCTCGGGCAAACTCTCCTGAAGCTGACGGTGCCGGGAGTGCCTGATATCTACCAGGGCACAGAGTACTGGGATCATAGTCTTGTCGATCCTGACAACCGGACGCCCGTGGATTTCGCAGCGCGGAAATTCTCCCTCGGCGCTGATGGCGTCCCAAGTTGGCGGCGCGGCCCGGTGAAACAGGCGCTCATTGAGCGTGTTCTTGCAGTGCGAAAGAAATATCCGCTGGTGTTTTCGGAAGGGACCTATGCCCCCTTGCCTGTTTCAGGCGCACTTCAAGAACAGCTTGTTTGCTTTGCCCGTAACCTAGGCGATATCACAATAATCGTCGTGGTTTGCCGGTTTAATGCCAAATTCGCGTCCGCTTCTGAGGCGCTCACCATTCCTACTGCAGCTTGTAAATATAGCTATGTTCAGCTTCCGCAAACCTTTTGCGGAAAATATTGCGATGCACTATCGCCACCTCGCCGCATAACACTCAACGGCGAGACTTCGATCGCTCAGATTTTAAGGAGTTGGCCAATGGGTTTTCTGCTTAAGGTTGATGATTAGGGCTCGATTAAACAGGAAGACACTTGTGAAAAAAGAAACAAGAATGCTTGTGAAATGTTTTTCGTGCGATTAAATCTACTCACAATCGCGGCGGCGTGGAATGCAGACACGCAGCACAGTACGCACGGGAGCCGGGGGCTTCTATGGTGAGGGGCACCCAAAGCGGAAATCCGAAAGCAGCGGCCACTACCTCACGGTGCGTAGGTAGCTGAAAAGTGGCCAGCCGGAGTGGCGACCGGCCCGCGATTATTGCCTTTCTAACAAGATAGGATTTTTACGCAGTCCAGAACTGCTCACGCAAGAGCGAGCCCGTCGTTACGAGACGAGCGCTTCCCGTCCCGTCCTCTTCGAGGACGGAAAGTTGCGTGCTCTTTTTCGTGAGCCGGATGGCCATCTCATTTGTCTTGAAGCGCCGTCGAAAAGCAGCGCCGATGAACGACTGTTACGCAGGAATATATTCTAAGCAAGCGTCTCCGAACCGCCGGTAATTCGAAAGCAGCAGATGCGAATTGATTCAATCACGCCGCCGGGCGCGCCGGGCATCGCTCCGCGCTGGACGTCGAGTGCCAAGAGCGCGGTCGGGACCGCGTTGGGCCGAGGCTCTCGCGTCTGGTTCACAATGAGCCACGGTATTCTCAACGAAATCTATGCAAACCGTCTGGACACCGCTTGCATTCGCGATTTCGGGTTCATCGTCACCGCGCAAGGCTATTTTTCCGAGGATAAACGGGACGCGGATCACAGCGGCGGAATGGTCGAGGACGGCGTTCCAGCCATCCGAGTGATCAGTACGGCGCGCGACGGCCGCTACCGCATCACGAAGACCGTCTTGTGCGATCCGGAACGCGAAGTCGTCCTACAAGAGATTACGTTTGAAGCGCTTGTCGGCGCTCCGTCCGACTATTCCGTTCATGCGATTATCGCTCCGCATCTCGTCAATGCCGGCGCCGACAACACCGCGTGGTATGACGATTACAAAGGGCGCCCGATGTTATTTGCTGAGGGTCGCGGCACGGTGCTCGCGGTCGCCTCTTCCGTCCCATGGCTGGCACGTTCGGCTGGCTATGTCGGAATTTCCGATGGCTGGCAGACGCTGTCGCGCGGCGAGGGTCTAAGACCTGAATATCAACGCGCGGAAAAGGGCAATGTTGCGATTTCCGGCACCATCGATTTCGCCACCGGCAATGGGCACGCTGTCCTTGCCGTTGGATTTGGCGCGCAACCGGAGGAAGCGGCTTTCCGCGCTCTGATCAGTCTGCAACAGGGCGTTGAGCCAATCCTCAAAGGCTTCTCGGCCGGATGGCGGAACTGGCAAAGGAGCCTGTCTCCTCTCGACGGAAACTACAATCGGACAGGGCTCAATCGCTACCGCGTCAGCACGTCGGTCCTCGCAGCGCATCGCGACGAGGCTTCGGGCGCCATCATCGCAAGCCTGTCGATACCTTGGGGCTTTTCCAAGGGCGATGACGATCTCGGCGGCTATCATCTGGTCTGGCCCCGCGATCTCGTAGAAATTGCCGGAGGACTCTTTGCTGCTGGCGACGGCGAACACGCCAAAGCGGTGCTGGAATATCTCGCAGCTATTCAGGAGCCCGATGGACATTGGGTACAAAACTCCTGGCTCGACGGCAGGCCGTATTGGAACGGCGTGCAAATGGACGAGACCGCCTTTCCGATTTTGCTCTACGACATGTTGTGGCGTGGTGGGATTCTGAGCGCCGAGGAAGCTTTGCGCTTTAGCACCATGATCGAGACGGCGGCTGGCTTCATTGTTCGTAACGGACCCACGACGCAGCAGGATCGCTGGGAAGAAGATGGCGGCTATACCCCCTTCACTTTGGCGGTCGAAATCGCGGCGTTACTGGTGGCGGCCGACGCTATCGACAGAAATGGTAAGACTGCGATTGCCGAATATTTGCGCGAAGTCGCCGATGGCTGGAACGAGCAGATCGAAAAGTGGACTTACGTCGTCGATACCGAGCTTTCGCGCAAACTCGGTATCGAGGGCTATTACATCCGGATTGGATTGTTCGATAGCAATGGCGTTACTAGTTCGCGCGGCTTCGTTACGATCGCCAATCGGGCCGACGCCGACCGCAACCTGGAATCCGATCTGCTCCTGAGCCCCGATGCACTGGCGCTAGTCCGCTTTGGCCTTCGCGCTGCGGACGATCCTCGCATCATCAATACTGTCGCCGCGATCGACGCCGTGCTGAAGCGCGAACTTCCAGCGGGGCCTTATTGGTATCGCTACAACGCCGACGGCTACGGCGAGCATGCCGACGGTACTCCCTTCAACGGTAGCGGCATCGGACGATTGTGGCCGTTGCTCACCGGCGAACGAGCGCATTATGAGTTGGCTTTGGGACGACACGATGAGGCGAAGCGGCTGCTCGGCACGCTAGAAGCCTCTGCCAGTCCCGGCGGGCTGTTGCCGGAACAGATTTGGGACGTTGATGACATTCCAGAATACGAGCTTTACCTCGGACAGCCGTCCGGCAGCGCCATGCCTCTAGCCTGGGCTCATGCCGAACATATCAAGCTGCTACGTTCGCTGCGAGACGGTGCCGTGTTCGATATGCCGCCGCAAACCGAAAGTCGCTACGTCGACAATCAGCCGCCGCCAGCTCCGTTATGCTGGCGCTTCACATCGAAAATTCGAAAGATCGTGGCCGGCCGCAAATTGCGTTTCGAGTTGCTGGCCCCGGCCCGCGTGCGGTGGTCCGCAGCAAACTGGTCCACTGTCACCGACAGCGATACCCAGGCGACCGGATTGGGAACATTTGTCTGCGATCTTTCGACGGAGACGCTCCGCGCGGGAGATGTCCTGCGCTTCACTTTCTTCTGGATACAACGAAATGCGTGGGAAGGTGCAGACTTCGAGATTGCCATCGACAATGGTGCTGACAATGGTGCTAGAGCCCCGACGATAGCAACGCGAGGCATTCCATAACCCGTCATTATGCGAATGACGGTTAGGAATTTTCTCAACTCGCCATCCTGTCTGATCGCTGGGAGATGGCTATCCAACACACTGATTGGAGCTTCTCGCCTGCGTTTCACTCCGCTAGGGGCAAGCGGATATGGAAGATGTTGTCTTCACATTAAACCTGGGCAATAGGCCGCCAGCCGGCCTCCTCATCGGCTACAATCGGACCGAACACGGCAACGCCGCCAGAACGCGAACCACCCTGCTCGTGTGCTTGGCCGCATCGGTTGCAATGATTCAAGCCAACCTGTTGCTGCCGACGGCAGGACGCCATCCAGATGGAGTGAGGCTCCGGGGTCGCCGGAGCCTCAAAAATTAAGCTCAATACCAAAGCGGGGTGTCGTAATAGTCGTAGATCTCGCGATCACGCGCGCGATCGGCCCAATTCCAATCGGTGGCGCGATTGAACTTCGGCGCACCCTTAAGCTGGTCTTCCGTTACGCCAATACGATAGCCGTCGAGACGCGTATCGTATTTCAGGTTGGGCCAGGGCAGCGGATAGTAATCTTCGCCGATACCGAGGAAGCCGCCAAACGAGACAACGGCGTAAGCTACCTTGCCGCCGATCTTGTCGATCATCACGCGTTGTACAACTCCGATCTTCTTGTCATCGGCGCCGTACACGTTGGTGCCTTGTACTTTGTCGCTGCCGATCAGGGAAACCGTCTCTTTCCGTGAGTCGATTGTCGTTGCCATTTTTTCCTCCTTATGGACACTACGTGAGGAGTAAACCGCGCGCCAAGCCGCGGGTTCCTTACGCTGAATTTTGCCGGCGAACTAAACAGAATGCGCAGCCACCTGGCAGGAAAAAGTTCTCTTAAGCCGCTTCTGCGTGTTTGTTGACATTGCTTTCCGCGATCTTGGTTAGTGTAGCATCCGTCTTCTTTTCTTCGCCGAGTGTGGCGTCGAGCAGCTTCGCCGCTTGACCCAGGCCGAGTTCCGTCGCCCAGGTCTTGAGGCTGCCATAACGCGACATCTCGTAATGCTCCACCGCTTGGGCGGCTGCCAGAAGGCCAGCGTCGAGGGCCGGCATTCCCTTGTATTCCTTTATGATCTCCTGACCTTCTTCGATGATGCCCATGATGGCATCGCAGGTTTTGCCGCGCGGCGCCTCGTCGATCTCTTGAAAAACCTGTTCGAGGCGTTCGACGTGGCCCTGGGTCTCCTCTTCATGTTTCTCGAATGCTGCGCGCAACTCGTCGGACTGCGCCGCCTTGGCCATCTTTGGAAGGGTGGAGAGGATCTTCTTCTCCGCGAAATAGATGTCTTTTAACGTGTCGTGGAAAAGCTCGTGCAGATCTTTATCTTTGGACATTGGTGTCGCTCCATAGAGATGTAGGGGCGAAACATTGCGGCCACTCCTTCGTTCCACGAGCGCAGAAAAAACTTCGGCTCAAGAATCTGGCAGCCTGATCGGCACCGCGCCGCTCGTGCCCGTCGGCAAACCGGCGAACGACATCGCCGAGTTGATATCACTGCTAAAGGCTATTCCCGAAAATACAGTGCAGCCGCGCAACGGTGCCCTATTCGATAGCCAAGATTTCGGATTCCGCACCTGCAATTTGTGCGTGGTCTCCGACAGACTTACCCATCACCGCTTGCGCGAACGGAGAAACATAAGAGATGGTGCCGGCCAAAGGGTCAGCCTCATCCTCTCCGACGATCGGAAGTGTCTGCACGCGTCCACCGTGCCTGCGGACCGTGACGCAGGCGCCGAATTGCACCTGGCCTCCGCCTGATGGCTCGCTTACCACGATCGCGGTGTTCTTTCGATTGGACCAGTAGGTGACCTCGCGGGCGGTCAGTTCGATGGCCGTTCGGTTCTCCTTGGCAACGGCTGCCGTATGAGCGGCTTCATACCTCTCAAGGGCTTGCTCGATCTGCTTGAGGCCCCCTGCCGTCACAAAATTTGGACGAGCGGAAATCGGCCGGGCCATGATCTCTTCCGGTCTTTCATCATTTTCTTTGACAAAGGCGCGGCTCATTTCAATCGACCCACCCGGATGGCCGACCAGAACTCACTTGGCGAGTTCCCAAAATTCCAATCGCACACATTCTCCAACCTGGCTCTGTTCGCCCTGACCGGTTTCCAGAAGTTCTTTCTTCCGCGGAGCCCGCTTCGACAAACCACTCCTCGACGCGCGTCACATGCATCGTGGCGTGGAATAGCTTTCGGCTGTTTTTCGATAGCATTGTCAGATGCTCACTAAGTCAAGGCCTGTGCAGGACTAATTCGCGTCGGTCACCAAATGTTCCTTCTTCAGCAGCGCGTACCAGCCGGCTTCCGGGGTTGGGCCGGATTTGAAAATCATACTGCCTGGATTTGGGCTCGTGCGCGTTGTGACGAGGACTGTATCTGGATTCCGGAGACGCAAATGGCAGTACTCAAAATTGAGGGCTTACATCGCGACGTGCTTAGAAACCGCTCATTCGTAACGGTCGTATGGAAGGGAGAGCAAGAGAAGCGTCTCGGGCTCCCTATGCCTTTTGACTGCCAACTAGATAACCTCAAAGCCGAGACTGAAAAGGCGGTGACACACCTCATCATCCCGCACGATGGCCAGCAAACGACGATGCAGAATGACAAACTGCTCGCGAAGTACCCGCCGGACGACCAGCAGCGGTTCGACCAGCAAAGCCAGGTCGGGCAAATTCTCGAC
>Ga0302326_10006242_pt1 | contig 26772 bp, 24 predicted proteins | sample Palsa_T0_3_FD_202264 | JGI IMG/M metagenome (GOLD analysis project Ga0302326, IMG submission 202264) | Peat permafrost microbial communities from Stordalen Mire near Abisko, Sweden - Palsa_T0_3 | ecosystem: Environmental > Terrestrial > Soil > Palsa > Peat permafrost | place: Sweden: Abisko... | reverse complement strand
GATCGCGACCGTCGTCAGCGCGACGGCGGTGGGAAGAAACCACCAGCGGCCATGCCGGTCGGTATAGGTACCGAACAGCGGCTGGACGATCGAACTCGTCAGATACCAGAGAAAGACGAACGCGCCCTGAAAAGCGGGCGACAAATGGTCGTGCGTGGCGACCAGAAAGATCGCGAAGGGAACGATCCCTGAATAAAAGTCGCTGACGCCGTGCGCGAACGAGACGACCGACAGACCGCGGAGGTTCCAGGCGCGGACTGCCGGGGCTTCGGCCACAGCGCTCGAAAGAGACATGGCTTCCATCCTACCTGAGCGGCAGCGCTCGCGCAAACGGGTGGGGCGAATCCGGCGCCTGCGTAGGGGCGCGGTGGGCCCGTGCAGCATCGGAGGACGGATGAGCAGCGCACTTCTCGAAACCTCGCTCTCGACCAACGGGCACGCGGTGCATCTCGACACCGAGACGCTGATCGTAGGTGCCGGTTTCTCCGGGCTCGGCATGGCGATCTCGCTCAAGCGAGCCGGCATCGAATCGTTCATCGTGGTCGAGCGCGCTGCAGACGTCGGCGGGACGTGGCGTGACAATCAGTACCCGGGTTGCGCTTGCGACATTCCCTCAGTGCTCTACTCGTTTAGCTTCGCGCGCAACCCGAAGTGGACGCGCTCGTATCCGCAGCAGCAAGAGATTTGGGAATACCTGCGCTTCGTCACCGACAAGTTCGACGTGCGTAAATTCATCCGGTTCGGGACCGAGATCGTCGACATGCGCTGGGACGAGAACTCGGCCACGTGGCACACGCAACTGAAGGACGGCAGCACGATCGTCTCGCGCTTTGTGGTCGCAGGCCTCGGGCCGCTCAACAAACCGAGCTTCCCATCGATCCCAGGCATCGAGAGGTTCCAAGGCCCGCATTGGCACACTGCCCAGTGGCGTCACGACGTCGATCTCACCGGCAAACGCGTTGCGGTGATCGGGACGGGCGCGAGTGCCGTGCAGATGGTGCCGCAGATCGCACCCAAGGTAGCGAAGCTCTACGTCTTCCAGCGCACCCCGAGCTGGATCTTGCCGAAGCCCGACGGTCCGATTCATCCGATCGCAAAGTGGCTGCGCAATTTCAAGCCGCTTGCGTGGATCGAGCGCAAGTTCGTTTATTGGGTCTTTGAAGCGCGCGCACTCGGCTTCACCGTCAATCCTGGTCTGCTCAAACTGATGGAGTCGACCGCCCTCAAGCATCTCGCGAAGCAGATCACCGATCCCGCGCTGCGCGCGAAGTTGACGCCGTCGTATCGTCTGGGCTGTAAGCGCGTCACGCCGTCGAGTGACTACTATCCGGCGTTCAACCTTCCGCAGGTCGAACTCGTAACCGATGAGGCGACGCAGATCCGCGAAGGCTCGATCGTCGACGAACGCGGCGTCGTGCGCGAGGTCGACGTCATCCTCTTTGCAAGCGGATTCCGCACGACCGACGGCTTGACGCCGCTTACGGTGCGTGGCCGGGGCGGACGCGAGATGAATGAAGCGTGGCGCGACGGGATGTCGGCGTTCTACGGCATCAGCGTCGCGGGGTTTCCGAATTTCTTTCAGTTGCTCGGGCCCAACACCGCGCTCGGCCACAACTCCGTCGTGCTGATGGCGGAGGCGCAGATCCGTCACGTGGTACGCGTGCTCGAACTGCTGCGCGCCCAAGGTGCGCGCAGCGTGGACGTGCGTCAAGACGTGCAGGATGCGCAGAACCGCCGGTTGCAGCGCAAGATGCGCAGCACCGTGTGGTCGACCGGATGCAAAAGCTGGTACCTCGACAAGAACGGCAAGAACACGACGCTCTGGCCCTGGTTCACCTTCGATTACTTCCGCAACGTCCAGCGCGTCGACCTCAAGAACTACGTCGTGATCGGCCCCGAACTTTGTCAACCTGAGCTTGTCGAAGGGCGCCGACGGGATTTCGCCTCGCGCCGCCCCTCGAACTCGGGGTGACATTGGCATTGCACTTCGCCGTCCGCTAGAGGGAAACGAGGCTCGGCGCCGATTCCTTTGGTGCATGGCACGTGTAAATGTCGGCGACCGCGCACCCGATTTCTCGCTTCAGACCGAAAAGGGTGAAACAGTTTCGCTCTCGTCCGCTCTTGCGAACGGACCGGTGGTCTTGATCTTTTATCCGATGGACCAGACCCCGGGCTGTACCGCGCAACTCTGCGCGGTTCGCAACGACGCAGCGCGTTATGCCGACGCCGGCGTGACCGTTTACGGCGTTAACAACGGTAGCGGTTCCTCGCATCAGAAGTTCATCGACAAGCACAACCTCACGGCGCCCTTGCTCGTCGATTCGGGCTTGAAGGTTGCTGCTTCGTACGACGCCGTTCTCTCTCTCGGCCTCGTGCGCGTTATCAATCGCACGGTCGTCGGCATCGGCCGCGACGGGACGATCGTGTTCTACAAGCGCGGCACACCCTCGACCGACGACATTCTGAGCGCGACCGCCGCAGCGAAGGCCTAGTTCGGGACATCGCCTAGGCGGCAGATAAATCCCCAGCCGCCCCCGATTTCGCTGACCGCGAGGGTCAGTTCATTCGTGCCTTTCCTTAGCGGCAGGTAGACTGCATCGTCTTCTACATTGACGATGCCGAGGAACGTGGGGTCGCGGAACGCCTGGGCACTGCGTCCCCGAAACAGAATCCGGCCGTTCAAGAACACGCTGACCTCGTCGCTGTATCCCAGGTTCAGCTTCTTCACTTGATCGCGATCCGAATCGATCGTGGTCGTCGCATAGACGACCTTCATGCCCGGCTGTGGCTGCAGGCGCGTCGAGAAATCTTTCTCAAACGTCGCCACGAGACCTGGAGTCTCGCGATATCGGTTGATGACCACGAGGCCGGGTGGTTCTGCCTCGACGTCCTGCCAGGCGATCGCGTCATGTTCTAGGCGGCCGAGCGGGCGTTCCAGGTTTCGCGTGAGAGCGTCATAGGACGGTGACAGCTTCCACTTCGTCAGAGTGCCGGACGCCGTGCCGGGTAGATGGCGCACGAATGGGACGTCCGGCGTCATCTGTATTTGAAAGTTCGAGAAGCACGTTGCACCGCGCGAGACAAACAACGCCACTTGACCCTTTTCAAGACCGCTCTTCAGGTCGTCGATCACGAGAGCCGGCTTGTCCATGTCTTTCACGTAGAACTTTGCCTGCGCGCCTGCAACGGCGAGGCGCACGTGGAACCACTGGTCCATGGGAGTATCGAGCGAACTCGTAAAGCCGGGTCCGTTGTAGAGCTGAAACGTGGCTTCTTTATTGATGATCGGCGTGTACTGCATCGCGTCGGACAGCCCTGACTTATGCGCCCGGAGGTACACCCACTCTCCATTGTCGCCGCTCTCATCGGTCCGAAATTGTATGCCCAAGAATCCGCGCGCGCGGGTGGTCGTAACGTCTGTATCGATCACGGCGTCGCGCATGACGAAATCCTTTACTACGGCGGCGCCGCCGTCGAGCAGCAGGCACTTGCGCCCCGCGTCTTCCACAACTTTGGCGTTCCCCTCCAGATCCCAACGCGCGGAGTCCGCGGGAATCAAAAGCGGTTGGTTCTCCGAGCGAGCCGGAGCTCTCCCGACGAGCAAAGCAGCGGTCAACACGATCGCGAAAAACCGGAAAGGGTACAGATTCGGTGACATCCGTTCTCCCCTCAGACTCGCCTTGCGAACGATCTTTCCAGCAGTACGGTGCTCGACCAAGCGAGGTTTCGTCCCGGACCTATGAAATTCTGAGTGAAGCGGCTCTCCGAAGGTCTGAGCCGCTTAGGCGGAGGTCGCCGCGATCGCGCCGCCGGCCGCGCGTTCCGCATCGAGCTCTTCGAGATATTTCTCGGCCTCGAGTGCGGCTTTGCAGCCCATACCGGCTGCCGTGACCGCCTGCTTGTAGCGGATGTCGTACACGTCGCCGCCGACGAAGACGCCGGGAATGTTCGTGTGCACGCCGTCGCGCGAAACGATGTATCCGGCTTTGTCGAGATCGAGTTGAGCGGCGAAGATTGCGGTGTTCGGATCGTGACCGATCGCGATAAAAAGCGCGTCCGCCGCAAAGTCGCTACGTTCGCCCGTATTCACGTTCTCGAGCACGAGCCCGTTCAGGTGATGCTCGCCCTTCGCTTCGACGACGGCCGTGTTCCAAATGAAGTCGATCTTCGGGTGCGCGAGCGCGCGGTCGGCCATGATCTTGCTTGCTCGCAACGACTCGCGCCGATGAATCAGCGTCACCTTGGTAGCGAAGCGCGTGAGAAAGAGCGCTTCTTCCATCGCCGAGTCGCCGCCGCCGACGACGACGATGTGCCGCTCTTTGAAAAACGCGCCGTCGCAGGTCGCGCATGTCGAGACGCCGCGCCCGCGTAGCCCGGCTTCGCCCGGAATGTTGAGCCAGCGCGCGCTGGCACCGGTCGCGACGATGACGCTGTCGGCCTCATATTCGTCGTCTTCAGCCCACACGCGAAATGGGCGCCGTGAGAAATCGACCTTGGTGATGTCGACATTCTCGATCTTGGCTCCGAAGCGTTCGGCCTGGTGCCGGAAGTTCTCCATCAGCTCCGGGCCGAGAATACCGTTCGGGAAGCCGGGATAATTCTCAACCTCGGTCGTGTACATCAGCTGGCCGCCATATTGGTAGCCTGCGAAGACCAGCGGTGCCAGGTTCGCGCGCGCCGCATAGACCGCTGCCGTAAGGCCCGCGGGTCCCGAACCGATGATGATGAGCCGTTCCATACCGTCGCTTTCGACCGCACCGGCAGGGTCCCCGGTTGCACTGCGTGTAAGCCGCCGCCATGCTGGAAGACGAATTCGTCGACATTATGCGCAAGGCCAAGCGCGGCAACCGCGTCGATGACGCCGAAATTGCGGCAACGACCGGAATCTCGATCGCCGAGATCAAGGCCTTCGGCGACGGCAGCAAGGTCCCCAGCGACGATGAGGCGCGCGCCATCGCGCGCGTCCTGAGTCTGGATCCCGGCAAGTTCGCGGACGCCGCCGCCGTCCGCTGGGAACCGCACGTCGCTTTCCCTGCCGACGTGCGGCATCACCCGCACGACCCCCACCCCTCGAACGGCTACCTGTTCTTTCTCGAAGACGGGAAGACGGCCGCACTTATCGATCCCGCCGGCCTTCCCGCAACGTTGATGCGCGCGATCGACGAGGGTCCCTATGTATTGCGCTACATCCTCATCACGCACAAACACGCGGACCACTGCGACGCAACCGCCGACGTCGCTCGCGCGTGGCCGGATGCGCAGATCGTGATGCACAAATCCGACGTCTCCGCGATCGGCGACCTCGCACACAAAGCGCTACCGATCGTCGACGGCGACGAACTGCCCTTCGGCGACGCCGCCTCGATCCGCATGCTGCACACGCCCGGCCACACCGACGGTTCGTCGTGCTTCATGTTCCGCTCGACCTTATTTACCGGCGACACGCTCTTCGCCGGCAGCGTCGGCGGCGCGTTCGGCACCCTCTCAACCTACCGCGACATCCTCGACAGCGTCCGCACAAAAATCTTCTCCCTCGACGACGCCACCGTCCTCATGCCCGGCCACGGCCCGCCATCGACGGTAGCCGAAGAGAAGGCGCACAACCCGTTCTTCTAGGGTTCTGCAGCTTCGCGGCAAGTAGATCACCATCAGACCGACCGACCGCGGCGAAGACACTGGCAGCGCGCTTGTTGCGCTTGCGCCACTCAGTCTGAGTTAGCGGGTTCTGAACCGCTGCCTGGACGCGTGGCCAGAACAGGGCGAGGATTTCGCGAGACCGCTCCTCGGTAGCGTCGACCAGGCGCAAATGAGGCTTGGTTTTTTGGGTTTCTTAGCCGAGCTCTTCGTCGAGCCCGCCTCAAGCGCTTTTGACGAAAGTACGTCAGTACTTGAGTCAAGAGCTATTAAATCCACTTCTGCCGACGCGCGACGGGCACCGCCTCAAGCCGACAGAGCGAAGATTGCGTGACCTGAAGAGCATTATCTTCAAAGCTACGGAGAAGCTGAAAGGCAAAGTTAAGGTTCCGGAGCGTGGCCACATTGTTTTGCAGCTATGCGGCGAAGAGTTAGAAGTTACGATACGAGAGCGGTATAAGCCGGCGTCGACCTCTTCTTTGCGCTCTCAGGCTTCTTGATAACGCGCATCCTTCTACGGACCAAGGGTTATCGAGGCTACCTTAGAGCGGAATTCCCGCGTTGTGGGCTTGCCAAGCTACAACGTCCTGGGGACACATGAGCTCTCCCGCAAGTCCTTAATCCTTGAATGGCTACCGCGGACGGTCCCTCAAAGAAAAAGCCCGTAGGCTAGTGGTGCCTGCCCGACATCTTTTCGCAGAGTCTCGCTTGGGACTCGTTCGTATTGGAACAGGGCGTCTGGCTCGGCGCCGGTGCGGGTGGAACGTAACTGGCCAACATGTGCTTGTAGAGCGCACTCGCGTGGGACGGTTCCCCGCAGTTCTTCATAATGTCCCCGCTGCTCGTGAAATTCGGTCGCGGCTCAGGAAGATCGTCTTGAAGGAGCGACTTGCAAGCCGCTGAGTTCTCCTTTTCGATTGTGGCGACGGCTTTCGAAACCGACCCGCACGCCGCGACGACCGAAGGCTTGTTGAGGTAGTGCTTGGCGTCAAGCGGCTTGGTCAGCGTTCGATCCGCGTCTGCAAGCGGTTCGATGGTCTTCACGCATGCCGACGTCGTTGCTGCGCCGGCCGGTCCCGGCGCAGCTGCTTGCATCGCCGCTGAAAATAGCAGCATCGTTGCGAATGCCGTTGCGAATCGGACGGCGCGGCGTAAGTCGGTCTCTACTAGGTTCCGTTGCATTTCTGTCCTCGTTCTCAGATGACGGTTGGAAGCGGTACGGGCCGCTTTCATTACACCAAGTAAAATGCACGCCGGGAACGTACGATCCGTACGATCGGACCTTGTACGGGCCGGTGTACGGTCGCTGACGATATCGTAGACTTCTGCAAAGAAAAAAGCCCGCCGTAGCGAGCTTTCAATTAAACTAAGACCTTTGAGATCTGCGCGCGCGTCCGCACGAAGGTTTCCGGAGCGTGTCCCGTTGTGCTCAAAAGCGTGTCCCGGGTGTGTCCCGCGGCATCGCGCGACGCACGTCGTCTGACCGGAAACCGCGTCCGTCGTTCGCCGCCTTTAGCAACGCGGCGACGGTGCGCACCGACGGCCTGCGGCCTAGGGCGTGGATCGTGGCGCACGCGTCCATTACAGCCTCGTTAATCCGCATGCGTGTAGCCTTTTCGGGGCGTACGTCTGACGGCGGCCGAATGGCGTCTAGGGCGAGGGGAGAGCGGGCGCATCGTTGAAATTTGGATCACCTGACGTTCCGGAATAGTGAAGCTCGACGCGTTAGTAGCGCGCCGGGCCTTTTTCTTAGGCGATCACGGTCGCCGACGGGGTCACGCGGATGGCTCCGGCTCGGAGAAATAGCGGGCCGTCGCGCGTGGCGAACCGTACGTTGTGAGCAAGCGCCGGCTCGATCGCGGCCTGAAAACGACGCCATGCGCTCGCTCTAGCCAACGCCACCTCCATGGGCGGATTTAGCCGGCGGGAGGTAACCGAGCGGCGAATTGTCCGTCCATATGGAGAATCCCGGCTTAAGGGTCCATTGAGTGCAGGGACTCGCAAATCAACACACGACAAAACGGCCGACTCTAGGCACAATTTAAGGATCGGAGATCGCGATGAAACGCACGTCGTTCATTGTTTCCACCATCGCAGGCGTAGTCGTTCTCGGTGAGGGTGCTGGAGCGACGCAGGTGCCACTGGGACCGCCGACCCCTTATGGAATTCCGACCCGAGTTTATGTTGCACGACCGACAGTAATTCCGCAGCAGTGCGCAGAGTGGTGCTGGGCTGCTTCTTCGGCTATGATTTTCGCCTGCTTTGGTCATCCCATCGATCAAAGTGTGATAGTACAGACGGTGTACGGAGCCGTGGTATGTGTCGCTGCACAGCACAGTACTACAATCGGCAGCGTTCTTAGCTCCACCTGGACGGACAAGACCGGGACAAGCTTTTCCTCAACGGTCACTGCAGCGTACGATTCCGCTAACCTCATTTATGGTTTAGATAATAACATTATCGTCAACGAGCTTGCGAACAATCGTCCTCTCCTCTACGCCAATACGCATCATGCGATGGTCGTGGTCTCGATGGATTATATGCAGACTCCAGCTGGCGTTGGTCAAGTGCTCGCAGTTGGCGTACTCGACCCTTGGCCAGCTTCTCTCGGCTTCCACTTGTTGTCGGCGGGCGAAGTCGTTCCCGATCAATCGGGAGGCTACATGACGTTCTTGGCGGCGGTTCAGGTAGTCTAGCGCCGAAGTCAGCAGCGCCCCGTGTGGCTTCTTAGAAACACCGCCTGATTACGACCGTCGCGGCGATTCTTGGGCAAGCCAACACCTCGACGACGTTATCTGTCTACGCCCACGCGATCAAAGGGGCCGAGCAGGGCGGCGGCGGCCCTTATGGATGCGGTCCTGCAAGGGAGCCTTCCTGACCCGTTGAATCCCGAAGGCCGCCCCAAACCGGAAACACGTGGGCCAAATGAGGGCCAAAACGGAACACAGCTCCTGTAGGAGGACAAGAAAGCCTTCTAAATCAGGCGTGCCGACGTAGCTCAGTTGGTAGAGCAGCTGATTCGTAATCAGCACTTAACCTACTCTGAGACTGGGGGGCCTCGTTTTAGGCGCCCTTCCCTCCTATCCCGGAAACGTCACGATCGCGCGTGCCGCCGGTAGCTTCACGTACCCGGCTCGCTTCGCACTCATCGCATCGATGAACCCGTGCCCGTGCGGATTTCGTGGAACGCGAACGAACGATTGCCGCTGCGATGATGCTGCGGTCGCGCGCTACGTCGCAAAACTGTCCGGCCCGCTGCTCGACCGCATCGACCTGCACATCGATGTCGCGCGTGTCCCCTTCGACGACATGGTCGGAAAGCGCGCCGGCGAGCCATCGGCCGCGATTCGCGAGCGCGTCGAGGCGGCCCGCGCCGTTCAGCGCGAGCGCTATGCCGGAACAGCATTCCACACGAACGCAGCCGTCGCGGGGAGTGCCGTAAGGCGTTTCTGCACTCTCGACGTCGGCGCGACGGAGCTATTGCGCACGGCCTCGGCAAAGGGCCATCTTTCGGCCCGCGCGCTCGATCGGATCGCGCGAGTCGCGCGAACCATTGCCGATCTCGCGGGCGCCGCGGACGTCACCACTTCTCACGTCGCCGAAGCGATCGGTTACCGATCCCTCGAACGGCGGGGGCTTGCGGCGTAAGTGCTGCCAACGGCAGCACGTTTAGTGCGCGTATGTGGGGGATTGAGCAAGCGTCGTCGATGCGATGTGCACATTTGAATCGGTAAAGGCAGTTAGAATCTTTGACGAGTCGATAACTACCTCTTTGCCGTGAGAAAAGTTGTGAAAGAACAACCCAACAGGTCCGAGCAGAGCATAAGATAGGATGGTCGCTGTGCTAGAGCCGCCCTTGCGATCTTCTTCAGACGCAGATTTTAGAGTTGAAGTGAGGAGTATTCTCTCCCCATCGACTGCAGATATCCAGTCCATCTTGATACCCAGTTGGCCGCTGCCGCCGTTCCCGTGTGCACGTTCGACGGCTGCGATCTCTGCCTGACCACCTGCGCCTTTTGCAACCACTACGTAGCCGTCGACGACTACGTCCTGCGCGGCGGCGATGACGATGATATCTCCGACCTGAGCCGTCGCCGAACTTATCTTGTCGGTAGGAGAAACCGGAACTTGGGTTCCTGCGGGCACAAGTCTCATTCCCGGAATGGGCGGAGCAGGGGCACCACTGGCAATCGCGGTAGCGACTGCCGTTGCACTGGCGGCTGGTGTCGGTGCTGCTTGGGGCAGCGCGGTTGCAATGACGGTCAGTTGCGGAACGCTATGGGCTCCGCCGGAAGCGCCGTTCCAGAAATCAAGGGCGAGCGCAGCGACGATGATGTGGCAAACCATGGCCAGTTCTCCTAAACGCCAAGAAGCGTTCGCAATAAACGCCGTGGCCTGCTCGCTACGTTAGGAATTGGCGCAATGGGGCCTTCGGGAACCGCGTAATGATTCTGCAATGGACGCTGATTGCCGACATCGCGGTGACTCATTTCTGTAATGCGGGCTAAGACCATGCGAAGAAGGTCCGCGAACTCGACGCGCTTTCGTTGAACATCAACGACAGGCGGAGCGAGCCCCGACGCTTCCTGGATTTGCGGCAGAGCGTGTAAAACAGCATCTCGACGACGACGGATTTTGGCAGCTCATGCCGGACGTGGTGATCGAGGTCGCGAGCAAGACGGATTCGTGGTTCGCGATAAAGAGCAAGATAGATAAATACGCCGACGACGGCGCTGGCTATGCGCTCGCGGTTGATCCGCAAACGCGCGAGACGTACGAGCGTGGACAGTGCCCGGCCAGATCGCCCTAGACGTGGCCACGATGATCGCGGCCTAGACGGCTGCAGTCATCGGCGTTGTCGGCGACCCAGAGGTACCCGGCGGCGTACTCTACCCGCCTTTCCCAATACTGACACTTATTTCCACCGCCCGCCGGATGATTCCGTTTCCAGTCTCTCGGCGAGTCGGACCGCCGGTTCGACGCAACTCCGCGCGGAAAGGTTCGCCCGTAGCGAGGACGGGCGGTGGATCGGGCGAAGCGCGTTGGATGAAGCAATTACGCGTATCCCTGATCGTTGCGCTGGCGTTTGTGGCCGGCGTTTTTTGCGCGCGGGCCCCGCAAGTTGCTCGCGCGGCAGATGCTGTGGCGGAGGCGACGTCGATCGATCTGACGGCGCTCGATCCTGCGACGTTCCCGCCGCCCAATCCGGCGCTGCCGAACATTCGGACCAAGACGCTTGCGACGGTCGATCAGACGGTCTTCGCGCTGTCGGTTGGAACGGCACCTAAGCATACGCACGAAAACACGACTGAGGTGCAGTTGGTCATGGACGGTACCGGCACGGAGTGGCTTGGAGACAAGCAGGTTCCGATCAAGCCGGGCACGTTCATCGTCGTTCCGCCGAACACGGCGCACGGCGGATTTACCGGGGGCCCGTTCCGTCTCTACACCGTGAAAACGCCACCCCAAATTGCGACCGACTATCACATGGTCCCGTAACCGCGGCGAAACGGTCGGCTTAGGCGGGACCCGAAAATGCATTTGTGTCAGTAACGTGCAACTAACAGCCCCCTAAGTTTTTCTTGCCATCCCGCTGGAAGTAGAATGGAAGACGACGACAAATCCAAGGGGCACGCCTGGAAGTGGGTCGCCTGGCTCGGGAGCATCGTCGTGTTTGGTTCGTTGTGGACCGTCCTCTTCCGCAGGTCCGACAAGTCGGTACGTTCGTCGAACGTAGCGCTGCCGTTAACCTTCGTGCCGCCCAGCGTCGACGAACCCCGCGTTCGCCTCGATTTGAGACCAGACGGACCTGAGTTAGGGCCTCCGAGCAGAAAGACGACGCATCCGGAAGTCGTGGCGCTCCTACAAGGAACCAACGACAGCGTCACGAGTACGAATGGAACGGCGAACGCGGCGCAGCGCGACCAAACAGTCGCAGAAGCATACGCGAACTCTTTCGAATTCGCGCGTCCGGCGATTGCTTCGGCGAGCGATCTCAAGACCGAAGCTCCTTTGCCGATTGTAGCCGAGACCGTCGCCCCTGCACCGATCGTGGCCGAGACCGTAGCCGAGACCGTTGCCGAGACGCCGGCCGTCGTTATCGATCCGGCGCCGGTCAACGACGAAGCCGGAACAACTCCGAAAACGGATCCGGAACCATATCAATGGGTCGCGACGCAGCCGCATCGGTTCGTCGTCGTGCCTACGAAGAGAAAGACGAATTGGGTCCAGTTCATCGCCGTCGTCGTCGTCGCCGCCGGCATCTTGGCTGGCACGGCAGAAGCGTATTTGCGGTTCAAATCGCAGGCCGTCGCGGTCCCGGATCGGCGGCCAAACCTGATCGTACGCGTCAGCGCGATCAAACGCTTGGATGGAGACTTCTTGGCGGAGGAGGCGGTCGACGACAAGGGTTCCGCACCGGCAGTCGACGCGCAATTGACGACGCTCATCTTCTCCAGCGCTGCCGAAGCAGCAAATTTCGAACGATCGGGAAGCAGCTCAATCAATCCCGTAACGCTCGGCGTCGTCGTAGCCGGCGAACATCGGATGGTGTACGAGTCGCCGGTGGCGGCGCACCGGCAGCAACTCGTGTTCGCCCGTAGGATGGAGAGCGACCTCGCGGTGACCGTGGCCGGGCACGTGAACTATCAAGACACGGAAGGCCGGTTCTACCAGACGTATTTCTGTTTCACGCGCGCGGCACATAAGAAATTCCGGAACTGCACGACCGGCAACACCCGCAATCAAACCGCGCCGCAGCGATCGCGAAAAGACGGCGAACTCGGCTACGTCTCGCCCGCAAAATAGACCGCTTACGGGGCTTTGTCGACGTAGCCGACGACCGGGCAGTTCACGACGAACCCTACGGGGCCGAGCGGCTTGCCGTCCGGTGTGGTGATCCAACCCTTCGATGAGAGATCGAAGGCCTGTGAGGCGCTCGTGATCTTGATGTTTTCGCCTGCGGCGACGGCGGCTTTGCTCCACACGCCGACGTTCGCGTCCCAGAGCGGCGTGTAGCCCGCAGCGGTGGGACCGGTCGGGAACGTCGCGAGGATATTGAGCGGCGAACCAAAGGTTGCCGAATCTCCAAACACCGCGTCGCTCGAAAGGTTCTCGTCGAGCGCCAAGTGCGCGAGGCCTTGTGCGTTCGGATTGTCTTTGCCGATCTGACCGTTCGCAAGCGCAATGATCGCGATGCGCGACGCGGGCCCCGAGGTCGCCAGCTTCTTGACGTAGGTCGCGCGCTCGATCGCGGCGGCGCCCGCATCCGACGCTTCGGTGCTCAGATACACGACGTGCGACCCGTTGAAGAATCCGTGCGCGAGCAACAGCGTCACCCTCTTCTTGGCGGGATCGATCGCGAGCACGCGTTCACCCGTGTTCGCATGGGTCGTCACGTCGAAGGGGCCGTTACCCGTTGCTACGATCGGTGCGTTGAGGGTCGAACCGTCGGGGAGCTTGACGAATGGTGAATACGCATCATCGCCAATCGCTCCGGGTGCCGCGGAGGCGGGCGGAAATCCGGTCGCGCTCGCGGTGTACGTGCGCGTCGGGCTGAAGTCCGGAACCCCGCTGAACGACAAGCCGTCTTCGCTGCCGGTCGCAGCTTGGGTGAACGCATCGCCGATGTGAGGCGCGTAATTGAGACCGCGCTTTGCGGCATCGGCCTGGTTCGATGACTCCGTGATGATGTAGTAGACGGTCTGCCCGTTTGCAGTGCCTTTGAAGAGGGGCAGGACGACGGTGCTCTTATCGGCGTCGACGGCGAAGGCGCTCTTGAGCACGACGTGCTCGCGCGGCAGCTCGCTCGCGGCTAGGACGCCGCCCGAGACCGTCGCAAAGGCAGCTGCGCCGGCGACGGCGAGTGCCGCTTTGCGTGTTGAGATAAAGAATCGCATTGTTTGTGTTGATTTCCTAACATTACGAGCCACATCGGCCAAAAAAAGAGAATGGGTAGAGTATGGGGCAGACTGGTCTACAAGACCGTAGGGACGCCTACAAAGCGTCTCGGGGCTCCCGCAGACCGGCATCTGCCCCCATCGGGTGCCGCCTCCGAGATTAACGCGGCCTATCAGAAAGGCCGATGAACCACTCGTAGTGCCGCCGGCGCGTCAACGAACGGCACTTGTTGGGAAGGATCCGATTTGACGATCGCGCGGCGCCTCTACACCGTATTAGGAATTATGGTGCTCCTCATCAGCGCAGAGTTATCCGCGCTGTGGTTCACCATTCACACGCTGTCGGCGGTTCGCGCGTACGTAGCAGGCGAAGGTCTCTGGTCGAAAGCCGAAAAGGACGCGGCCTACCATCTGGAGGCATACGGCCTGACGCGCGATCCTAATGAGTACCGCGCCTACCAGGGACTCCTCACGATCTGGGCGGGCGACCACGAAGCCAACCTGGCGTTGACCGGCTCGCATCCCGACATGGATATCGTGGCCGCGGGATTTAGAAAAGGCGGCAACGATCCGGCGGATATCCCCGGGATGATCGCGCTCTTTCAACGCTTCAATAAGATCAGCTTTATCGCGGAGGCAATCCAGGCCTGGACCCAAGGCGACGTGCTGATGATACGTTTCCAGCAACTCGGCTCGCAACTTGCGAAACAGGTGCAAGCGAAGAGCTCGAACGCGGTGATCGCGCGAACCCTCGCACAGCTCGCGGACGTCAACGATCAGATGACGGTCGTCGAGGATCACTTCTCGGATGCGCTCGGTCGAGGCTCGCGCTGGCTCACGGGCCTCGTGCTCAAACTCTTGCTCGGCGCCGCCCTCTTGGTCGAACTCACCGGTTTGCTGTTAACCGCCGCGATCACGCGCGGCATCTCGATGCGGCTGCAAGCGATGTTGAACGCGTCCAAACACGTTTCCCAAGGCGACTTCACGGTAACGCTCGACGATAGCAAACACGACGAAATCGGCCGGCTCGCGGCCGCGTTCAACAAGATGACGAAGGATCTGGAGCGGGAGCGCCGGCGCGCGGAGGCCGCGGTCGAAGCACGCGAGTCGAGCCTGCGAGAAGCGCAGCGGGTCGCGCACATCGGCGTATGGGAGTGGAACTTCGCTACCGATCGGATGCTGCTCTCGAAAGAGGTCACGCGTTTGCACGGCACGGCACAGCGCGCCATCGAGCTGCCGTTTGCAGAATTCGTCAGGTCGATTCACCCCGACGACGCTCCGCGTCTCGACCACCTCGTCCGCGAATCGTTGACGAGCGGACGTCCGCTCTCGATCGACTACCGCGTGGCATTCGCGAACGGAACGGAACGCTGGCTGTGCGCCGACGCAAAAGTAGAACGCGACGCGCAGGACAAGCCCATACGCATGGTTGGGACCATGCGTGACATCACCGAGCGCAAGCAGGCCGAAAAATTGCGCCTCATCAACGCCGAGTTCGGCCAACGCGCGCTCGCGGGCTCCGACATCGTGCAACTCGAACGTGAAGCCGTAGGACTCGTCGCTAAAACGTTATCCGCGCCGTTCGTACGGATCGGGGAGCTGAACGCGGACGGGACGGCGCTGCTCATGAAAGCCGGCATCGGCTGGCCTTCGCGCCTCATCGACGAGCATGCGGTTCCGATTAGCGATAGCCCGCAGGCGCAGGAGAGCGTTCGTCTGGGACGGCCGGTATTTTTCGAGCGCTCCGACGACAGAAGTGAATTCAAACCGTCCTCGGAGGCTTTGTCGCTCGGGATCGTTTCGTCCGCGACCATTCCAATCCGCGGAAAAGAAGCGATCCACGGTGTATTGCACGTCGGCCTGCGAGAAACGCGCGCTTTCACCGCCGACGATACGAACTTCTTGGTGAGCCTCGGAACGATCGTCGGGATGTCGATCGATCGCGACCGGCGCGAGCAGCACATCCAGCACCTCAACGCGGAGTTGCAGCATCGCTACGCGGAACTCGAGACCTTCAGCTATTCGGTCGCCCACGACTTGCGCGCACCGCTACGCACCGTCGCCGGTTTTGCGGACGTGCTGGCGGTCGACTATGGCGAGTCTCTCGACGACGAGGCGCGCCGCTACATCGGCCTCGTCGTCGACGGTGCGAATCAAATGGGCCACCTCATCGACGCGCTGCTGACCTTGGCGCGCGTTTCGCGCCAAGAGATCAGGCACCGCAGCGTCGATCTCACGGCGAAGGCGCGCTCGATCGTTGCCGACCTTCAGGCGAGCGATCCGGAGCGGAACGCGACCGTGATCGTCGAGGACGGCTTGAACGTTGCGGGGGATCCCGTGCTCTTGCGCGACATGCTCGCGAACCTGCTTGGCAATGCGTGGAAATTCACGCGCGGGAAAGACCCCGCCGTCATTCGCTTCGAATCGCAATCACGCGACGGCCAGATGGTCTACGCCGTCAAAGACAACGGCGTCGGCTTTGCAACCGAACACGCACAGGAACTCTTTTCACCCTTCAAGCGGCTTCACGGCAAGAGCTTCGAGGGTACCGGCGTCGGCCTCGCAACCGTCGCGCGCATCGTCGGCCGGCATGGCGGCCGCGTCTGGGCGGAATCGGAACCGGGCCTAGGCGCGACGTTCTGCTTCACCCTCGGCAAAGCCAGCTAATCAGCGTCGCCATGACCTCGCTGAGCTAGCTAGGAGGCCCACCGAGCCTCGGCTAAGCACGCGCGTTGTGAAATGCACGCTTCGCAACCACATCCGCATGCAACTCGTCGCGGCGATCGCGTTTGCGAGCATCCTCAGCTTGGCGCCGCGAGCGGCGAGCGCGGGTGCAAGCGCTCTATGCGACGACCCGAGCTTGCTCCAGCTCGCCAACCGCCCAACCGCCGCGTCGAATTCGTGCGTTGTCGGGCTCGACGACCTCGTGCTGGAGACCGGCTACTTTCAAAACGCTTCGTCGGTCGGTGAGAGCGAAGTTGCGGAATATCCAAATTCCGAACTGCGGGTGGGCATCGCACAATCGGTCGAGGTCGATTACAACGCGCCGACGCAAGTCGACGTCTCGGGTAATCACGGCAAGGGCTTCTTCACGCTCAGCGATCCGGGACTCGGGTTGAAGTGGCAGCTCGCCGATCGCGCGAACTCCGCCTACAACCTCGAAGCAGAGATGCGGCCTCCCGCCAATGCGGCGTCGTTTCCGTGGCAGCCGAAATACTCGCTGCAACTCGATTCCACGCGCGAGTTCTACAAGCGCGTGCGGACCTCGGTCGCGCTCGGCGTGATCGGCGAGAATCACAGTTTGGCAACGGTCGGCGTCGATCATTTCTGCCGCTTCAGCGATGCAACCGCCGGCCTGCGATCGTCCGCCGGTATCGGCCTCTCGACGTCACCCGCGACGTTGTTTTCGGTTGAGGTCAACGATCAGAGCAGCGTCGCGCATTCCATCCGCGGCCAGTCTTTCGGCGATCTCTCGTACAAGCAAACCCTCGCGCCGCACGTGCTGCTCGACGTCGAAGGCGGACAAACGTTCAACACCTCGGCCGGCACGCGACCGCATTACATCGGCGCCGGCCTCTCGTTCGGCGCGACTAAGTCGTAGCGGTCGACTCGTGCTGCCCGTCGGTTCCGGTAACGCGGACCTTCGGAGCGGCGGATCTCGCCCCCGGTGGAACGAGCTGAAATTCGACGACCTTTACGCCTGACGACGGCACCGTGACGCTCACGCGGAACGGCGCGCAGACGCGATCGCTGCAGAACGACGCGACCCAACCCTTGGGAACGCCGATCGCTTTGAGCGCCACGTTACGGCCGGCGACGTCGGCCACCACCAAGCGGTACTTTATCGTGTTCGGGATGCTGCCGGGAAGATCGGCGCCCGTCCACGGAACGAGCGTCACCGACGTTGCGGCGGCGGGCGTACCGAGGTCGAGTGCGACGATCGCCTCCTGGCCTTCTTCCAGATACATGTCGTGCCGTTCGTCCGTACGCGGCAACTGCTCGGCATACGCGAGGGTCTGGTCGAACTCAGCGCGGGCGCGCGCGGTGTCGCCGGCAGTCGAGAAGTTGCGTCCGTAGTATAGGTGCGTCCACGCGAGCATCCGCACGTATTTGGCCTTGCCCGGGTTCGCGGCAACGTTCTTCTTCGCAACGAGCACGGCGTTCGCAAATGTCGCGACCGCATCGCTCTCGTGGCCGGCGCGGGCTTGCGCGCGCGCGAGGCCGACGAGGTTACTCGGATCGTTCGGCTCGAGCGCGGCGAGCCTCGTGTCCGCGTCGATCTCGACGTCGTTCTTGTCGAGGCGTGAGGCAGCCGTGGACAGGCCGCCGAGCGCATCCTCGTTCTTCGGATCGATCGCGAGCGCGGCGTCGTACGCTGTAAGCGCGTCGTTCCATTGCTCGCGGTCGCTCGCGGCGTCGCCGCGCATCAGCGGCAGCAGCGATGCGTCTTTGACGCCCGTGCCGGCGTTAGCGAGCGCAGTTATCGCGGCGTCGCGCAACGTCGCTTCTTCAGCACGCGTGCGCAAGAGGTCCGTCGGATTGCCGGTGGCGGCATCGCTATCGTCCATCATCTTCTCGGCCCTAGCGATCGCGTCGTTCGCTTTTTTCGCGTTGGCTTCGATCGTTGCCGGATCCGTGCCGAAGTCGAGCGGTACGGCGGCAATGGTCGCGTCGATCTTCTTTTGCAGCGGCGACAGCAGTTCGATCGTGCGCCCTTGCTGCGCGCCGTCGACGAAGGCCGTCAACTGCGCGGGCGCGATCACGTCGATGTAGCGCGCGCGCAGGACGCCTTGCGGATCGATAACGTACGTCGTCGGAAAATACTGGACGTCGTAGGCGGTTTGAAACGTCTTGTCGGTGTCGATCGCTTGCGGGTACGGCAGGCCCTTTGCCACCGCGTACGCGCGGACGATGGGCGCTTTTTCCGTCGTATCGACGCCCAGGAATGCGACGGTGTCCGATTTCTCGAGCTTCGGCGCCGTCTTGATCAGGTCGGGCATCTCTTGGCGGCACGGCGGGCACCAGGTCGCCCACACGTTGATGACCAGCGTCTTGCCTTTGTATGAATCGAGCGAGACCGCCGTCCCGTCGATCGTCTTCAGGCTGAAGGCGGGCGCGGGAGCTCCGATCTGCGGTCCGGTCAGCGCCGCGGGTTCAGCGGCGGGCGGACCCGGCGCGGCCGGCGGGACGATCGGTGCGACAGCAGGGGCTGCGGCGGGGTCGGCAAGGACGCCCGTTGGGACGACCATGGCGGCCAGAGCGAGCGTGGTCAGGAGTAGGCGCTTCATCCCGCCCTCCTTCGCTCCGCAAGCCCGTCGCCCCACCTCCCGGGCCAGGTTAGACGCGCAGCTTGAACCCGACCGCAGTCATGCGTAACGCCGCCCCAAAAGCGGCACACGTCAGCACCACAACGATCGCGATGGAGGTCGCGAGCGGCACGTCGCTGCGCCCGGTGAACGAATAGCGGAACGCGTCGATCATGTAGAACATCGGGTTGAAGAGCGAGACTTGCCGCACGAATGGCGGCAAGAACTGCGCCGAGGTGAAAACCCCGCCGACGAACACGAGCGGCGTGATAACGAACGTCGTGAAGACCGCGATGTGATCGAACTTCTCGGCGAGCAATCCGAAGATGATGCCGATCGACCCGAACAGCGCCGAGACCATGATCGTCATGCCGAAGTACAGCGTCCAGTTCTGGGGCAGCGTGTGGACCATCACGAAGCCGACGCCCAGGATGAGGAACGCGATTAACAGCGCCCGCAGTACCGATGCGACGATGAAACCAGTCACCATTTCCACCGCAGAGAGCGGCGCGACGAGCAATTCCTGAATCGAGCTCATGAACCGCCCCTGGAAGAGCGAACTCGACGACTCACCGTAGGTTTGGTCGATCACTTGCAACATGATCAGACCCGGAATCAAGAACGCCGCATACGGCACGCCTTGCACGTTTTGCACGCGGCTCCCAAGACCGAGTCCGAAAACGAGAACGTAGAGTACCGTCGTGATGATCGGCGGCCAAATCACCTGATTGATGACCTTGTAGGTGCGCACGAGTTCGCGCTTCACCAGCGTGAACAACCCGACTGGATTTCGGAAGCCCACGGTCAGCGCCCCACTAAGTCCAAGAACACGTCTTGTAAGCTCGAACGCTTGAAGTCGACGTTCTCAATCGTATAGCCGGCCGACTCGAGATCCGCGAGGGCGGGAGCGATCGCCGCCGGCGCGATTCCCTCGAAGTGCAAGGTCCGCGTGATTGCTTCGTAGCGTGCGCCGCGTGCCACGAGCGCCGGCGGCAGCGGCTCGCGGAGCCGATCGACCGTCACGCTCAAGGTCGCGGAGCCGCGGCGCGCGAGCAGCTTTTCGGTCGGTTCGAGCGCGACGATCCGGCCGCTCTCGATGATTGCGATGTTGCGGCAGAGCGACTCCGCCTCTTCCAGATAGTGCGTGGTGAGGATGATCGTCGTCCCGGCGGCGTTGAGGTCGCGCAACATCGACCACAGCTCGATGCGTAGCTCGACGTCGACCCCGGCGGTCGGCTCGTCTAGAATGAGGAGTTGCGGCTGGTGGATCAATGCGCGCGCGAGCGTGAGCCGCCGCTTCATGCCGCCCGAAAGCTTGACGTAGGTTTCGTTCGCTTTGGAATCTAGCCCAAAGCGTTCGAGCAAAGCGTCCGCCCGCGCGCGTATCGCCTTGCCGTGCAAGCCGTAGTAGCCGGCTTGATAGATCAGCACGTCGCGAATCGAAAGGTAGCGGTCGAAGTTGTACTCTTGCGGCGAGAGGCCGATCAGCCGGCGCGCTTCGCGCCACGCGGTGACGTTGTCGTTCCCGAAGATCTCGATCGTCCCCGAGGTAATCGTCGCCAGTCCCACGACCGCATTGATCGTCGTTGTCTTACCCGCGCCGTTAGGCCCGAGAAAGCCAAAGAAATCGCCGCTTTCGACATCGAGCGAGATGCCGTCGACCGCGACGAAGTCGCCGTAGCGCTTACAGAGATTCGTGATACGCAGTGCCGGCGTCACGGGATGAATCCCTGGAGCTGCTTGTAGCGGCCGCGCCGCAGAACGCGCACGCGTTTCTCGGCGCCCGGCATGCCGCTCTTCTCGATGTCGCGCACGACCTTCTCGACATCGAACGCGACGCGCCGGTGCTTGACCTCCCAGCCGCCCGGCCGCTGCGTGAGGATCGCGTAGCCGGCGCGCGGGTCGCCGTCCTTGGGCAGTCCGGCAGAGGCGACGTTCACGAAAAGCTTGTCGCGCCAAACGCGGGCGTAGGGCAAGTGTAGATGCCCGAACGCGATCGTTCGCTCGACCACGCGCGAGGTGATCCGCTGCAGAAACTCGTCGTCGGCATCGGGCCATATGTGCTCGTCGTCGGTCTTCGGATTTGCGTGCACGACGAGCAACCCGTCCGCTCCCTCACCGAAGTGCAACGCGAACGGCAGCTCCGCGAGCCACCGCAACCAGACGTCGCCCAACTGCTCGCGCTGCCATCCTAGTGCGAGCCCTTCGTCGTCTCCATCGTGCGCCGCAAACATTGCGACGTCGGACAGATAGCGATCGGTGTTGCCGCGCAAGCACACCGCTCCGACCTCTTGCAGCCGTTCGAGGACCTCACACGCACGCGGGCCATCCATACAGTAGTCGCCCGCGCCGACGATCACGTCGGCGTTGCCCTGGCTCCGTAAGTCCTCGAGGCACGCGTCGAGCCCGCGAATGTTCCCGTGGATGTCCGAAACAATCGCTAAGCGCAAGATCAACCGCGTTTGAGCGCCAGCGCCAACAGCGCCGGCGTCACGCCAACCTTTCCGAACTCCCAAAGATCGATCGCGTCCACGATAACCTTCGACTTGCGCAAGAGTGGAATAGTTTCACGAAAACGCAGGTTCGCGAGCACCCGGCGGTCGCCGAGGGCGAGCACGCCCGCGGCGTAATCTTCGCCACGCGGTGCCGTGATGATTTCCATTCCTGCGAAGGCGCCGGCATCGAGAAGTCCCGAGCCCAGAAGCACCGTCTGGCTGTCGACGAACGCTGCAACCGCGCGCAAGCGCGTCACCTCCGCCGCGATCGCGACCTCGACGACTTTGAGCTGCTTCGAGCGCGCGTACGCCGCGAGTTGTTCGCGTCCGAGCGCGTTGCCGTGACGCGCAGCCGGAATGCCGATCTCGGCTTGTCGCGCTTTGGGATAACCGATATACACCGTGTCGCCTGCAACCAGAACGTCGCCACCGTCGAGCAATCCGGGCGCCTCAACCCGTCCGACGACCGGTACGCCCGCGCGTTCGAGTGCCGCTTCGGCAATTGGGATTTCGGGCCGGCGCCGTACGTCGCTGGGACGCATCAAGAACGCGCCGTCCTCGAACATCACCGCCGTGTCTGCACACGCCCAGCCAAGCTCCGTGGCGGCGTCGAGTTCGAGCGTCGAGACCTTCACGCCGGCTGTGGCCAGACGCCCGAGCAGGATGGCGAACTGCTCCGCGGCACGATCCGCTATCGCGTGGGGCTCGCCGAACACCGGCGCGGCCGCGGCTATCGCGGCCGTCGGAGCCGCGACGAGTACGCCGCGCAGAGCAGCCGAGCCGGTGCGTACGAAGGGTGCTCGGAACGTCGGAGATTCAGCGGTCATGCTCGCCGTCTTCGCTCCCCAAGCCCGCGGCAACTACTCGTGATCCCCAAAGACGTGCGGCCGGCTGGGACCATCCGCACCACTGCGTACGCCCGAAAGTCTCACTCGTTCTTCATTTGGCTAAAAGGCAGACAACCAGCGAACGTGAACTTTGAATGTCCCTCTGGAGGATTTGTTGCTCGCCCCCTTATTTCTTTATGCCCTCCTGCAACCGCAATCGCCCGCACAGGAATTGCGCTCGACCGTAACCGTCACCGGACGCTGCACGCGCGATTGCGCGGGCGAAACGACCACGTTAGGGTCGGGAGTGATCGTCGGCCGCAGGCCCGACGGCAGCCTCGTCGTCTTGACGGCGCGCCACGTGATCGAGCACGTCTCATCGCCGGAAGTATACGTACGCGACGGCGCGGAGCCAGGCGTCGACTTCACATCGTTCGCGCGCGGACGCGACGCACGCCGCGCAACGGTGATCGCGTACGCGGACAACGTCGATCTGGCGCTCGTGGCGTTTCATCCGCGCGACGAAGACGATTATGGATTCGCCGCACTCGCCGGTGAAGACGGACTCGGGGGCGCGCACCCGGGCGTGGTCGTCGGCGATCCATACGGTTCGCTTTGGATCGCCTCGCGATTCACCGTCGTCTCCGACAATCCGAATACGTTTCTGCTCGACTGCGAGACGTGTGGTCCGGGCGACTCCGGCGGCGGGGTATTCGATGCGGCGGGCCGCCTGCTCGGGATTCTCGTCGATCAGCGCGTCGTAGGCGACGATTCCGGGCAGCAGCACCGCACATCGCAATTCCTCGCGGTCTCGCCCGCAGAGCTACGCCTCTTCCTCGCATCGACCGACCGCGGCCCGACGCCGCAGATGCCCGACATATCGCAAGCGTGGGTTCGCTTTGAGGCGATGCGCACCGCGCACTAAATACTCGCAGGGGCCGCGTCGATCCGAACGTACGGCGCTAAATTGGGGACCGTCGTAAAAAAATCGCTCATGTCGCTCGCGAGTGCGTCGCCGAGCGAGAGCGCCGGCAGGCCGAGAACCTCTTCTTCGGTTTTGAGGACGCTTGCGGTCGAAAGGTGCACGCGGCTCAGATAGCGCCGTTTCGCGAATGGCGAGACGACGAGCGCATACGACCGGCTGACGTCCGCGTGGTCGCGCATCATGCGCGAATCGTCCGGCACGATGAAGATCGCGGTCGACCCCCACGTCGAGGTGCGGCTGAGATACTCGACGATCATGCCGAGCGCGCGATCGCCGTCGGCAACCTGCTCGGGGCGCGGTGGTACATTCTTCACGTCGTTTTCCGCGCCGTCGGGCAACCAAATCGACGTGAACGCGGGCGTGCGATCCGCCCTCACGAACGAATCGAAGTCGCGAATGAATTCCTGCGCACGCCGGACGTTGCGAATCCGCGGATTGCGCCCGGGGTAGCTGAGATCGACGTGCCCGGAAAGTGCGAGCGGCGCCGGCACGTCGTAGGCGTACAAGCCGCCCAAGCCTTCCGTTGGTGCGCTGCCGTCATCCGGCCCGGCGTAGGCGGGATCGTCGATCTTGAGATCGGCGGCTTCACCTCGATCGTATCCTGAGACGCTCAACAGATCGCCGTAGTCACGATACGATTTCCCGCGCTGCGCGAGCGAGTTGAAGATGTAGCCGGCGCGTGGGTAGTCCTCAGGATCTTCTCCCGAACCGCTGACCGGGCGCCGGCCGTGCAGCACCGGAGCATCGCGCACGGTGTAAGCGGCTGCGATGCCGCCCATCGCAAACTGGTGGCCCGAGTACGGTTCGACCGCATCCGAATAGAAGTTCCCGGAAAGAGCATACGCGCGGGCGAGCGCGTGGAGATTGGGCGTTACCGACGCGTCGAACGCCACGTAGCTCGGATCTCCCGGACCGTACGGATTGCCGTTCGCATCGGTGAGGTCGCCGAGCGCGCCGTCGTACGTGCGGCTGCCTTGAAGCACGAGCACGACATGTTTGATCGCCGCGCTTCCCGCGGTACCGAAGCGCTGCGGCACGAGTCGATTGTTCCGCGCCGGTTGGATCGTGCGCAGGTACGACAGCGCCTGCGGCGTCGTGTGCCGCAAGTCCACGCGGCGCAGATCGATACGCTCGAGCGTCGACCAGACCGCCGTCGAATCCGCAACGACAGTTAGAACGCGTGCCTTCGAATCGACGATCCCGGCGACGTCTCCCGTGAAGCCACGATCGTGTCCGATGCCCTTGGCGTTGGCCACGTAAAGGTAGCGCCCGTCGGCCGAGAGCGCGAGCGCGGTCGGATCCCAGCCGGTGGGAATGAGCCCAACGCGGTGCGGGTGAGTGGGATCGCTGATGTCGAGCACGGCGATCGCGTTGATGCCCGCAAGCGCAACGTAGAGTCGATGGTCGCCGGGTGCGACCGCGAGGGCGCCCGGCTGCGTGCCGTACGGCCCGCGGTTGTAGAGACGCAGCTCCGTTCCGCCGATTGCTCTCGGCGCGACGCCGGCGAGCGAGATCGTCGCGATCCGGTCGACTCCCGCCAGCGCGACGAAGGCAAACGGCCGCGAACGCATCGCCGCGACCGCCGACGGATGCGCGCCGCCGACGTCGAGCACGCCGTCGGGCGTCGGATCGAGCGGCACGGGCGCCCGCACTGCGTCGCCGAGCGAACCGTCGCCGTTAAACCCGATCGTCGAAAGGGCGGAGGCGCGTGTGAGATCGGCGGGAGGCGCCGCGAACGGCGGAGCGCCGCTCGGCGACGGGAACAGCGGGTACGCCATCAATCCTTCATCGGCAACGAGTAGCCCGACACTCGAGGTGGCCGCGCCGAAGGGAAAATACCCGACGGGAACCGGCGGCCCGATCACGGTGCGGCTCGCCGCATCGATTTGCACGACATCGTCGCCGACGTTGTCGATAACGAAGACGCGATCGCCGCGCGGGCCGAGCGTCAGCGTTCCCGGAAACGAATGTCCGCCGCTTGCCAGCGTCGCATCGATCGGGGCGGGAATCGGAATCGTGTGGTGCGCGTCCGGCGTGAGCGTTCCGCTCGCGTCGAGGTCGAACGCGAACACCGCGCCGCTCGCACCGCCGCTCGCGAGCACGAGCGTGCTCCCAGGCAACGCGGGATCCGGAAGCGCGACCACGCCCGCAAAGTAGGCTTCCGCCGGATTCTGGTAGCGCGAGACCACGGTCATCGTGCGCGTATCGACGACGGCGAGCGAGTAGCCGCCCGTGCTCGCGTGGTCGAGCTCGCTCGTCGCTTGCGCCTGCAGCTCGTCGTCGTTCGAAACGATCGCGTAACGTCCGGTCGGTGAGAGCGCGACGCCAAGGGCGTTCATCCCGACGACGACGCTCGTGCCGGAGGGATGCAAGAACCGTCCCGACGGTAAGATCCGTCCGAACTCGTCGGTGAGCGACGTCGGGCCGGCCGGCGCGTGCGCTGCGGGTGCTTCGAATACGACCGGAGCCGTGACCGTCGCCGCGCCCGATCCAAGCGGCAAAGAGGTAAGTGAAACGAGCGCGCCTGCCGCGAGCAACCGAGAGAACCGAGACATCCTACGTTCTATGGTGCGGGTTCCACGATTTCCGCCTCGTCCGGCGTATCGCCGAAGCCAAAGTCCAAATGCTCGGACGGATCGGCTTCGATATCGGTGAACTGCAGGGCAACATGCTCGTATGTACCGTCGGCGGTATCGACCGGGCCGTTGGAAACCTCGCTCACCAAATACCAGCTGCCGCCGATTTGTGAGTACTCGACAGTCCACAACCCGGCGCCGGTTGCTTCGCCCGTAAAGTTTCCATCGGTGCGTAAGCGGATCGTCTGATAGTCCGATTCCTCAACCCAAAGATCGCGTAAGCGGTACTTGCCGCGATTGCCGATCGGTCGCAGCCGCAGGTGCCACGCGAGCGTCCCGTCGACCGACTCTTCGCCGAGCAGCCGCACGTCGTAATTACGCGACGCAGCAAGCACCGTGCCGATCGTGCGGAGCGACGCGGGCGAACCCGGCGACGCCTCGGGTTTCGGTGTCGCACCGAGACCAAACGAATATGTCGGAGCGAGCTTCGGAATACCCAGGATGTCCGGGTTCACCGTTTCGCCGGTCGTGACGCCCGCGATTTTCAAGGCGAAGCCGTGCGGATGCGCGGGGTCGGCGATCTCTTCGTCGCTGATATCGCGCGCTATAACCGTCGTCGAGGGCCAACGTTCGTACGAGGAATAGCTGCGACCGGTCCACGTACCGTCGCGCAAGCCGCTCACGCGCACTTTGTACTTGATCGTCGGCGGATACTGGCGCGCAACGAACGCGGCGCGGGTCCGCGAGAAAATTTCCTCGGCGCGGACGTCGGGGGCCGGCGAGGGAGCCGGTGCGTTCATCGCGTGCCGAGCGCGCGGGCGAGCCGGCGCACGGCCTCGTGCATCGCCTCGCCGGAGAGATCGCCGAATCCCAAACGCAGTGCGGCGGGACCGCTGCGCGTGGGATACCACGGGTCGGCGGGCATCGTCAGCACGCCTTCGCGCGCGCACGCTTCGAAGGCAGCCTGCGTCGAAAACCGTGACGGCAGCGGCAGCCACAGCGTCGTGCCGGCGGCGGGCGGGACGACGCCCGCCCACGGAAGCGCCGCGTG
>Ga0302326_10006241_pt1 | contig 26772 bp, 29 predicted proteins | sample Palsa_T0_3_FD_202264 | JGI IMG/M metagenome (GOLD analysis project Ga0302326, IMG submission 202264) | Peat permafrost microbial communities from Stordalen Mire near Abisko, Sweden - Palsa_T0_3 | ecosystem: Environmental > Terrestrial > Soil > Palsa > Peat permafrost | place: Sweden: Abisko... | reverse complement strand
GCAAAGGCGCGCATGGTGCTCCAGAACGTCTGGCGCCCCTCGACATCCAGCGCGACGGTTGGCTCGTCGAGCACGAGCAGCTGCGGATTGCTGACGAGTGCGATGGCAAGCCGCACGCGCTGGGTCTGCCCGCCGGAGAGCTTCTGCGTGCGCTGGCCGGCGATCTCGCCGATGCCCGCCAGTGAGATCGCCTCACGGACGTCCAGCGGCGAGGGGTACAGCGAGGCCATCATCGACACGAGCTCGCCAACCGCCAGGTCCCGGATCAGCTCACCCGTCTGCAGCATCCCGCCCACCGCGCCCTCGGCGACGGCCTGTGCGGGCGGACGACCGAACACGGACACGCTGCCCTCGTCGGGCACGAGCAGGCCGAGCAGCATGTCGATCGTGGTGGACTTGCCAGCGCCGTTGGGCCCCAGCAGCGCGACCGTCTCGCCGGCGGCGATCCGCACGTCGACGCCGCGCACGGCGCGAATCGGACCGTCAGGGCCCCGAAAGGACTTGACCAGACCGCGGAGCTGAATCTCGTTCGAAGTGCCCACCTGCGCGCCGTCGATCGAGCCGAGACTCATTTGCGCGCTGCCCTCACGGCCTTCAGGCGATCGGTCTTGGACAGGACGACCTTACGCATGCGCACCGTCACCGGCGTGGCCTCGACCGCCTCGTCCTCGCGGACGAACTCCAGCGCCTCGTCGAGCGTCAGTTTGCGGTGAGCGTCGAGGCGCACGAGCACATCTGAGGTCGAGGAGCGCATGTTGGTGAGGTGCTTCTCCTTCACTGGGTTGACGTCGAGATCCTCCGAGCGGGCGTTCTCGCCGATGATCATGCCTTCATAGACCTCCTCGCCGGGACCGACGAACAGCGACCCCCGCTCCTGCAGGGTAAACAGCGAGAAGGTGACCGTCTCGCCACGGCGGTCGGCCACGAGCACGCCGCTGGTGCGCGTCAAGATCTCCCCAGCCCACGGCTCCCAGCGGTCGAATACGTGGTGCATGATCCCCGTGCCGCGGGTCTCTGTGAGGAACTCGGTGCGGAAACCGATCAGCCCACGTGCGGGAACGAGATAGTCCATCCGCACCCAGCCGGTGCCGTGGTTGATCATGTGCTCCATGCGGCCTTTGCGCGCGGCCAGAAGTTGGGTCACGGTGCCGACGTGCTCCTCGGGAACGTCCACCGACAGGCGCTCCACCGGCTCGTGGCGCTTGCCGTCGATCTCGCGCTCGACCACGTGCGGCTGGCCCACCGTCAGCTCGAAGCCCTCGCGGCGCATCATCTCGACGAGCACCGCCAGCTGTAGCTCGCCGCGGCCCTGCACCTCGAAGGTATCCGGCCGCGCGGTTGGCTTCACGCGCAGCGATACGTTGCCGATCAGCTCCTGCGCGAGGCGCGCCTCGATCTGGCGGGCGGTGATCTTGTCGCCGTCTTTGCCAGCCAGCGGCGAAGTATTGACGCCAAGCGTGATCGACATCGCGGGCTCATCGACGGTGATCACGGGCAGCGGGCGCGGGTCGCCGAGATCGGCGAGCGTCTCGCCGATCGTCACCTCGGCGATGCCGGCCACAGCGATGATCTCACCCGGTCCCGCTTCCGGCGCGTCGACGCGGTCGAGTGCGTCGGTGACGTAGAGCTCAGCCACGGTCGCGCGCTGGATAGCGCCGTCGGCGCGACACCAGGCGATCTGCTGGCCCTTGCTGATGTTGCCGTTGCGCACGCGGCAGATCGCCAGGCGCCCGACGTATGGGGAAGCGACGAGGTTGGTCACGAGCGCCTGCAACGGGAAGTCGGGGTCGTACGTCGGCGCGGGAATGTGCTCGAGCAGCAGGTCCAGCAGCGGCGCGAGGCTCTCCTCCTGGATCGGCTGCCCAGCGTCGTAGTGCAGCGAGGCGACACCGGCCTTGGCGTTGCAGTAGACGATCGGGAACTCAATCTGGTGCTCGTCGGCGTCGAGATCGAGGAACAGCTCGTAGACCTCGTCAACGATCTCCGCAACCCGTGCGTCGGGACGATCGACCTTGTTGACGACCAGGATCACCGGCAGCTTGGCCTCCAGCGCCTTACGCAGCACGAACCGTGTCTGCGGCAGCGGCCCCTCGGAGGCATCTACAAGCAGCAGCACGCCGTCGACCATCGTCAGCCCGCGCTCAACCTCACCACCGAAGTCAGCGTGCCCGGGTGTATCGATGATGTTCAGCTTGACGTCGCGGTAGCGCAGCGAGGTGTTCTTGGCGAGGATCGTGATGCCCTTCTCGCGCTCCAGATCCATCGAGTCGAGCACTCGTGTATTGACGTCCTGGCCGACGCGGAAAGCGCCTGATTGCCACAGCATGGCGTCCACCAGCGTCGTCTTTCCATGGTCGACGTGCGCCACGATGGCGACGTTGCGAATGTCATCTCTGGTTACGAGCACGGTCCGACAGGCTAGCGGCGTGCGCCGGCGGCCCTGAGACCGGTGCGCAAACCAAAGCGGGCGAGCGCCGAGGGATAGCGCTCTGCAGCAGCGATTGTCTGCTCCAGCGCACCCGCAAAACGACGGATCTCCGCCTCTTCGATTGTGAGCGCCGGCAGCGCCTTGATCACGTTCATGTGGTGACCTGCGACCTGGCAGAGGATCTTGTGCTCGTGAAACAGCGGCACGGTTACAAGCTGGGAGAACAGCCCGGGCTGGCGGCGCTCGACCGTCTCCCATAGCCGCCTGGCGCTGGCGCCGGCGGGGGGGCCAAATTCGATCGCCCACATCAGCCCCAGTCCGCGCACGTCGCGGACGACCTCGTAGCGCTCGATCAGCGGACTGGTCAGATCCAGTAGGAGCGAGCCCATGCGCTCAGCCCGGGCGATGAGATCCTCGCGGTGGAGCACCCGCAACGTCGCGAGTGCGGCGGCCGCAGCGAGATCATTGCCGCCGAACGTCGACCCGTGACGTACGGCGCGCTCCATACCGTCGAAGACGCTGTCGAACGCGGCACGCGAGACAAGCACCGCCCCGATCGGCACAAGGCCACCGGACAGCGCCTTGGCGACGCACACCATGTCGGGTTCCAGGCCCCAGTGCTCGAGCGCCAGGAAACGCCCGGTGCGCCCGATGCCCGTCTGCACCTCATCGCACACGAACAGCGCACCGGCCTCGCGGCACAGGCGCTGGGCCGCGGGTAGGTAGTCGGGCGCGGGAATGTTGACACCCTTGCCCTGGATTGGCTCGACGATGAACGCCGCCACATCCTCTTTCGCCAGCTCGCGCTCGAGCGCCTCGAGATCGCCGAAGGCCACGGGGTCACAACCGGGCAGTAGCGGGCCGAAGCCCTCACGGAACTCGCTGCCGCCGTTGAGCGACAGCGAGCCGAGCGTCAGCCCGTGGAAGGCATGCTCGGCGTAGAGCACACGCGGGCGAGCGGTGGCCGCCCGGGCGATCTTGATCGCCGCCTCTACCGCCTCAGTGCCGGTGTTCGCGGGAACCATCGCAGCGACGCTGTTGGGGGCGAGCGCAAGCAGCTGCTCGGCGAGCACGCCGCTGAGGAGCGTGACCCCAAGCTGCGGAAGGTTCCCGGTTCGCGCGGCCATCACCTGCTCGATCGCGGCAATCGCCTCGGGGTGACTGCGCCCGATCGCGAACACCCCATAGCCACCGAACAGGTCGAGGTAGCGCTCACCGTCAGCGTCGATCAGGTGCGCCCCCTCCCCACCGCTCCACACCTTGTCGAATCCCAGCGTGCGCAGGATCCGTCCCATCTGCGGGTTCAAAAAGCGGTCGTTGAGCGCCATCTCCTCGCCGCTGCGCGCACTGAGGATCTCCTGCACGCTCGGCAGTGGCTCGCTGGGCATTCGCTGAGCGTAGCTCGCGACCTCGCTAACTTGCTTGCGCTTCGCGGTCGGCCGGTCTCGCCAGGCACACCGGTCTCGCCGGGCACCCGAGTGCTCACGGTCGCCCCCTCGCGGTTGCTTACCTCATTGTGAGCGCTGTATAACCATCGCTATACACCGTGCACACAGCGAGATGTATTTGCGGCGACTCCTGCTCTCAGCGCTGTACAATGCGGACAGCATCCGACGCAGTTTTGAATGGCAAGCTGAAGTCGCTTTAATTTATGTTTGAGTCGTATGCGATCGGGTATGGAGTCGATATGTCCACAATGACCGCCGCTCCCCAATTGACGCTTCGCAGCGCTTCTGGCACGCAGGAGGACTTGCGTGAGCTGTTCCTTAGCTGGCAGCACGATCGTGACGCCCGCGCCCGCGACGCGCTGGTGCGCCGCTTTATGCCCCTCGCGCGCAGTCTGGCCCGGCGCTATGGCCGTTCCTCTGAGCCGTTTGAGGACCTATTGCAGGTCGCGTCGCTTGGACTGCTGAAGGCGCTGGACCGCTATGACGCGGATCGCGGTCATTCGTTCGCCTCCTTTGCCGTGCCGACGATCCTGGGCGAGATGCGCCGCTACTTCCGCGACTCGGGATGGGCGATTCACGTTCCGCGAGGCGCACAGGAGCGCGCACTGAAGGTGCGTGACGCGCAGGAGCGCCTCGCCAACGAGCGCGGGCGCGCTCCGACCGTCAACCAGCTCGCTGAGTACCTCGAGTTCGACACCGAGGACGTGGTTGACGCACTGCAGGCTATCCAGGCTTACGAGACCCTCTCGCTCGACGCTCCGCGTCCGGGCGTCGACGGAGACGTCATCTCCTATGGAGACTCAGTGGGCAGCGATGACGAGCGTTACGAGCTCGTCGAGCTCGACGTCACCCTCACATCTGTGCTGCGCCATATCCCGCCGCGCGAGCGCCTGATTTTGCGTATGCGCTTTGTGGACGATCTCACGCAGACGGAGATCGCGGAGCGCGTCGGCATCTCCCAGATGCAGGTTTCGCGTCTGCTACGCCGCTCACTGGAGCAGCTGCGGACGCTCACGCAAGCGGCGAGCTAGAGAGCCGCACCGGATCCATGCTCAGCAGCCGGAGTTGTCGGATCCGGTCGATCGCAGCCGTTCGATGGCCGAGATTCCGAACCTCTGCCTGACCCTTCAGAACAGGCCGGAGAACGTCCTGGTCGTGCGCCAGGCGCTGACCGGGGTGGCGGACAGCCTCGCTCTGAATGCGATCGAGACCAATGACCTAAACACGGCTGTGACCGAGGCGTGCAACAACGTCGTGCTCCACGCCTACGGTGGCGAGGAGGGGCCATTGGAGGTCGACATCTACGCGCTGGCTAATGCAATCGCCGTGGTAGTACGCGACGACGGCGAGGGCATGGAGCCGCTTCCCGATGAGGATGGCGCGGCGGATAGCGAGATCACCAGCGGGCTGGGCCTACCGGTGATGCATGCGCTTGCGAGCAATGTGGAGATCAAGGGCCGTGCCGGCGGAGGCACGGAGGTACGCATGGAGTTCGAGGCGCCGAACGCCAGTGTGCTCGAGCTCCGCGACGGCAAGCAGAGGGATTCCTCCATCTACCAGGAGGGACAGCCCACCGGCACGGTCGCGCTGATGCTCGCACCGAACGCGCTTGTGCGCTCCGTTCTGCCCCGCGTCCTCAGTGCGCTCGCCGCACGGGCGTATTTCTCGACCGACCGCATCTCTGATGTTCAGATTGTGGCCGACGTGCTTGCGGCAAAGTCGGTGGACTCGATCAGCGGCTCACATCTCGAGGTGGGCGTGACAGTTGCGCCGCGTAACCTGGCGCTGCGCCTAGGCCCGCTGCACGTAGGCAAGGGCGAGAGCCTCTTGAGCGCCGCGGCCGACGGCCTGGCGCCGGTCATAGAACGACTCACCGACGAGCGGCATCGCATCGCCTCCACCGATGGCTCAACAGAGACGCTCGAGCTGCGCCTCATTGAACGGCAGCACTAGCCAGCGATGTCTCGGCGTGGGTGCGGGTCGGCCTCAGCTTCGATCGCGCTGAGGGTCGCGTTAGGCCCACGGCCCGCCCTGCTGCAAGCCGCCGCCTCTGCGACGCACTGGTTGACTTATGGTGTGCGTTTCTCTTGAGCGTTGGTACTCAGGGGTTGGTATGGACCTGGTCGCCTGATCGAACCAACCTAATCCGGGTACACGAGGCTTGTCAACCGTCGGAACCTTGAGATATGCGCCCGTTCCGGACTCGGAGCTTCCTTACGGGCAGTTTGCGCTCAGCGCAGCGCCAGCGAGGCAGCGGAGGCGTTGTGCCCGGACTTCGGCGTGAAGCCGATTCGCAGCTTGAGCTTCTTGGCGTGCCCTCGCAACAGCGCGAGCCCGTTGCTAGCGAGCGGCACGCTGACCTTGAACTCACCTGCCTTCTTCGCGCGCACGCTCACCCGCTTGGCGCCATGGCCGCTGACACGTAGGCGACCGGCTTCTGGTACCCAGATTGTGAGGATCATCCGCGCGCCACGGCGCTTGTGGGAGATCACCTCAATCGGACAGCCGCTCACAGCGATCTTGCTGTTCTGTGTGATCTTGGCGCCGCTTTGAGCGATGATGGTGGTCGGCGCGAGCAGGGCCGCGTGACACAGCCGCCCGTCGGTCGCGAGTGCTGAGTAGGGGCCGACCGGTAGATCGACAGTGACGCTCGAGATCGGCACGTCCGGGAGAGTTTCGAAGGTCGAGGTGGTGATGCCGGCATGGGAGATGTGGGTATGGCCGACGAGCACCACCTCCAGGCCGTCGCCTTGCAGGACCAGATCGAGGTCCGGAAATTCTTGGCTGCCGTGCGAGATCAGATACGCGGGACCGGTGAGCACGCCCGGGAGCACGGGCGTGGAAACTGTGACGGTTCCCACCCGCGCGACCTTCGTGCAGCCGCCGGGCGGCAGCGGCGTTTCAAAGGTGCCAGCCAGGCATGCTTTCTGGAGTGTTGTCAGGCGCGATGGCAACTGCTTGGGTAGCTGTAGCTGTATCTCGCGGATGTTGGCCTGATGCGCACCCTGCGTGATCTTGACCTCGAAGCTCGCGCCGCCCGCTTTTGTGGGCCTGCCCCCGGTGGAGACGCTGAGGCTCGGCTTGAATGCAAGCGCGCCGCAGTCTCCTACCTGGAAGGGACTTGACAGGCTCTGGCTGGCCCCGGGCGTCGCGCTCAGCACCGATTCGGTGGCGAGCGGCGAACAGCTGGTGGGGTTGAACAGGAAGTCCTTGCGGTTGACAGCGACGCTGAGGCTCTCCAGGCGCAGCGGTACCCCGCCGACGATGCTCGGCAGCGTGCTTGTGACAGTCACCCGTCCGCTATACAGGCCGACGGTGATGCCTGCGCGTGTGACGACTTGGCCGAGGTCGTAAGGCCCCGCTTCCGCCGGCACCACGATCGAGAGCCCGTACGGCGCGCCGCCATAGGGGCCCGTCAAATATGCCCGCCCGTCAAACGAGTACGGTTCGCTGCCAGCGCCAGCAGCGACGGTGACGGTGCCGATTTCGCTGGCCGCGGGACATGTGCCGGCGTTGGCTGCGGGTTCGCCGCACAGCGGGACTGAGGGGATCGCGCCGACGAGCCCGGCTGGCAAGGTGGTGGTGATCTTTGACAAGTACTGTTGCCCGTCCGCTCGCGTTAGGCCAAACGTGGCGGGATCGTATGCGCCCGCCGCGGGTATCTGGGGCGTGAGACTCTGTGTGAGCGCAAACGGCAGCGGCGACATACATCCGCCACCGCTGCCATTGCTGTCGACGGTGAAACCATGAGTCGCAGCGTTTGCCGCGGGTGCGCCACCGTATGGCGTTATTGCCGCAGTTGGTTCAACTGGGCCACATGACAGCGGGTTGGCAAGGGGTGCGCGGGGGCCTCCACGAAAGTGGAGCGTCAGGTCTTCGAACGGTACTTGGGGTGCGTCGGTGAAGGCCGCGGTCAGCCGGCCTGTAGCCGTGTTGGCGCGCACCCGCCCTTCCAGATGCACACCCACGCCGTATTGGGCGGCTTCGCCCAGCAGGAAGATGCGAAACTCGCCCCCCGATTCAGGCCCTTGTCCAGTTTCAGGCGCGCCGACGTAGATCCCACCTGTAAGCGAGCCGTTGGGTATGCCAGGCGCGTCGAGGTCGAACGAGCCCACATCTGAAGCAGCTGGGCAGCCGCCAGCCGCGAACTGGGCACTACTGCAGGCTTCCAAACCCTGCGCGGCCGAGGGGTTCAACGTCATTCCTTCCGGCAGCGTGACTTCGGCACTCTGCACGTCTGGCGAGTTCGGCTTGGACGGTTCGGCGGTGAACTGCGGCACGTGCAGGGCGGCGGCCAGGCCATCTGGCTGATCGGACTGGCTGGTTTCCGGCGTGAGCGAGAGCGACGGGTTGAATGCCAACGCGCCGCAGCCGGTGACAGCGACCGGCGTTTCGTTGGCATACGGCTGAAAGCTTCCCGGGTCTTCATAGGAGTCGACATGCAGCGACGTGATCGGCTTGCCGGTACAGGTGCTGGGCAGCGTGAGGAACGCGTGGCCGTTCACCACGCCATCAAAGATCAGCCGTGACTCGATCACTTCCGGTTGCTCGGGGATGTTTTGGATCTTGAAGTACTCGTGATAGTCGCCAGTGGCAACGCCGCTGGTTTCGCTCGTCTCGGGTTCTGCATGCCAGCTGATACCGCCTTCGAGGTAGAGGTGGCCCTGCAGGTGGTCTCCCAGCAAAGCGAGTTTTTCGAGGTTTTCGCTGTTGATTTCGACGCCGAAGCGCGCGGGCTCCCCATGCTTGCGAACGATGTTGTAGACCGGGAAGTGTTCTGTGACTGTCGCGTTGATGTGCAGCAGCAGCTCGAACACGCTCGCGGTGCCGGTCGCTTCATCTTCGCCAACCTTGCTACCAGCGGGGCAGTTGAATTCTTCGAACTGCTTTTCGCTGCAGGCTTCGGTAGCTTCGGGGTTGACCGCGAGTCCCGGCGGCAGATCGACGCGAACGTCCTTGACTTTGCCTTCGGGTTCCTTATCCGCCGGCGCCACTTCGTTGAACTTGAACTCGAAATCGGTGATCCCAAACTCTGGATGCCCCGCCGCTTGCGTGTAGAAGGCGGCGTGCGAGCCCGCGTCGGCGCAGGTGGATTCCTTGCACGTGCCGGCTTCCCACTTCGACACTTCAAACGCCTGCGCAGCAGCGGGAAGGAGCGCAAGCGCGAGCGTACCTACCAGCAGCACCAGCCGTCCCGCCAACGCGGCACGCCCACCCACATGATTCCCCAAGCCCCTCCTCATAGCTACTCCTCCCGTCTGCGTTCAGGAAATGGGAGCAGCCCGATGGTTGCGCTCGAACAGCAACCCACTGCGCCCCACGCTGGCGATCAGCTTGGACACGATCGCGCCCACAAGCAGATAGACGAGCAACGCGATGCCCCAGTCGACCGTGATCGCGCGCTTGGGATGACCGCTGAAGGTGATCAGCCCTGTGAACGCGCCGGCAAAGAAGTTCGCTCCTTCGTGGATGCCTTTGACGATGGTATTGGCACTGTTTGCGTCAACGTCACGAAGCACGATCGCCAGCGCGATGAGCAGCGCGATCACGCTTGCCGCGGCCATGACCAGCCGCGCAAGCAGGAGCACGCCCGTGCCGGCCGTGCCAACAGCCGCAGCGCTGGCGTTGCGGGTTCGCCATGCGAGTGCTCGACGCCTGCCTTCTGGCACGGCGCGTTCGCGACTGGTGCTGCCTTCGGCGGCCCCATGATGGGGTTCTTCGCCAGCTAGTTCGTCTCGCCGTCTGAGTCTCACGGTCCGCCTCCTTTACGCTGAACAGAGGGAGCGATGCCTGCTTCCAGGCTCCTCCCCGCATTTACTCGTTACCCGATCTCCCCGATCTAACGCTCGCAAACCAAGACGCTCGGGCGAGAGATCAGCGCACTCGTGCAAGAAAAGTGCGGCATGCCGGCAGGCGAAACGGTTGCCGGCATGCCGCCGTGGCATCCCCGTCACTGGATGAAATCGCCGGGGGATGCGACTACCACCCGCCGGGGAATGCACTGTCCTATTGCTATTCCCTGTCGCTCCATCTTCTAAACACGCTTTCGCTAGCGCTAGTTGCTGGCGCCGGCGGTTGCCCCGGCGCCAGCCACCTGATGCACGCCGTCGGCGAACTCCTCGACGATCTTTGCGCAGAAAGCAGGCAGATCCTCGGGGTTGCGGCTGGAGACGAGACCTTGGTCGACGACGACCTCCTGATCGACCCAGTTGCCACCAGCGTTGCGGATGTCGGTCTGCAGTGATGGCCATGATGTGATCGTGCGATCGCGGATGAGGTCTGCCTCCACGAGTGTCCACGGGCCGTGGCAGATCACGCCCACTGGCTTGCCTTCGGAGAAGAACTGCTGGAGAAAGTCCAGCGCACGCTCCTCGGTCCGAAGCTGATCGGGATTGGCGACCCCCCCGGGGAGTACGACACCGTCGTAATCGCTCGGCTTGGCATCCGCGAGCGCCTTGTCGACCGTAAAGGTCGACGCCCGGTCCAGATGGTTCATCGCCTGAACCTCACCTTCCTCGGGCGCGATCAGCTCCGGGGTGGCCCCCGCGTCCTTGACCGCCTGCCACGGCTCGGTGAGCTCGACCTCCTCCACCCCCTCCTGGGCGACCAGGAACGCGATCCTCTTTCCATTCAGCTCAGATGCCATCAAAAATCCTCCTACAGGTAGTGGGTTTCCACCTTGGCTACCCGCGGGCGTAATCGAGAAACGAAGCTTGCTAGACCGCGCCCCGGAAGGTTTGGACCGTGCTAAGTCCGGGCAATCTAGAGATAGGACGGACATACACCAACACAGGCCGCGGACCAGCCTATGGCTCGATGGCTAGGTGCGAGCCCCGACAAAATGAGGTGAAGGAGAATGGTTGCACTGCTTGCTCTTGTCTTGATCTTGGCTATCTTCGGCGGCCTGGGATTCGCCGCGCACTTGCTGTGGTACGTCCTGATCTTCGCCGTGCTCCTGTGGCTAATCGGCTTCTTCGTCGGCGGCATCGAGGGCGGGGGTAGGCGACGCTGGTACGGCCGCTAGGAGGGCCCAGGCCGATGGGATGACGCGGCGCCAAGGCGCTGTCAGCTGAGCGATTTGGCGTCGCGTTCGGCCTGCCAGGGGGCTAGACTTATGTCGCATGGGGGTAACCGAGCAATTGCGGATCGATTCCCGCAACGAGCAGGGTCGGATCGTCATCAGCCTCGATGGTGAACTTGACATGGCCAGCGCCCCGCTTCTACAGGCTGCGCTTGAGAGCGCAGAGGCAGACCCCGCGTCGGCGTTGGTCCTAGATCTGCAGCAGCTGCGGTTCATGGACTCCACCGGCCTGCGAGTGATCCTCTCAGCCCGTGAGCGCTGGCGCAGCAACGGGCAAGAGCTTGCCCTTACGGAGAGCTCGAGCCAGGTGCAGCGGCTGCTTGCGGTCAGCGGCGTGGGCGAGCGTCTTCGCGTCGTTTCCACTCCGGACGAGCTGCCCGCCTAGCGCCAGCTAAAGCTCAGCGAGACGGCGCTGAAGGAAGCGCCGCTCGGGCTCCGAGCGCACGAGCTCGAGCGCCCGCTGGTAGGCAACGCGGGCATCGCCAGGGCGCCCGAGACGCCGCAAGAAGTCAGCGCGAGTCGCGTGTAGGTATTGGTAGCCGTCGAGATCCAGCTGCTCAACAGCTGCCAGCCCCGCCGCCGGCCCCTCGGCCTCGGCGAGCGCCACGGCTCGATTTAGCTCGACTACAGGTGAGCCAGTAAGCCGATGCAGCTCTCCGTAGAGCCCCTCTATCTGTGCCCAGTCGCTGCGTGCATCAGCATGCAGAGAGGCGATCGCCGCCTGCAGCGCATACACCCCGTCCACGCCACCGCCTAGCGACTTAGCGCGCGCCAGCGCAGCACGCCCGGCGGAGATCTGTGCCCAGTCCCACAACGTCCGATCCTGCTCAGACAGCAGCACGAGCTCGCCGTCACGCACGCGCGCGGCGCGGCGCGAGTCGTGCAGCAGCATCAGCGCAAGCAGGCCAAAGACCTCTGCCTCATCCGGCATCAGCTCCGCCAACGACGCACCGAGGCGGATCGCCTGTGCTGCGAGGTCCCCCCTACCGTCATAGCCCTCGTTGAAGATCAGATACAACACCGCGAGCACCGCTGCGAGACGGTCGGGCAACAGGTGCTCAGGCGGGATTCGAAACGGGATCCCAGCGTCCCTGATCTTGCGCTTGGCGCGTACCAGCCGCTGAGCCATGGTCGCGTCAGGAACCAGAAACGCGCGGGCGATCTCCTGGGTTGCCAGCCCTCCCAGGGTACGCAGCGTCAGCGCAACCTGAGCATCCATGGCAAGCGCTGGGTGGCAGCAAGTGAAGATCAGCTCGAGTCGCTCGTCGCGGAACGTAGGTTGCACGATCTCCTCCGTCGCCTCAGGCATCTCCTCGGCGAGCAGCCGGGACTTCGCGTCGAGCGTCCGCTGACGACGGATGCGATCGATGGCGCGGTTGCGCGCGGTGCTCACCAACCATCCCGCAGGATTGGCCGGCACGCCGTCGCGCGGCCATCGCTCAGCCGCCAGTGCGAAAGCCTCCTGAGTGGCGTCCTCGGCGAGATCGAAGTCGCCGAGGTAGCCGATCAGTGCAGCAAGGACGCGGCCCCAGTGCTCGCGGAAGGCTTGTTCGATCAGCGCTCTACCACCGGACGTACCTCAACCGCTCCGCCCAGTCGCGCAGCGGGAATGCGCGCTGCCAGCTCGATTGCCTCATCGAGGCTCTCGGCCTCAAAGATGTAATAGCCACCAAGCGCCTCCTTGGTCTCGGAGAAGGGGCCATCGGTGGTGAGCGTGCGACCGTCTTGGACACGCACCGTGGTTGCGGTGGTAGCGGGCTGCAGTTGCGCACCGCCGGAGACGCCTGGAGCCTGAGCGATTGCCATGTACTCGCCGGTAATCGCCGTCTGCTCCTGCTCGGAGAGCTGTTCCCAGGCCGCCATCGCATCACCCGTGTAGATCAGAGCCATGTAGTTCATCTTGCTTCCTCCTTTGCGCGGATTATGGTCATCTGTAGGACGAAGGCGGGCCCGCCGGATCGACACGCGCATCGAATATAGGTTGACGTACATATAAGTATCTGATTATCTATATGTATGACGAGCACGTTCGAGGTCGTGGCGGAGCCTGCGCGCAGAGAGATCCTCGACATCCTCATCCACGGACCGCGAGCGGTGGGGGAGTTGGTGGCCAAGACGGGACTCAGCCAGCCAAACACGTCCCGGCACCTACGGATCCTGCGTGAAGCCGGCTTGGTGGAGTCACAGGTCGCAGGCCAACACCGGCTCTATAGGCTGCGCGGCGAGGGCTTCGCCGAGCTAGCCCACTGGCTGACCCCGTACGTACTCCTCTGGCAGGGCCGGATCGAGGCCCTGGAACGCCATCTCGACCGAGCGGAGTGAACGATGCCCGACGCCAGACACGCAATCCTGCAGGAGCGCGATGGACGCAACGCGTTGCTATTCGAACGGGTGCTCATGCATCCGTCCGAGCGTGTGTGGAGGGCCCTCACCACATACGACGGCCTGTGCGACTGGCATCCAACGCCGTTTGAGCTCAGCGGGCGCCCGCCGGCCCCGGGCGGACGGGTCAGATTCATCTCATCGCCTGAGGCTCCCGAGATGCCAGACGGGCGGCTGCTCGAATACGACCCGCCACGCCTGCTCGCCCACACATGGGGCGATGACGAGTTGCGCTGGGAGCTCGAGGACCATGAGGATGGGTGCCTACTGAGGCTCACGCACATCTTCGACGACCGCTTCAAGGCAGCACGCGATGCCAGCGGCTGGCACCTGTGCCTCGGTTCACTCTCGAGCTTCCTGGGATGCGCTCCGATCGCGCGGCATGGAGTTGAGCCGAGATTGCCGCAAGGCTGGAGCGAGCTGAATAGCGACTACGAGCAGCGCTTTGGGATCGAGCCAGGGCAGGCGACACCGCCACCCACGACGGCCAGCTCCTAGCCGAGCACGAAGGCGACCTCGTCAATCACGCACCACGACCAGTTCTCTCCTGGCTCGATCGAGCTCATGATTGGGTGGGAGTCCTCGCCCGCGTGACGGGAGGCATGGCGGTTCGGCGAGGAGTCGCAGCAGCCAACCTTGCCGCAGGTGCGACATACCCGCAGGTGAACCCACTGACCACCGATCTTCAGGCACTCCTCGCAGCCAGGGACCTCCGCGCGCGTTGGCACCTCGAGCTTCTGTACCTGATCGAGATGCGAACAGGCCTCGGCGGCGCTCATGACGCTAAGCGAGGACTTCGTCGGCTGCGGCGATTATGCGCAGATGCTTGGCTACCCCGGTCACGCCGAGCAGACGCTGGACCTGCTGGGAGCCCTGAGTCACGGCGAACTCCTGCCCGCGATCCCGGCAGCGCTCGAGCGCCGAGAGCACGCTACGCAGCCCTGTGGAGTCGATGAATTGGAGCTGATCGAGATCGAGCACCACCATCTGCTCACCGTGCGCGCCGTCCATGGCCTGTTGAAGCAGCTCGACAGTAGCCATGTCCAGTTCACCCTCGAGCGCCAAGATCACGCGATCGGCTTCGCGCCGCACTCGGATCTGAAGCTGGTCCTGTACCCCCATGGCGTGATTTTACCGGACAAGCGCTCACGCAAGGCGAAGCGCGAGCAACGCGATGTCATCGCGCAGTCTGCCATCGGCTCGGCGCAGCGCAGCCCCCTCGATCTGAGCGAGCATGCCGCCGAGCGTGGGCTCAGGCTCCTCCGCGCTCAACTCGAACAGTGCCTGCTCGCCGAGCTGCAGACCCGTCCGGTCGGCCTCCGGTAGACCGTCTGTGTAGAGCAGCAGCGTCTGGCCGACCTCAAGCTCGACGTCGACTTCGCTGATCTCCAGCGGATCGAGTACGCCGAGCAGTGTTCCCGGCGTGCCGATCTGCCTGTGCTCACCGTCGGCGTCGATGAGCAGCGGCGGCGGATGCCCGGCGAGCGTCACCGTCAGCCGCGCGTTTGCCGGGAGACGCTCGAACGTGACCACGCAGACCGTGCACAAGTCAGAGCCCGACGGCTGGCGGCGCAGCGCCGCGTGGAGCGTGTCTAGCATCGCCCTGGGCGTCAAGCCGAGCATCGCCGCGGCACGCAGCGTGTGACGCGCGAGCGCAGTCACTGCGGCTGCGCGCGGCCCCTTCCCACAAACGTCGCCGATCACCAACAGCCAGCGATCGGAGCCGTAGTCGAGAACGTCGTAGAAATCGCCGCCCACGTCGTTCAGCTCGCCAGCGGCGCGATACAGCGACGCGAGCTCCACATCGGGGATGTCGGGCAGCGACTCCGGCAGCAGCGCCGCCTCGAGCATTCTCGCGATCTTGGTCCGCTCGGTGTACAGGCGTGCGCTTTCCACCGCCGTACCAGCACGACGGCCGAGTCTCTCGGCAAGTGCAAGATCGCCAGCGGACAGGCGGCGCATTGACTCCGAGGAGACCAGGGTGATCGCACCGATCGTGCGCGCGGGCGCCGCCAGCGGCACGATGATCACGGCCTTCGCCCCGATCGCCTGCAGCAGCTCTAGATGCGCGTCGTCGCGCGCGTAGGCGGCGAGGGCGTCCGGGTCGATATCCGCAAATATCCGCGCCTGTCCGCTGCGAATCACCTCGGGTACACCTACGGGCTCGTTGAGCCCCGGGTGATAGCCGCGATCAAGCTGTTCCGCCAGAGCGACCCTGCTCGGATCGCTGTGATGAACGGCAACGCGTTCGATCTCCCCGCTCTCGCTCAGCACATCGACCGCGCACCAATCTGCGATCTGCGGCACGACAAGCCGTGTCAGGTGCTGCAGCGTCTCCGCGTAGTCCATCGAGGAAGCAAGCACACGGCTGGCCTCAGCCATGAAGCTCTCTGCTAGCTGTGCGCGCTTGACCTCGGTGATGTTCTCGAACACGTTGACCGCGTACAGCACACGACCGGTCTCGGGGTCGGTGACGGGCGAGGAGCGGACGATCAGCCAGCGCTCCTCTCCGGTGGCGCGCACGATGTTCCTCACCAGCAGTGGCTCGGGCTGGCGCTCGTCGCTGAACAGGCGTCTGCCCGGCATGCTCTCGAGATCCAGCTCGCGGCCGTTCTCGTCCAACACCAGAAAGCGCGGCATGATCGTGCCAGGAGCTGCGCTCATCAACTCCGCCGGCGTACTGGCGCCCAGCAGCTCGGCGGCGGCCTGGTTGGCGAACACCATCCGTCCACGATCGTCGGTCAGTGTGATCGCCTCGGCGACGTTCACCAGCACAGCCTCCAGGCGTTGCTCGACCCGGCGCAGCGCTGAGAACAGGCGCGCGTTGTCGATCGCCATGGCCGCGCGGCGAGCCAACTCGCACGCGAGCTCCAGGTCCCCGCTTCCGTAAGGCTCACTTTCGCCCAGACGCAGCACAGACAGAGCGCCGAGCGTACGGCCGCGCGCAACCAATGGCGCCACCACTGCCGAGTGGTAGCGATGATCGATCATGAACCGCGCATGCTCGGAACCCTGGGCGAATGACTGCATCAGCTCGGCGGTCATCTCGCTCAGCAGCTGCGGCTCGCCGTCGCGGATCACGCGCGCCACTGGATGCCCACCGTCCGGATCGAGCGGGTACTCCCTGCGCAACGCCTCCAGCGGACCAGCAATCCGCGGGTCGGCAGCCACAACAGCCACCTCTCTGATCGAGCCATCCGCGTCACGCAGATCGATCACGCACAGGTCCGCCAGGCGCGGCACCGTCAGACCTGCCACCTGATTCATCGTCGTCGCCAGCTCCAGCGAGGACGCCAGCACCGCGCCAGCCTCCAGGAGCAACTCCACAGCGACATCATGTGTCGGCAGCGTCTGCTCACTCATGGCACTAGCTCCGCCGAGGCTGAGCGATCTCGAACCACACGCGCGTGACGCCCTCGCGCTCACGATCCACTCCCCAACGCGTGGCCTGCTTGTCCACGAGGTACAGCCCGTAGCCGCCCATCGGCTGCTCGGGGTCCCGCGGGGTAGCTGTGAAGCCACTGCCATGGTCGATGACCTCCACGCGAACCGCATCCTTGTCGAGCAGGCGGGCGTACAGGCAGATCCCGCTCGCCGCAGGCGCGTCTGAGTGCAGAACTGCATTCGACACCAGCTCTGAGACAAGTAGCGTCAGCGTTGCTAGCTCTGTGGAGGGGATCTCACTCTTCTCGGTGAAGCCGGCGACAGCCGCCCGCGCCAGCGACGGCGCCCGCGGATCGCGCTGCAGGCTCATGCGCAGAGTGGGCATGTCCTCGGAGCCAGTTGTGGCGCCGGACACCTGCATCACAGCCCCAAAGCGAGCGGCAGATCAGCGGCGTAGCGGGCGTGATCCAGAACGAGCTCAGTGAAACCAAAGGTCATTAAGCTGATTATCCTCCAACGCTCGCGGCCACGGGCACTCTTGCCAGCGGGCCGGTGGGGTTATCTAGTGTCGAGCTCGGCGAAGCCGCGAAACGTCGCTGCCATCTCGCGCTCGCTAGCTCTCTGCGCGGCGCCCGACTCTGCTTGCTCATCCTCTGCGTCGGGTACGTCATCGTGGAGACCGAGATCGGAGTTGACCTGCAACACGACGCTCTCCAGGAAATGACGCAATGCTTCCTCCGAGCCATCCTCGACGTCGAGGACCTTGATCGTGCTCTTGGCGAGACTGATCGTGCCCCAGCTGCGCTTGCTCTGCTCGAGTAGCGCGAGCACCCCGCTGAAGTCCTTGCCCCAGCCCTTAGGCGCGTCCCCAATGAGCTCAACGGTGAGTGCTCCATCTCGGATCTCGGCGGTGCCCCAGTCGATCTGTCGCGCGTGAGCTCGCTGTTGGTGATTATTTGCTGTCATCAACCCGAGCTACCCGACCGAGCCTGCTTTGACACAACAAATATCCAGCCAAAGCTAGACGACCTCGCAAGCGATCTGATTGGAAAGCCCGGATGCTGGGTACACGTATCTCATGACAACCGGAAGCTCAATATCTCTAATCGCCATAGGCGCGATCCTGCGCTACGCGGTCACCGCTACCGTGTCGGGCATCTCGCTGCAGACAGTCGGGCTGATTCTCATCATTGCCGGCGTTCTCGGGCTCGTGCTGTCGTTGTTCTACATGCTCGCCTGGAACCCCCGGCGCGGCCAGGTCGTCCGCGATCGAGTGGTCGAGCGCGACATGTACGAAGACCCGCCCATTCAGCCCTAGGCGACAGCGATGCGCTACTGGCGCTTCTTGCTCGAGCTCGCTTCGCCTCGCTGCGCACGTTCCTTATTGACGGTTCGCGCCGCGATCTCCTCCGCTCGGCCCTCAGAGACGCCGCGCTGGCGCTCGCTCTGCTTGACATGCTCATACTGGCGGCCACGCTTGCTGCCTTTCTTCACTTCACTGGGTGGCACCTCAATACCTCTTTCTTGGACGAGACCCATTGTTGGGATAACAGCTACCCCTGATTGACGATCCGCAAAAGGCACCTGTGGGCCTCTGCGCGACATAACTGACGCCACGTTCTCGCGAGCAAGCAGTGGTAGTCTCCGCTGCGCTAGAGCGATCGATCTACTAGATGGACAAAGTCGGAGGTGTATGCCCGATGCCAGCAACACAGCGGCCCCCTGAACCATCGATCAGCGCGACCGTGGGTCCGCCCCATGGGCACCGTCCCCACGGATGGATGCGCCACTACACGAAGCTGCTCGCGCCGAGCGGCTCGGTGGCCGCGAAGCTGGCGTTTGAGCGCAATCGCGAGCAGCGCCTCAGCCGCCTGAGGAGCGCGGCGGGCGCGCGACGTCGGGCAGGGGGCGAGACGCGCCGTATGCGGGCGCTGCTGGCCACCCCAGGAGGGCGCTTGCGATGGCAAGACGCGCCGGCGCCGCCTGCGCCCGGCCCAGACGGTGCGATCGTCCACCCGATCGCTGCATCCACATGTGAGCTTGACTGCGCGCTGGCTCTCGGCGCCACGCAGCTACCGCTGCCGCTGCACCTGGGCCACGAATGCGTCGCCGAGGTTCTCGAGGTGGGAGAGCGGGTCAGCACGGTGAAGCCGGGTGAGCGAGTGATCGTCCCCTTCCAGATCAGCTGCGGCGAGTGTGCACCGTGCCGGACCGGGCACACAGGTAGCTGCGTCTCGGTTCCGCCGATCTCGATGTACGGATTTGGCTTGGCCGGCGGACACTGGGGCGGCGCGTTCTCAGACCAGCTCGCCGTCCCCTACGCCGATGCGATGCTCGTCGCGCTGCCAGCGGGCATCGAGCCAGCGATGGCAAGCGGGCTGGCGGACAACGTGTGCGACGCCTACCGCCACATCGCCCCGCACCTGCCGAGCCTACTGGAGCGCGACGCAGACGCCGAGGTACTGATCGTCTCCACAGCGGATACCCACTCGCTGTACAGCGGTAGCGCCGCGCTGTATACGGGTCTAGTCGCCCGCGTGCTCGGTGCTCAGCGCGTCGTGCTGGCTGACGGTCGCCCGCACATAAGAGCCGAGGCGGAGCGCCTGGGCATTGAGACGCTCGAGCCGAGCGAGCTCAAGCGCCGCGCGCCGTCGCCATTGGTTGTGGACATGAGCTTCGACTCCCTTCCTCTGGCGCTTGCGAGCACCGCCGCAGACGGGATCTGCACATGCGCGGGAAGCTTGCACAGCACTGCCAAGGTGCCACTGCTGCTGATGTATGGCCGCAACATGACCCTGCACGTCGGGCGCACCCACGCACGGACCTTGATTCCGCATGTGCTCGAGTTGATGCTTCAAAAGGATCTGCGCCCGCTGGATGTGACCACCCGCGTTGCTTCGCTCGAGGAGGCTCCCCACATCCTCACCGAGCACTTCCGTGGCGGGGTGATCAAGACCGTCCTCACCGAGTAGCCGGATCCCCCTTGCTGCGGCGCAGAATGTCGACGACGGTAACCAGCAGGTTGAGCAGTCGCCCGAAGAAACCGAGCGCAGGCAAAGGCTCGCCGGAGCTCGCATCCCAGAAGTAGGCCAGGTCGCCGGGCATCATGTCCTCAGGGCTGCGCGGATAGGCGTCTATGTACTTCTCTGTGGCACGCGCAACCAGCCCCGAGCAGATGAACTGACCGTCGATGTCGATCGACAGCTTCCAGCCGAACAGCGCCTGAAACGCCAGACCCACGAAGTTCAGGATGCCGTACCCGTCCCCCACGCGGGTCCTGGCAAAACCGCAAGCCAGCTCACGCTGGACTGGAAGGGCACTGACGTGCACGACCATGTAGTCGCTGCCGCGGTACTTCTCGATGTTGTCCAGAGCCACCCCGGACTCGATCGCCTCGACAATGCCTCCATCCTCAGAGACGATCAGCGTCGAATGCGTCCAGCGCGCGAAGTCGCTGTTGCCATACCGCACGCGCTCGCCAGCCTGAATCAGCTTTCCGAGCGTCGTGGTCGCACCACCGCGGCCTTTGTTGGTACTCGCGCGATGCAGGCTGAAGTCACCTGGGATGAACTGCGCAGGAGCCTGGCCAGGCGGATAGTGCGACACGGCAACGCCAGACGGGCGTCGCGCACGCATCTGTGTCCGAATCCTTTCTTCTTTTGCTCGCCTGCTCATTCCACGCTCCCGACAAAGACTGCATGTCGATACTACGCGTTGGTGCCGCGTGAGGTTGAGCGCGTCGGTGAAAGCTCCTTGCTCAACAGCGCTACGACCTTCTCCTGTCCGTGTTGCAGGCGCCCGATCTCGACATACCCGCGGGAGCCATGGAAGGCCAGCGACGCGCGGTTGGGCGGGAGCACGTTGACCTCGCACACCATCCGCTCAAAGGGCTGCGCGGCGGCCTCCATGGCGTCATAGAGCTGAGCGCCGATTCCGCGACGTCGTTGCGTCGCTGCGACAACGACCCTGTCGAGATAGAGAAACCGCTCGAAGCGCCCGCTGAACCAGCGGTAGTTCTCGCTGTCATAGGCTGTCCCAGGCGCAATCGCCAGCGCAAAGGCGATCACCTCCCGCTCGCTCTCAACCACCAAGTCACGATGCGTGAGCGACAGCAGCCATTGCAATCGTAGCTCATCGAGGTCGCTCAACTCCAGTACCGAAGCGAAGTTCAGCGACAGGATCCGCGGCCAGTCAGCGCGTGTCAGCTCCCGCAGTCGCATCTGTCCGGAGGATGGCATGCTCATGCGATCGGCAGCGCGCCGCGATGGTGCACTGTGCGGGATAGCTCAGTCTGTGGTTCGGCGACGGTATAGGAGGCTGGCGAGCGGAGCGAAGATCGCGATCAGCGCCACCGACCACAGCAACGACGCAAGCACCGGGTGCTGCATCGGCCAAGCATGAATGCTCGCCGAGGGGTTCGGATTCGCGAACAGATGGCGGGCAGCAGCGGTAACGGCGCTCACCGGGTTCCAGTTGGCGATGACCCGCAGCACCGCGGGCATGTGCTCGGTCGGGACCAGCGCGTTGGAGACGATTGCCAGCGGGAACAGGATGACGAGCCCCACGCTCTGGGCCGACTCGGGACCCTTGCTCACCATGCCCAAGCAAGCGCAGCCCCACGACAACGCATAGCTGAAGAGCAGGAAGACACCAAAGCCGCCCAACGTTGAGAGCACGCTGCCCTCGGGCCGCCAGCCGACGATCAGCCCCGTTACCGCGACGAACATGGCGCAGATGGCGGCAGTCAGAACGTCGGCCAGGGTCCGCCCCACGAGCACAGCTGGCCGCCACATCGAGAGCGTCCTGAAGCGGTCGATCACACCGCTGTTCAGGTCGGTGCTCAAACCGACCGCCGTGCCCATCGCCGAGGTTGTCAGGTTGAGGCCCAGCAGACCCGCAATCGCAAAGCTCTTATAGCTCCCGCCCGGCAGCACGACTCCCGCACCGAACACGTACACGAACAACAACGTGAACAGGACCGGCTGGACCGTTACATCTGAGAGCTGCAGCGGCTCACGCGCGATGTGGACGAGGTTGCGCCGAGTGAGCACAGCGACGTCGCGTGCCCGTCGCACGAGGCCAAGCGATCGCGTTGATCGTGCTGGCAGGACGAGCGGAGTGGGCATCGGGGGTGTCATTAGCGGGCGACCTCCAGGTCTCGACCAGAAGCTTCCGAGTTAGCCGGGTTGGCGTCCTGCGCGGGCCCCTCAGTGGGATGGCCCGTGAGGGCGAAGAAAACGTCGTCGAGCGAGGGTTGATGAACCTCCACGTCGTCGACCATGACCCCCGCCTCGTCCAGGGCGCGTACGACGGTCGTAGCCAATCCGGACGCGCTGCGCACTGGCGCGCGCAGGCGACGCCCGTCGTGGCTCACATGCACGGGGCCTGCTGCGAAGGGCTCGAGTGCGAGCGAGGCGGCGGGACGAGCCTCGCTGAGTGTGATCTCCAGACGTGCCCCGCCTGTCTGTGCCTTCAGCTCTGCCGCGGTGCCGCCGGCGATCACCCGGCCATGATCGATCACCACGATCTGATCGGCGAGCTCGTCGGCCTCGTCGAGATACTGGGTCGTCAGTAGCAGCGTGACACCATCGGCAACGAGCTCTCGGATCACGTCCCACATGCGCACCCGGCTCGTGGGATCCAGGCCGGTCGTGGGCTCGTCGAGGAACAGCACAGGCGGTCGCGTGACGAGGCTGGCCGCGAGATCCAGGCGACGGCGCATGCCACCTGAGTAGGTCTTGAGCATCCGGTCGGCCGCGTCGGCGAGATCGAACCGGTCGAGCAGATCAGTTGCCCTCCCCCGCGCCTCGGTCCGGCGCAGGCCACTCAAGCGTCCGATCATCACGAGGTTTTCGCGACCGCTCAGAAGCTCATCGAGCGTGGCATCCTGCGCGGTGACTCCAATGTTGCGCTGCACGGCTGCCGCTTCGCTGACGACGTCATGGCCGGCGACGCGAGCTGAGCCGTCGTCAGGAATTGAGAGCGTGGTCAGGATACGAACCGCCGTGGTCTTGCCGGCGCCGTTCGGTCCCAGAACGCCGAGAATTGAGCCAACCGGTACCTGCAGGTCGATTCCGTCGAGCGCGACTGTCGTGCCAAATCGCTTCTTCAGGCCGTGAGCCTCGATCATCGGGAGGTCCATCATCCTGCTCCTTACCGGTCGGCTAGTTAGGATGGTCGGAGCATATACACATTCCTAGCCGGCCGTCAAGTAAGCTGCAGGCATGCCTCCGAAACAACGAACCGTGCGAACCGGTGAGCCACCACAAAGCGCCCCACCCGCACAAGCCGCGCAGAATCTGACCTCCACGCGCGAGCGGATCCTCGACATCGCGCTCGAGCTATTCACCGACCAGGGCTATGACAAGACCTCGCTGCGCGACATCGCCGAGCGGCTGGGCACCACAAAGGCGGCGCTCTATTACCACTTCGCGCGCAAGGAAGACATCCTCCTCGAGCTCCACCTGCGCCTGCACGCGCTTAGCCACGAAGCCCTGGAGCAACTCAGCAACCTCGAGGATGGGCAAGCGCGCGCGGATGCGTGGCCGGGACTGATAGATCACCTGATTGATCAGGTGGTCGATAACCGCGAGCTCGTACTACTTCATCAGCGCAACCACCGTGCGCTCGAGCAGCTCCAGCACAGCGAGCGCCATCAGGCTGAGAACGAGGACGTCGAGCAGCAGTTCCGCCGCATCCTTCAGAGCTCCGCGATCCCACTCGAGCGGCGGGTGCGGATGGCGTGCTCGATCAGTGCGGTAGTCGGTGCACTGGTCGGCGGCGAGGCGGTGTTCGGCGAGGTGCCGATGAGCGAGCTCGCTGAGCTTGTGCGCAGCGCCGCGCACGACCTGCTGGCCTAGGGGATCTCACGCGGCAGCGCAGTCAAGCTCAGGCCTAGCGCCTGGCGTAGCTCTGCCAGCGCGACCCCCTCCACACGCACGACCTTCTCACGCGAGCGTTCACCGCTGATCACGCTGACGCGACCGCGAGCTATCCCAGAACGCTTTGCGATCAGCTTGCACAGTGCTGCGTTCGCCCGGCCCTCCACCGGTGCTGCCGCAACGCTCACGCGCACGACACCATTACGCTCGTCCACGATCGCATTGCGCTTCGCACGCGGCTGGAGGCGGATCTTGAGATCTACGTGGGGCACTGCGTGGAGTATGGGCTAGGCGTCGTTTATGGGAAGCGAGCTGCCCACGGCTCGTGCTCCACGCCGACGGCGTTGATCACGCACGCCAGCAATCGATACCAACCTGCGATCACGACCAACTCGAGCAATTGCGCGTCGTCAAAGCGTGCCACCAGCCTGGCCCAAAGCTCATCTGACACCGTCGCAGTGTCGTACAGCTCATCCGCCAGCGCGACCAGCGCAGCGTCAGGCTCACTCCACGCGGGATCGCTTGGCTCGCCGCCCACCGTTGCGGCTATCTGCTCCTCGCTGAAGCCAAGCGGCCTGCCGAAGGCCACAACGTGCACGCCCCACTCATACTCAGCTCCGGCGCGCGCGCACGTGCGGTGGATCACGATCTCACGATCTCGTGGCTCGACGCTGCCGTGACCGAGTATTCCTGCCCCCAGGGGGCGCATGCGCGAGGCGAGCTGCTCGTGGACATTGAGCGTCCGAAAGAGCTTCAGCGGCTCCGCCTCGCTGCCCGGCGGCATCCACCTGCGCAGCGCATCCTCGATCTCGGGACGATATGGCGGCTGCAACGGGGCGATCCTCGGAGGCTGTGCTGTCTTGGGCATCGTCTAACCTTTCGCTTCGGTAACCGAAGCATCCAAGCTTAGCTTCTGATTTCACAGCACACGAACAAGACGCCACTCCCGGGTCAACCAGTGCGCGGCTCGCACACGGGCCGTCCGGTGATGGCGCTGCTGGACCTGCTCGGCCGGCGCTGGGCGCTGAGAATCCTGTGGGAGCTACGCGAGGAAGGCGCTCCCACATTCCGCGAGCTGCAGGCCCGTTGCGGGCAGATCTCATCGAGCGTGCTAAACGAACGCCTGCGCGAGCTGCGCGAGGCCGGCGTCCTCGCCGCACCCCGCGGCACGGGCTACGAGCTCACCGAAGAAGGCCAAAGCCTGCTGCGAATGCTCGTCCCGATCGACGCATGGTCGCAGCGTTGGGCCGAGCGTCGATCCGCGTCAGGCTCGCCGCCCGCAACTACTCCTGCTCAACCCAGTCGAACGAGCGCGTGACGGCCTTCTTCCACCGTCCGTACTCGCGCTCGCGCTCCACCTCACCCATCTCCGGCTCCCAGCGCTTGTCCTCCGACCAGCGATCACGCAGCTCGTCCTGATCTGACCAGAAGCCGACTGCCAAGCCAGCCGCGAACGCAGCGCCAAGCGCCGTGGTCTCGGTCACCCTAGGGCGCACCACAGGGACTCCCAGCACGTCCGCCTGGAACTGCATGAGCAACTCATTGGCCGTCATGCCGCCGTCAACCTTGAGCTCGCTGAACGGTACATCGGCAACCGCATTAGCCGCGTCGAGCACCTCGCGGCTCTGCCACGCCGTCGCCTCCAGCGCCGCGCGAGCGATGTGTCCGCGGTTGGCGTAGGCGGTTAGCCCCACGATCACGCCGCGCGCATCATCACGCCAGTAAGGCGCAAACAGACCAGAGAAGGCAGGCACGAAGTACACGCCGCCGTTGTCCTCGACGGTGCGTGCCAGCTGCTCTACTTCAGCGGCGCTGTCGATCAGCCCGAGGCGGTCGCGCAACCACTGGATCAGCGCACCAGTCACGGCGATCGAGCCCTCGAGCACATATGTGGGCTTACCGTCACCGAGCTTGTAGCCGAGCGTCGTCAGCAGCTTCTGCGAGCGCACTATCTCCTCACCTGTGTTAAGCAGCAAGAACGATCCCGTGCCATATGTGTTCTTGGCCTCTCCCCGGCCAAAGCAGGTCTGCCCGAACAACGCTGCCTGCTGGTCACCGAGGATCCCAGCGATCGGACGGCCGCCGACGGCCGTGCCGGACGCCTCACCGTAAACCTCACTTGAGGAGCGAATGCCCGGCAGCATCGAGCGCGGGATACCCATCAACTCGAGGCTCCGCTCGTGCCAATCGAGGCTCTCCAGATCCATCAGCATCGTGCGGCTGGCATTGGTCACATCGGTTACGTGTACACCGCCTTTGTTGCCGCCGGTGAGGTTCCACAGCACCCAGGTATCCATCGTGCCGAATGCCAGCTCGCCTTTCTGCGCGCGCTCGCGCGCGCCCTTGACGTGCTCGAGTAGCCACGCCACCTTGGGTCCTGAGAAATAGGTGGACAGCGGCAATCCCACGCGCTCGCGCAAGCGATCGACGCCATCGTCGCCTGCGAGCTCCCGAACCAGCCGGTCGGTGCGCGTGTCCTGCCACACGATCGCGTTGTGGATCGGCTTGCCACTCTCACGGTCCCACACCACAGTGCTCTCGCGCTGGTTGGTGATCCCAATCGCCTCGATGTCGCCCGCCTCCGCGTCGGATTTGGCGAGCGCGCCGCCGATGACCTCGCGGGTGCGACCCCAGATCTCGCTCGCGTCGTGCTCTACCCAGCCGGCTTGCGGGTTGATCTGCGCATGCTCGCGCTGATCAGCAGCAGCGATCTTGCCGTCTTTGTCGAACAGGATGAAGCGAGTGCTCGTGGTCCCCTGGTCGATCGCGCCGACGTACCTGGCCATCTCCCACCTTCCTCGGTTTGCCACACGACCCTATTCGCTTAGCCTGGGGCACATGGCCTAGCCACTTCTTACCTCTTTAGCGTTACCAAATAAATCCCTGGTATTTCCTAGCGAAGCCATGGAAGCCGCTGTGACAAACGACACGATCGACGATGGCGCAGCTCCGCACTGGTCGCAGCAAGCCATGACCAAGGTGCCGGAGATCACGGTCTTCTTCTGGATCACCAAGATCCTGACTACAGCCATGGGCGAGGCTACCTCGGACTTCATGAACGCGGCACTCGGCCCAGCCATCGCAGTGCCGATCATGCTCATCGGTCTCACCGTTGCACTCAAAAGGCAGTTCAAGGCGCCCAGCTACAGCGCGTGGAGCTATTGGCTG
>Ga0302326_10006240_pt1 | contig 26773 bp, 39 predicted proteins | sample Palsa_T0_3_FD_202264 | JGI IMG/M metagenome (GOLD analysis project Ga0302326, IMG submission 202264) | Peat permafrost microbial communities from Stordalen Mire near Abisko, Sweden - Palsa_T0_3 | ecosystem: Environmental > Terrestrial > Soil > Palsa > Peat permafrost | place: Sweden: Abisko... | reverse complement strand
TACGCCGCCGCTAGTTGGGGTACGCCAAGCTATTCCAGAACTGGTGAAAGTTTGTGCTGTACCCGTCGGGGTGTAGGTGGCATTGCCATTCACGATCACGCTGTTCTTTGCAATCCCCCCTGCATTGGCCAACGTGACAAAAGATGCGAGGGTGAGATTTTCGTTGTAGATGCCAGCTGCCACCAAGACGAGAGCAAGGTTTGTTGCAGAAGCCCCAGCTGCCACCGCCGCATTGATAGCCGATTGGATAGTGGTGTAGTTGCCCTGTGGGCCGACTACATAGGCGGTGATAATGGCTGGAACCAGGGTGTCGCCAGTGAACTTTAAGCCTGTGCCAAGGGTGATATCCTGCCCTGTAGCCGTCACACCGGTAGGATTCCCATAGAGCGTCAAAGCAGTCAGGCCAGAGAGATTGGCTGCGGTGGTGGCGCTGCCTGCTGTTGTCGCAGTGGTTGCTGTTGCCGCATTCCCCGAAATGTTGATCGACCAGGTGCCAGTTGCGCCGCTGCCAGAGGGAGGGACTGAGGTTTGAGTCCAGATTGTTGTTGTGGGAGTGCCCGTTGTGGTTGCCACCCACAAGATATCATCGGTCGTGTCCCATAGTAGCTGGAACGTTGTACCCGCAACATTGCCGTTGGGATTACCGGTATGGGTTAAAATAGTGCTCGACAAAAAGAGCGAAGCAACTTGTTGCAAGGTTTCCTGTACCGACACACCACCTTGCACCGCGCAGATAATATCAGCAGGATTAGCAGCTGCAACGGTCGGCAGTTGGGTAAACATTACATTGGTCATGACAAAATCCTTTTTGTCTTAGCGGCTTTATGCCACCCATTTTTAAGTTACGAATAGCCCACCGCAAACAAAGATACTTCCACATCCGCTGTGGTGTTTGGCGAAAGAAAGCTAATCACATCTCCCATATAAACCGTGCGACGAAATTCGAGTGTGCCGGGTGCCATTTCCGCAGAATTTGCGGCAAATGTGCCGCCCGCCGGAACGCTAGCGGCTGCTGTGCGGGAAATCCAAACCCAGCCGGTTGGTTGAACTTTCACGGTCATATACCAAACCGGAACATCCCCTGGAATCGTGATGCTGCTGGCAGTTCCTGCGGCCAGGGTTGCCGAATAGGTATTGGTGGAAAACGGTGGTGCTTCTGCGTTGTAGCCTTGCACGTCACGGGCGAAATTTAATTTGGTTGGCATGGTGTTATACCTTCATGAACATGTTGTAGAATGCAAAAGTCAGCACAATGGGCGAACCGGTTTGTACTGCTGCTGTGAGAAATGATCCTGAAACTTCGCCAGCGCCAACGTTTGCACCGGTGATGACATTGGAAAGCATGTCGGTGAGCCTGATGCCGCGCCCGGCATTCCAGTCTGTTATCGCGTTTATTCCATAAGCCAACCCATCCACCATGGGTGCCCATGAAACCCCCACTCCATTCCACAGCAGCCAATAAAGCGGCCAGGTATTTTGATCGGGCATGGAAGCGTTTGATGTGGGCGAACCAATGCTGCCATTGTCCATCCCCACCCACCCAAAGGGCGCGAAGGGGTTTAGCGAAGCGCGAAGATCTCCTGTGCGCGGGGAATTGATAATCGCCTCGATCTGGTCATAGGTAGCAAAGTTGTTGGTGGGCGGTGTGGTGGAAAGATAGAACTGTGGTTTGGTATGGTTGATCCCAAAGCTTTTGTTTAAGGGATAACCCACTTGGACAAAAAGCGCGTCATCTCCACCACCGCCAAGACTTGTGGAGGCAGGCGCTGCTGGGAGCGGAAAGGTGAATGCAAAACGCTGATAGGTGTTGGTCAGGTTAGCCGTGTAAAGCAAAACAGGAAAAGGCTGCGTTGGCGCACCAGTACCATAGAACTGATACAGATAAATTTCTAATATACCGTTCGCATTCCCCGTAATATTCTGCGCATGGAAAACAATGGTTGCCACAACGGGCGTTGTTGCGTTAATGCCATTGGACAGCGTTGCAAGATGCAGCGATACCGGGTATTGAATACATTTTTCTGTTTCGCCAGCAGACAGCGGCGTGCTACAGGTCATGGACAGTTGGGTTTCGGGTGTAATGTCCATCTGCAAGGTTTGTGTCATCGGGATAAAGGATATGTTATCCACAGCACCATTGATGTTTTTCAAAAACCGGATGTCGCTATTGCCATCCTGGGTGCCTGCATTGTTCAAATACCCATCATGTTGGCTGGGTGCGACAATCTGGTTTTGGGTGTTGGTGAGGGTTGCGCTTCCAATATTGCGCCAGTACACATTGTTGATGATGTAGTTTTCTTCGGTATTGGTGCCGGTAACGCCCCCGCCGCCAGATCCCAAATTAGATCCCGGAAAATTTTGCCGGGTGAACTGAGCTTGGCCGTTACTATCCACCACGGTGACATAATAGGCTTGGACGACCGAGCTATCGATTTCCGAATAGGGATAGTAGAAGGGGATTGTGTCATTGCCGGACGGATCACTGATCGTCCCTACGGCGGATAGCGTGAGCGGATTATCCAGCGGCAAATAGGTGTAATTGCCGGGGATGCCGGTTTGATAGTACCAGTTCTTCAGCGTGGTGCGGCTGTCATCTTGGTACATTGTGATGACGCCATCTGACATAGCAAGACCGGTGGCATTGTCCACAAAATAGTCTTGCATCATAGCGGCGCTAACCAATAGCGCTGGGTTGATAGCCATCCTTGGCTCCTATTTGCGCGTTCTTCGCGCCATCTTTCAAAAGCTGTTGCAGCATCCATGCCGCAACAAAATTATACTACATTATTCTTCTTTATCCCCTGGAACGAGGTGCTTCATGGCCTCATACGTGCCCAATGCTCCGGCGGAAAGGGGAATACCATATTTTAACCCCAAATTGGTTAAGTCTCTGCGTAACAAGTGGCCGCGAATTTTTTCCGATAATCCTGGATGAAAATTGACCAAATTCTGCATGGGCTTGGAATCCTCGTTCAAGATGTCACCCATATTCTTGGGGATTCTTTGCACATCTTTATCCAGTAAACTACCAATCGCGCTCGGGAGATGTGGGTTATAATAAGTTTGCTTCAGCTGCTTGAAATTGGCGCGTGATTTATTCAAAATAGAATTAAGGTCATCTTGCCCAAGATTCGTTAAATGATTTGAAATTGCATCATTAATTTTTTCACGGTGTTCCAGCATTTCATGGCCGCGCATACGCTCTGTTTCAACTTGTGATTGCAGATTCTTTTTAGCACCCGTATAAAGTTGTGACTGGACTTTCCGCAGAGCTTTATAATCTCCTGTCATCGCGTTATTTAACAACGTAGCGCTTTGTTCTGTCTTTGGAAAATATTGTTCGAGATTACTTATCAAGTTTGGCGCAACAGGAACAGGGGGCAATCCGCGTTTGGTGAATTGGGTGGCAACTTGGTTAAACCCCTTCACTGCTTTGTTTTCAAGTACATCATGTCCACGAATAAGATTTTGTGCTAAGCCCCGATTGGTTGTGGCAAAGTTCATTGGGTTTAAGGGAGCGGCCAGATTACTGCCCACTTCAATGCCGGGTATATTAGCCACCATGCCACGCAACAGTTTTTCACCGGGATATTTTGGTTCACCAAAGACATCTTTAATAGCCCCGGTAGTATCTTCTGGAGTGATTTTTTCAATTGTATTGGGCACACCCTGCGGCAAGAGATTCAAACGGTTTGCACCATACTTTGCAGCTTGCAAAGGAGTTTGCGCTGCCTTGTTGATAAAATCTTCCAGCCCCGCCGCCATTTGTACGCCAAGATGCGCTGGATGATCACGCATCGTTGTATATATACCTGGAATTTCGGTTTTGGCTTGCTCATAGTATTTCGGAATATTCTTCACTAATCCCCAAGCGCCTTTCAAAACATCTTCAGTTGCTCGAAAAGGCGACTTCAACACAGACTGTTTTAATGTTTCATGAGGGTTTGACGCTAGCACTTGTAGCCAATCGCTATTATTCCCAGATGCAGCAGGAGCGCCAGAAGCAGCCGCGGGAACAGCTTCCCATTCAGATTCATCAGCAGGAGCACCACCGGGCACAGCGGTTGCGCCTGCGGGAGCGGGAGCGGCTTGTGGTACAGCTTCCCATTCAGATTCATCAGCCATTAATTCTCACTCCCAATTTTTTTGCTTGTGATCTTGGAACTGTTCTCACTTCTCCCGTTTTTTTACTGCGGATCTGCACTGGTGGATAAACTTTATCAACGATGGCGTCACGTATTTTATCGCCCTGAACTTGCTGGTCGGCTATTGTTTCAGCGCTCCCTTTGCTGACATGGAATTTTTCCATATAACCTGAAATAAGTTTCGCACGATCCCGTACCATCGTCCTTAATTGCATTAGGGCTTCTGTCTTGCCGCGCGCTACATCAACGGTGTCACCAGGGGAAGGTTTCATACCTTCTAGCAATTTCTGTTCTCCGGTTCGAAATTGCCCTGGAAAATCACGGGAGGAATCCTTAACAACTTGGCCTGTAAGTGCATAGTATCGGCCCACCATATCTTTTTGTTCTGGTGTTCCAAATTTAGCATAGTAGGCAAGTTCATGATGGCCAGCTGCTGGTACTTGGCGGATTTGTTCAAATTGAGAGGAAGCTAAAATCTTACTGATCTCACCCAAGGTAGTAAGGTCTGTATTAGCTGCGAAAACATTATCATTCAAAGCGCTCATATCTTTTACACGCTGTTCACCCATAGCTTCGCCTTCTTTTTTACGGCCTGCATAGTCAGCCGCATTTTGGGCGAAGTCTTTTTTTGGTTGTGAAGGAAAATCTGCTGCCGATTCTGGTGGTGGCGGCGTATCAGGCGCGGCTTGTTGGGCTGGTGCGGCAACAGGTTGTGCGGCTGCAGGTTGTGCGGCAACAGGTGCTGCACCAGCTTTTTGCTGCTGAGCTTTATACCACGCCATTAATTTGTCTCTGTCAGGAAAAGAAATGTAGCCATCCTTTTTTGCTTGGTCAGCAGCTTCTTTGCTGCCTAGCCAAGCATCGGCGGCTTTAGTTTCTTCCGCATAGTCTTTTCCACCAGGTTGTTGGGCGGCGGTTGCTGCGGGGCCTTGCGCAGGAGTGGTTGCAGCGGCGGCAGGTGGTGTAGCGCCCTTTGCATAGATGGGATAGCCATTCTTGTCATAGTCAATAGGTACATTGCCGGTATAGGGCGTTTCGTCATCATTCACAGTCGCATGGATTGGCCGCTGATCGTCGGAAGACTGAGATTGTTGCTGCTCTGGCTGCTGTTGTTCTGGTTGTTGTGGTTGCTCCTGCTCTTGCTGTTGTGGCTCTTGCTGTTGTGGCTGTTGTGTCCCACCTAATGCCGTACTGACAGCTTGCGGGTTTAAAAAACCAAACCCGGTGCCTTGTCCGGTGCCAGCAGCATACAATTTTCTCATGCCTTCCGCTTTTTGTTCGTCGGTCATATTTGCCAAAATATCAGAATGGCCCATCAACTTTGCCAAAAACTGTGGCCCCATGAGATTTGCATAGGCGAGCTTGGAGGAAGCCTCTGCTAGCGATATCATGGGTTGATACCGCGCTTTGATCGCAGCACTATATGTCCCCAGCGCATTTTGCACTAGATTGCCATAGGGGCTTGCCTGTTCTGCCGTTAAGGAAGGCGGACTATAAAAAGTAAATGGCATTTTATCCTCCGAAGAATGCAGCCAAGCTACCAACACCACCCAAGATATTCCCAAACGCGCTGCCTTGCGATTGGTTTTGCGCCGCTTGGCCTTGATAGCCATACGCCGCTTTTTGCGCCAGCATCTGGGCAATTTGATCTGCCATGCTGGTGCTGGCTTGTAAACCCATGTGACTAATATCCTGTAGACCGGATACGCCAGTATTAAACATGCCCTGCGCATGTCCCAGCCAGTTGTAGTAATCCTGGTTTCCCAAGTTGGTCGCCATCTGCATATTCTGTTGTTCATGTTGCGGCGTGCCAGCCATGCCAGCTGCCGCATTCATGTGGTTGGTGGATTGGAGCGCTTGCTGCAGGGCGAACTGGAAACCAGGGGATTGGTGGAACTGACCGCCAATGGCATTTAGCTGCCCACCGGGGTTGTTCATCAGGTCATTGTACTGATTTTGTACACCACCCAATGCCTGTGAACCCGCTTGCATATAGGGCTGATAATATTGTTGGAGCGCGCCCGGCATTTGGTCTAAGTAGGGTGTGGCCGCATCAGACGGATTGTTCCCTCCGCCCATACCCATCAAGCCTGCACCAATACCGCCAAGGCCGCTTGCCAATCCAAAAGTTCTTGAATTCATAGTGAAGTCCTTTTCACAATGTTAAGTCAGTGTAAACGTCCACCAGCGTGCGGTGGCAACGTTCGTCCCGGAATAGGTTATTATAAACTGTTTTGGAACACGATTCGTTGAATCAAACACCGTCTGGCCGCTGATATCAGGAATATTTGCAGGCAGCGGCAATCCAATATATGACGTGTAGATCGCCTGTATCGTTGCAATCTGCGCAGCTGTCAACGGCGGAAACAGGATGCCTTCGTTTTTGAAGTTGCGTTGTAGAGCTTGATACAAGCTTTGCAGTGACAACGCCCAAGGAGATGTGAACTTGCCTTGAGTAATCGCAACTGCTTCATGCGGATAGTCCGGGAAAATAGATTGTGGTAGTTTTGCTGTTGGCATGACATGCTCCTCTTCTATTGCCTGATATGCATCAAGCCATCCGTTACTACAAAGCGCCCGATACCCCAGAACTTAAACTGCGTCACCACATCATTGCCCCAACCACACTGCCACCACATGAGGCGGTTTCTCCTGTCCCCAATGGCCGGGAGTGTATAGCGGAAAGCATTGCCAAACGTTGCACCGCCATCATAGGACATGGTGAGATCCACAACGGGTGTTTGATAAAGTATTTCTGATTGCTGTGAAATAAGATAATCACCACCGGGCGCGGCTTGCTGGGAACTAAGATCATCACCATTTTGTGTTTCAAGAAAACTGCCATCTTGTGTTTGGAAGAAAATAAAGTCGCCATCGGTAACAAGATAATCCCCATCTTGCGCTATAAAAAATATTGGGCCAACAACTTGCTGCTGATAATTGGTTTCGCCAGTTTCAATTGTGAAGCCTATGTCATTCACTACAAAGTTTTCTTGGGATGGCAGACGCACATTGTGGCACGAGCGAATGCGCGGAATTTCGTGGAAAGAAATATTTCCCAAGCTATCGATGTCTTGGAATGTTGTAAAGGTGGTATCAAAAGAGTAGATGCAGCCGTTGTTACGCGAGACAAAATAATATTGGTTGTTAAAATAGGCCACTTGTCCAGCAATGAAATAATCCAAGTTCTGATCGCAGGCATGATAAATCTTTTTGGTGTTGAAGTCCACGAAGAGTGAAAGATTGTCGGTGTAGAAATTAATGTGATAGATGAGGTGCCCATCTTGTCTGTAAAGAAAAGCTTGCGAGTCTTCTGGGTTCTTCAACTGGTGAAAAAAATAATCGATACCATCGGTCGTAATTTTTTCTGCGTTACCACCATCTGAGTACATAATGATTGGCCCGGACTTTTCATTTCTGGCAAGCCACACTGCAAACTCATCCATGTAGGCAACCGTTGCCGGTGACACACAACCATAATCAATGTTGCCTTGATTGTTTCTTTGGTAGGGAAATAATTGCGCGCCAGTGTCAAACCAACTCTCTGTCACGTTTTGTCCCATGACAAAAATCATATTGCCTTTGGATGGAAAGCGGAGCACGGCTTGCGTGATATCCGGTTTTGTTTCAAGCGCACCAACATTCGCACTTGCATTCGGCCAGCTTCTACCATCATTGGAAAGCGATAGTCTCCAGGTATTGGTGTTTTGTGCAGCAGCAATGAAGTAGGTGTCATGATAGGTGATGTAACCCGGCACGAAATCCAAACCAGCAACGCGTTGTATTGTTGGTGAAATAGTCGGGTCATACAAATAAAGAGTTGAATTATCCGATATCAAAATTTGTGGATTGGAATTTTCAGCAATGTAGACAACGCCGGTATTACTTTCCAGTGTGCCAATCGGCGTTATTTCAGTGACATATGGCATGTTGTTGTTTGGCGTGTAGATAATATCAACCAAAAAAACTTGATTGCTGATGACAACAACCAGCTGGCCTAGGATATTACTTGCAAAGATGCCGCGCCCTTCAGTTCCAGATTGAAGAGCGGTCGCATTCACCGCGATCATATAGCCTGCGTAGGGCACCAGAAAATTGTCGGACACAAACATGTTGTAGGTGAATTCAGAGCTTATTTTTGGATAGCGACCAAAGGTGGAAGAACCCACAATGTTGAGTGGAATTGCTTTAAAATTCTGGCCTCGAGCTATCACCGTAGAACACTCCCTGTTCCATGTAGAACATTAAAACTGTAGTAGAAACATCAACTTGGTCGCCAGCCACGACCTATATTGACATCGCCCCAGTTATAGCCAACAGCTTGGTTTGCAGCCAAAGTCGTGACTTTTTGCATCGCCAAATCCGGCGGTGAGATGTACATCAACTTCCGCTTGTAGGAGGTGAGAATCTTTTCTGATTCCGGGTTAAATAGAATGCCGTATTCGCTACACATATACTGGGCCAACGCATAGCGCAGGTATTCAATGTAGCTCGTGTCATAGCCTTGGTTAGCTGAGTTGATGAAGGTATAGGGAACAATTTCAGAAACGTTTGTGAGATCCGTTCCAAGTTCAACATCCACTAAAAATATTTTCACCATGAGCTTTAGCGGGTAGTTACTTTCCGGCAAGAAATATAAAGCCAGATTCCCACCGCCAAGAGCACGATTGTAATTATAGGAAAATGGCAAAGTTGATATATTGTCAACACGGGCAGATCCGTAGTAGTTGGTGCGTGTCACAGAATCCATTGGATAACGCACGACATCCAAATTAAACGTCGCTGATTCAACCGCTGCAACGTAGGGCAGAAAATAAAATTCTTCCCCCACAGTGAGTGGCATCTCAATGTAAGTCCAATAGGGAATGAGATCAGTTTCAATTTGTTTGAAGTCTAACAAAGCATTCAGCAACATCAAACCATCAGTGATTTGATCACCCGTAACCACTTGCAAGTTACGGGCGACAATTCCTGATAGATACCAAGACCGCGTTATCAGTTGCTGCGCTGTGTAGGCCATTCATATTTGCTCCTGCTTGCAGCATCACTCATCAAGTCGTTGTGAAAGAGTAACCAGCAACTAACACGGTTAATGAATCACTGGCGCTTGAAACCAGATAATCAATTTCTGGTAATGTCGAACCAACACCGCAGATCACTTGCAAGTATTGCTGTTGCGGAGTGTTGGCAGTAATTCCAGTGACAGTCACCAAGCCGGTTGTTGCAGTTGATCCTGTTGGACGAAACTGCGCATAGTCACCAGCTGCAGCGGGAGTAAACTGCACATCCAAGAAGGCTATGACATTGGTATCACCGGCTGTTGGAATTGCAGAAGACAAATTGATCGCTGTGAAAGTGGTTGCGTGGCCTCCTGATAAAACGGAAACTTCCGGTTGCAGATAGAAAGCTTTCAGGTTGGAAGCATTCAAAATTCCTGCCGCCGTAAAGATGGTGCCAGAAGTTGACGTTGCAAAGCCGATCAGTCGAAGCGAATCATAACCAAATGGCAATAGCGGATAAGCATTGCTTGTCAAAGATAGCAAACCAGCAACAGGTTTGTAGCCTCTGCTATCACCAATCAACCACACACCATAGCTTGAAGACGCGGCTAGCGTCCCTTGATCCAAACCATTTGCGCCATTCAGCGCTGAGTTGATAAACAATGGCGGCATGTAGTTCAGGTTCAAGGTAGCAGGCAGTGTCACGCCTTGCAAATTTGGAAAACCCACTTCCATGTCAATGTTGTTGTTCTGGTCACGCGCGGCTCCAGGGGCAATAGCAATGACAGTGGTTGATGCAACCGAAATATTCAAACCGCTGATGTATAAATGTGGTAGTGAATAAATCGGATCATTTTGAATTTGTGGTACGGCATTTCCGCTAATCATGTTTGTGTCCTCTAAAAAATTTGCCGGAACTAGCCTCCGGCCAGCTCATCACCCTTGAGATAACGGAATCATGTACCGCATGGAATACTCTGGAACAATCACTGAGCCATGTACTTCATCGTAGATCATGCCGGTCTGATTTTGTCCAAAGAGCGAACCATAGGTCAGACGCAAAGATGCGCTGGTGTCAGGATCATATTCATTGGCAGTGTCATATGGGCTTTGTTCTGGCAGTTGTGGCATTGCCATGTAGAGCGCATCGCCACCAAGAATTCCGCCAGCACGATGGCTTGGGAATGAAAGCAGTTGCATACCAGCTGCAATCGGGTTGTTAAGGTTTTGGTTGGCACCACCAGCCCAGTTCAGCGGCGGGTAGATTTGGATCGTGACATTACCAGCGGCATTTGAAGGAGAAGCTGCAACAGCGCGCACTTGCACCGGATTTGCAGATGGATAGTGGCCGATAAAAGTTAAGTAGCGCATATTGGGTTGACCAGCAACACCATCTTTAAATTGGAACAAGTCGCCAGGTAACACAGCATTTGTATCTGAAACCGTTGTTGCTCCAGAAACTGTGATGCTTGTAACAGATTGCCCGGTTGGATCATTCACACTGACAATGGTAAGTGTGTTGCCATTGACGCCGGTATCACCTGACACATGGATTGGCATTAAATTGCTTTGGTAGTACTTGACAAGCGGCGTACCAAAGTCGCCAACTTCCCAGCTCATTGCGATGTCATCATTACGGTTTGGAACAAACTGGTTTAAACCGTTTCCAACAATTGCAGGAATGACAGTATCAGGCAAATAGATCTTCATCCCTTCTGCCACAGCGCCATAATTTTTGAAGAACATGACACTCTGTGCTAATTGCTGGTAGGAGCTTAGGCTCGTAGAACCATCACCAAAGAAACGGTATGGGCCTGAGAACGTGTTGTAGGTTGGCGGTGAAACAAGTTGTGATTGCACGCCGGAAATCCAGTTCAGTGCAATGTTTCCTTCAACCAAATTTGCAAGTTCCGCAATGGCACTCTTGCCAAAGACGCGCATGTAATCCTCTTCACCTTTTTCCAGATTGAAGATGCGTTGTTGACTGGTGACAGCAAAGCTGGTGTTGTTGGCTTGATCGGCTTTTAAGTTCAGAACTCTTTGTACAGCGGGTTCAAAACTTGCAACCAAACCTTGTGTGGTAGTGAAGCGTGGTGGCAAATCGAATGTCACTGTGCTACCAAGATTCGCCTGGATTTTATCGAAATCTTTGAAACGAGTATTTGCTGTTGAGATATGGCAGCAAAGGTTTAACAACAGGGCCAGCGAAGAACGCTGATAAGTTTGCACCTGTTGCAAAATATTATTTGGAAATACAGCCATGTGATGATCCTCTATTTAATCCTTTAAATAGCGGATCTGGGTTTTGTCGTTTACGCTTTGTATTTGCTTCTAAAGTCCTTAACCGACATTGCACCAGTATCCGTCCCGGTGTTAGCTGGTCGCATTTTAGAAAGCGGATCATTGGGCAATTTTGTCCGTGTCGCCTCTGCATTTTCTTTCAGAGATTTGGACAGGCGCTGTGCTTCGACAATTGCGTCTTTGGGTGACATATAAGAGAGGCTCTCCAAGTTCGCCATCTTGATGCGGTTTTTCCCAAGGTCATACAAAACATCGTCAGCATTATCAACATACTCCGCCAAGAGCTGTACCACGTTTGGAAACCTTGCGTACTCAATGCCGCTAGTCACTTCATCAAAGTCGGTATACTTCTCTTTGCCCGGTTGAACCTTATTCCAGAAAGTATCCACAGTCTTTTTTGCATATTCAGCTTCTGACTTGTTCTTTGCTTCAGAAACCCATTCATCCCGCAAACGCTGTGCTTCCTGTGCTGCTAGTCGTCTGATCTCACTTTCTTGCGAATGTTGGTTAGGTTGGGAAGTTTGCGCATCGCTGCCAAACTTCTTTTCCACATAAGCAGGCTGTTCGCTCTGCAAACGTCGAAAATCTTCAACGGCTCCATGCTTTGCTTTCTTGACGATTTCATTGACTTCGCTTTGTTTAAAGGTTCGTTCATCACTTTGGCCAGTGGATGGTGCTGCTGGTGGTGGAGTTGAACTTGCCGGTGCAACTGTCTCGCCTGTGTTGCCTGAAACGTTTTCCATTGTGCTCCCTTATCTGCTATTCCCCCGCAACGGTTATGCCTCTCGTTTCGCAAGAGTCTCGGACTATTAACGCCATCACGCTGAAGTTGACCATATAATAGGCATATAAAGATTGCACAGTTGGCCGCAAGCTTTTACGATGTTTGTGGCTTTGGACAGGGTTTTAGAAGGTTTTCAGAGGAGTAGATTATGCTAAAGATATTGGGAAAGGTTTATATTAGTACAAAGGAAGCTGCGAACCGTTATGGGTTTTCCAAGAACTGGTTTGAGAGAAAGCGCACAAAAAAAGAACAACCACGGTATGTTAGGATTGAAGGCAAATCACGTGTATATTACCCTTTGGAAGAAACGGATAATTGGTTTGTGGAGAGGTTGGGATGAGAGATATTTGGACAAGGTTTTGGGATGGTAGGGAAATGTGGGTTTATCACATAGAAGACTTAATGCTAGGTCAATACCCAAGTGAATGGGTTAAACAATTGGATGATGAACCTAATGAAGAAGAAATTGTAAAGCATTTGATATTTATGCGCTGTACTTATTTAAAAGACAAACACGGCAAAGAAATCTTTGAAGGCGATATTGTGCGCTATGATAATACTTGCATAGGAGGTGGCGCAGGTATTGCAGAAATATACTGGTGTGATGATTTTACATTGGAAGCAAACCCAAGATTTGCAATGTGGTCACTAAATGAACGTAGAGGACACATGAGCACGGAACACTTTTTAGGCTCTGAAATCATTGGCAACATCTATGAAAACCCAGAACTTACTGCTCTAAAATAAACCACTTAGTCAACGGTTCGGTTAGTCGGAAAGCGGCTAATCGGACTTCGGGTGTTAACGCTCATCGGTTAAGGGGATATACTCAATACAATGTTCTTGTAGTCGGAGTACGTTGGCTGGACTTTCGTCCATGTCATTGTGACATCGGCCAGAATCGAACTGGCTACCTACAGATTACAAGTCTGTCGCTCTACCAGATGAGCTACTTTGTCGGACATTCCCCCAAAAGGAATTGCATGTTTACAGTCATGCCTGGCTACCTTGTAGCGCTACAAGTAAGGATTAAGGCTCCTAGCGGCCCTTACCGTTCGCCCTAAGTGGTTTTTGCAAACTTCAAGCTGTTTTCTTTTTTTCCACAAAATCCTGCATTACCATCTCATCCACAGTCACCGGCGCAGTCCAGTTCACCTGTTGAATAGCAGCATCAATCAGGCGCAGTTGTCTGGCATGAAAGTCATATTCAGCGGTAACTTGGTTGGCATCTAACTTCGGAAAATCAGCGGAGATTTCATCAATGCCTTCGGTAACTTTTTTACGTTCACCCCGGATTTGATGGTAGATCTGGCTGTCTTTGAATTTTTTCAGGACTTCCACTTTTTGCTGCAATTCCTTTCTGCGCAAAAGTGCTTCGGCTAATTTGATTTCCATGCGGCTTTCTCCTTTAGTGTCACGCCACTATATGAAAAAAGCCGCCTTATGTTAACTGGAAAAAGCCTACAGCGGTTGTAAGCTATTTATGGTAGATCACAGCTTTAGAACACAGCAAAGCCAATAATTAAAGTCCCATTCAACGCGGTGACGGAATTTTCATTGGTGATGGTAACAGTCCCAGTCCCAGCCCCCGGTGTTGAAGTGATAGTGATGTTGTTGGCGGTGCTGGTTCCACCTTGCAAGCTTGTCAAGAAAACTGAAGATGTAGTCAGGAAGCTATTGGTAAGCGTTATAACATAACTCGAACCCGCAGCGGTTGTGAGTGCTGGCGTTGTCAAGACACCACTTTGCTGGTTGATAGTTGCAGCCCCGCCTGTGGTTGTGGCTGTGCCTTTGGCCAACGCAATATTTGCCCCCGGGGCCAGTGCATTGGCAGCATTGTTGACAAGGACAGTTGATCCGCCGGTATAAGCTGTTAGCGTGATAACGCCATTGGCTATGGCAACAGTGAACATTCCAAAAATCCCAGAATGTGTAGTGGTGTTATAACCATATAACACTTCCAGGATGTCATTCTGCGAGATGGGATAGCTTTCAAGGTTGACTGCGTTCAGATAGCCAGCGGCAGTGATAGTAGCCAGGGTATCGGTTGTCACCATTTTCCTGGTCGAAGGGTTTATGCCAATTTGCGCAGGCAAAGGCGTTGGTAATTGCAAAATACCCATTTCGAAATCCTTTTCAAAATAGTACGTTTATATAGTGTTACAAGCATCAGGCCGGGCGCGGGGTTCCTGCGCTGTTAGGACGAGTCCAGTTGGCTGATCCAGTTGATTGCATTTTGCCGCCTTGGCCTTTTTTCAAATCACCACTGCGCATTTTCACCCTTTCAATGCCTTGCTGGTGATTGTCAGAAACTTTTTTGTTGTCGTTCATGCTGTCTTTCATAGCTATTCCCTCCATGGAATAATAGAATTTTACAATACATTTAGCTTTTGTGCACTGTTTTGAACCATGAGCCTACCCATGGTTATATTTTTCTGCCCCCGAACTTGCGGATTTTGGAATGTCCAAATTTCCCCAGTAGCATCAATACACACAACCCACATGAGATTATGCTCAGCGCCATAATCAAGTAATGCCCAAGCATATCCATCCCCTTTTGGTGTTGTCATAGGTAATAAAGGGTTCAACTGTAGTATCGACATAAATCCCCTTGCTAATAGGTTGATGAACTTGTCTTGCCGCCATTCGCGCATTAAAGTCCTGATTGTAGGCTTCCAGTTCGTCATGTTCTGTCATAATGCACCTGTACAAAAAATACCAGTTTACAACGCTATTATACCTGCCATACTACTCTTGCGATAATGTTTGGAGATATTATTGCGGGAAAACTTTCTGAAAAACGTCAATAGTCGAAGCACAAATCAGCCCTAGCTCATCCTAGGGCTTTTTTGTCTTCAGCGATTTCCACCCTTGGTGGGTTTTTCAATCGGACGCCGGGTTTTGTTCGTGTCCTTGGCGACCGGTTTCACACCACGAATAGTTCTTGCTATTGCCTTCTTGGTGTTTTTGGCCTCCTTTTTATCATAGGGTTTGACATAACCCCGCTTCATTTCTACCATGGCTATTCCCCCTTCTTTTTTTTGCGTTTAACACTATAAGCAATGGCAACTGCCTGCTTCTGCGGTTTGCCAGCCTTGATTTCTGTCTTGATGTTATTAACAAAAGCTTTTTTGCTCTTGCCTTTATTCAGGGGCATGTTTTGTTTCCTCCGGCGCATACAGTGTTTTCACCAGCTCGTTCAGCATGTTTTGCAGCGTCTTCAATACTTCTTCCAGTTTGCCGTGGATGGCCACTGGAATAGAAGTTTTTTTGTCGCCAACGGTAGTGTCTATCTGAATGACTTCTTTGGCGTGGTCAACAGAAATTTTCAGATCAAAATTGGATTTATGCATCTTTGCGATTCCTTCTATAAAAGTTTTCATATTGGCCACGAAGATCACTCTGGCTTGCGCCATCACAAACGCGGCGTTGGGCCATTTCCAGCTGCGCTTGGTTTAGCTTGTAGGTTTTCTGCAGTTCCTTGGGACTTGCATCCCGAAAATCATTAAAGGTAGGCTTTCGCATTATGGCTCCAGATGCCCATAGGCAAAATGTGGGTTAATGATCCAGTGGACTTGCACTTCATCGTTTTCTCTTGAAATCGTGAAATCCAAGTATTTCCAGCTGGAACGTTCTGCGCTCTTGTCGGTCGCATCATACGGCCAATAGCGTATCAAGTGGGTATTGCTTTTTGATTTGGGCAATGTGTAGATCCTTGACTGTGCCATTATCTGTTTCCTCCTGGTGTTGGTTTTGGCGTTGTCAGAAGATGATGAGTTTCAAGAGCTTCCTTCATGTGTTTGTGGTTCATGTCACGGACGCTGTGATGGTGCTCTATTTTCTTCATCTGCAAGTCCATATGCTTGGCATACCGATCAGTCGCAGCTTTGGTGAGATCAATGGTTGCTTCCATCGCAGCAATTTTCTTTTGCTCTTCAAGTTTTCTTTCTTCCAATTCAAACTTCGCCATTTCAAGTTGGAATTCTTTTTCCTCGATTTGTTGCTTGTGCGCAAGCTCTGCCATTTGCACTTTGGCTTTCATCGCCACCGGATTATTTTGCATTTCCATCTGTTGCTGTTGCATTGCCATTTGCTTTTGTTGCTGCATCTCCTTCAGCCAGCTGTCAACCAGTTTCTTTAGCTCTTCAATGCCTTTGCCTTCCATATTGTCCAAGACGAAGTTCAAGCCTTTTTCTGCGATGAACTGCGCGAAGAGCGGTGACATGCCCATCATTTCTTTAATCATGATAATGGTGCGGCTCTTTTGCACCTGGAAGTTGGCACCAGCTTTGACGACAACATTTAAGTCATTCGCATCATAGAAAATGTTGATACCATCTTGCTGGTTGATCTTGACCGAGTTCTTCATTCCATCTGCATCCATCACCGGAATTGTGCGAGGTGTGGTGTAGTATTTTGGCATAAGATCTACATAGATTTGCGCCGCGCGCTGATATCCGTCAAGGTAGCCCACAATATATGGCATCGCCGCAGCGTTCGACTGCGTAGCGGCTTCGATGAGAGCAGTGCCAGAGAGCTGATTGTTATTAATTCCAAGGCTAGCATCGTAGCTCCCTAAAATTTGTTGGATGAGGCTGTCCGAAGCTTGGAATGCCTGCATGATTTCTGGCGGCGCTGGAGCACGAATAATCTCCCGTACCGGATTTTGGATTGGCATGTCAGGATTACTTTCATGCACACTGTTGAACACCAGGACATTGGCTTTCTGGACATCTTTATAAGCTTGCAGAAATTCTTCTTCTTTAGGTAGGGCTTCTTTGGCCACCATAAATTTGTGTTGCACGGTGTTTTCGATTTCATTGGCCCAGGAAATTCCGGCGTAGTTTTTCAAACGTTGCGCACCCTTGGCATGATAAACGTAGGGTCTGGTGACTTGCCTGACATTGCCGTTGATTGGTGTTTTGATCATCACGCTATTCCCGTCCACAAAGACCAATGGTAGCATGGTGAAATCAGTCGGCTTGTGTTCTATTACCTGGTTTTCAATGCAGCGATAGCGGTCGATAGTGGTTAGTGTTGTCTTACGTGGTTTGCCAACAACAGCAGGCGGCGCAGTCAAGTCACTCCAGGTGCGCAGCATTTCTTTGTAGTCGCTCATCTTCTTGGTGGTGCCATCTTTTAACATCACGATGGTTTCTTCTTTGGGTTTTTTTTCATAGTAGTCAGCTACAATCAGCATTTGCGAGGAGTCGTTCAAATAGCTCCAGTTAAAACCGGCAAAGTCGCGGCGATAGGCGAGTGTTGAAATGTCGATATCCGGGAACTCTTCTTCAAAATCTTCTTTGGATTTGGGATAAAGCTCAAAGCAGAACCTGCCATCGCCTTTGTGGGAATAGCGTGCCAGTTGATCAAAGCCACACAGTGTGGGATCAAAGGCGCGTTCAATGTTGATAACCTGATGAAAGCTCATCGGGTTTGCATAGTCGGTTGAAACTTTCAGCGTAGAGAAGCCGCCTGACAAGAGGTCTTTGTAGACTTCGTATTTGGTGTGGTGGTTGTTGGAATCGGTCAGGGTGTGACGCAGGTGCTGTTCGACCAGTTTGATCGTGAGTGGATCAGCGCTAGATTGGTCATCCGCGTTGACTTCGATATCCGGCTCTTGCTTGGAAAATTCGCCAAGAAGACGGGATATGTAAGCTTCCAGCACATTGAACTCCAGCTGGGGCTTTGATAGCGTCATCAATAGCGTGATTTCTTCCTCTTTTAAGGAGGATTCAAACACGAATTTGCGGAACTCGTTATAACGGTCGTAGTTGGGCTTAAAATAGTCATGTGCCCGTCTAACGTTCGTTTTAATGCGCTCAAGCTGAGTTTGATGCCGATTTGCCACTTCCATGTGGTTCTCCGTGCGCGCTTTGTGCGCCATCTAGCGCGGCTTTGTGCGCCATCCTTGGCGCGGTTTTTCACATTCTAGCAAAAACTGTTCGCTGTTGTACTATTTTGCGCCCATCGACTACCTGCCATAAGCAGCTTTCTTTAAGCGGTCTATAAAGCTGCTACTATTGGCAATCTGCTTTCCAATATGGGTGATTTCTTTCTTTTTGGTGTCGGCCAAGGCGGAGTCGGGGAATGCATAGGTATTAGCCAGCGCATCCCCGCAGTCAGGCGACCTTATGCCCCGTTTTTTCATGGCTTCTTTGCTTTCCAGCTTGATGCGGTCATTGGGGTCATTGCGCAAAAGTTGTACATTGCACAGGTCGGCTTCCAGCTCGTCACTATCCGGGATTTCCACGGGGGTATCTTGCAGGTGCAGGTACATGGTGTCCCACATCTCGGCGCGCTTGTTGTAGTACTTTCTTTGGTCAAGCGGCGTATTGCCGCCCAGAATAGAAAACACCACATCCTTGTGGCCTAGCTGCCATAGGCGATCACGTATCTCGGCTCCTCCCCCCGCGGCGCTTCCATCCAGCACGACCATGTCTGGTCGCTCCATAATGATGATCTGGTGGAGGATGTTGGTAATTTCGGTTGCATTTTTTTTGCGCAGTGTTTGCAGCCCGTAGATTTTGCGGGTACGTCGCCTAATAATGGCGGTGCGGTCATTGCCGCTAGTAGCAGTATCAACTCCAATGATGAGCCTCCCTTGTGCTTCTACTTTGCATTTTCTAGCAAGCTCTACATAGTAGGGGTTGATAAAACCGTTCTCCCCGCTCATGACAAAAGCCTCTCTGGGAGTGTTCGGGTATTCCTGCTGGAATTCTCTGGAGCCATCCGTGCCGCCAGCGGAGAGTTCCTGGATCTTGTTGCGTCGCCATGCTAGTTGGTTGTCTGTCAAGCCATAACAAGCTTGCAGGTGGATTTCGTCGTCGCTTCTGGCAAAGTCTACTGGGAGATCGGCTATATATTCGTCTTGCCAGTACCAAGGTATAAATATAGGTATGAACTGGCTGGCGGCACTCTCAGCCAGCTGCCACTGCTGGTGGAAGTAGTTGCCGGTGCCACAGGCCGTGCTCTCGAAAAAGATTTCCGTTCCGGCTTCATTGGGGACTGCTTGTAGAATCCCTTTGGAATGCGCGCTTGCATTTGGCCAGTAGGCAACTTCACTAGCATGTAGAAGTTGTACGGTAGAACTTCTTCCAACAGCTTTATTACCCGCTGTTCCGAGCTTGTATCCTGAATCAAGGCCAGAAAATACGAGTTCTTTTGCGTTACTGGCTTGGACGGTCGGGCGCACCACAGTAGGACAATGATGATGATAACGTTCAGCCATTTCAAAAAGGTTATTAGTGGCGTCGGCGTCATGGGTGAGTATAAAAGCTCGAAGGCCAAAGCGATGAGTAACACGCCAATAAAAACGGCCCTCCACGTAGGTGGAGCATCCTTGCTGTCTTCCCTTGAGCAAAATACAACGAACCTTGCCAGTTTCCCTAATTTGCTGTTCAACAATGCCATGGATATACCTTTGGGCTTTGTTCAGGATAAGGGGTTCTATGCTACCGCTTTTGCTTCTTATCTTCAAACAACGCGCGGCGTAGTGTTCGAAGTCATCACGAAGTTTTTTGCGGATGGAGCGCTCAAGTTCTTCCATTAGAAGCCCTCCTTGGCCAAGACAATGGTGGCAAGTTCCCAGCAGAATCTTTTGCTTTTTGCTGGCATTCTTCCAAGGATTTCCAGGAACTTTGCGAAGTTTCGCCAACGCGCCTTGTTCCTTCGCATCATGTGACGGTAGAGTTTTCGAGGGTAAAGCAAGAGGCCAAGAAAGAGGGCTGTTCTATCCAGCAAGACTTTGGTTAGCAAAAATTGTTCGTGCTTGATAACGCGCTCATGCAGATAGGGAACCGCCCACACGGGTTCAATGTCAAGCCACAGGCAATAGGAGCAGAACAGCTTGTTTTCAAGCTGCAGGAAGTCCCGCGCATTTTGCTGTTGCGCGTTGGCGTCAAGAGAACAGGCGTCAGAACAAGCCTGCTGTATGATGCTGGCGATGAATGCCAGATTGTTGTGATCATCCATGATCATTTCCAAACGTGTCCTAGCTAACTCCTGTCAGCTAGGATTTTAAATATTATCTTCGCCAAATCGCGTTGGATTTCAGCTACTGATATGAAGCGCACTAAGCGGCTTTTTCGGCTTTTTTTGCAGGCGCATCATCCGCAAACATCTGCGAGATAATGGCGTTGTATTGCTCCAAGCGGCGCTTTAGAAGCTCCAGATTGTCAATTGCTTGAACCAGATTTTCAAAATCCATGGGGTAGGCGGAACACTTGGTGTGGATGCGCTGTTCTTGGGTTGCAATGTCTGATTCGATTTCCAGTTGTTTTAGTTCGGCGTGTTTCTTCATTTCTTTAACGCGATAGGGGACTTTGGCTTCTTCGACTTTTTCTTTGCTGTGGGACAATACTTCCTTATATTTTAACAACTTCATGGTGTAGCTCCTTGTGGTAGTAATAGTAATACTTTTTCTAAAAAGCGGTAGGTGCCGATCATGGAGGGGGCAGCTTCTACTGCGTTTGTACCCTTCTCTTTCTCTTCTACTAGCTTTTGCTTTAATTCTGCGGCTAGTGCGTCACGTTCATTGCCTATATTTACGAGTTTTGTTTGAAGGTTTTCAATGTAATCAGCCACTGGCTCGGCTAAGGGAATCAAGCCTTTCAATGTCCAAAAAGATTTTTTAGGAGGGTCAGGAGGTGTAATAGAAACACCAGTAAAAAAAGCTGCATTGTCGCTAGTAGGTGTCCCCAATAATTGCTGGCAGGGACAGTTTTCTTGTCCATGGCTACGACAAAATTTGGCGGGATCAATATTTCTCCCCAGTAAACAGGTATCGCACATACAAGGCATGTCTTTGATCCTCCTTGATCTCGTTTTGCTACTTTATTCCAGTTTTTTGGGGATTGCAAAAGATTTTTCAGGTTATATCAATTATTTTTTGCAATGCGGGTTTGCCATATCATCGCGGGAAGTCTACCAACGCCCAATGCGTTGCACAGATTTTCAAGTATTGCCAATGGTCGCCCAGGATAAAGTCGGAGTTGTTTGTCACTTTGCCGATAACCATTTTCTTGACGTGAATCATCGGGTAATCCACCTTGGATTCTGCGTAGTTCAGAAAGAATAACATGCGTTTGCCAATGGGGGGTAGTTCATCTTTTATTTTGATCCACTTTGTCATGCGCAGCCTCTTGTTGATCCTTAAAAAAACCCATGTGTATCAGTTCCAAATACATCGTCATAAAAATTCTGTCAGCTTCTAAAAGCCCTTTTAACTTCAAAGCGCCGCCTCCTTGCGTCAAAAAAAACCCAGCATTGCATAAAGATAAAAAAACACAAACATCCCTATCGCAATGCCTTTAAGATATGGGTTTTGGTTTACACCAACCGCGATCAGGAACAATGCAAAAACTTCACAGCAATGCAGGCGTTGGATGGTCATGTATTCTTGCATAGTTTTGTTACCTTTTTTTCAAGCTTTCTGATGCGTATGTACAGATCATCCTCCACGCCGCGTACCCACTCTTCCAGATCGCGCATTCGCATTTCCAAAAGATCCATGCGGCTCTTGATGGTCTTCATGGTCTTGGCCATTGGCACTATGCCCATATTGCAGCAACTTCTTTTGCTTGGATTTTAGTAGTGCTTTTGATCAGGGTTACTGCTAATTTATAAATTAGCTTTGTCATTTTCACTCTTCCATAAAGGTTAAGCGGTTGTAATAGCATTTGCAGGGCGAGAATCTCCGCAACGAGCAAGGCTCTTTGCGCATCATCATTCGTGAAAGCGCTGATTTTTTTGTTGATTTCTACCACAAATTTCGCGTGTTCTTCGCTGATGTTTATCATGTGGAAAGTTTCTCCACCATCTCCAGCAAAAAGGTTCTGTTGACTTGGGAAAGATTACCAATCTTTTGCACCAGCTCGACGAACTCTGGGATGGACATGTCGGCATTTATTGGCGCTGTTGCGCGTTGCACCGGCGCTGTTGCGCGTTGCACCGCTTGTTTGGGAACAGCTGGAAGATCTCCAGATTCAGGTGTCCATGCCAAAAATTCCTTCACGCTCATGTCAAAGCCTGTCGCAAGTTTTTCAATCGTATCGGGCCTTGGGTATTGAGCATTCCTTTCGATACGGCTAATTTGGGGGCGTGAAACGCCTGTTTGCGCTGCACATTCTATTATTGTCCAACCTTTCTGGATGCGCATTTGTAATAATCGCTTGCCTATTTTTTTTTGTCGGAATATTTTGCGCATGGGTTTTTTTCCTTCTGGATTTTCAGATTCTGGGAGGAGGAGATCTTCTTCTTGACAGGAAAAAAGACTGCACAGCTTCTCCAGCGTATTTCCAAAGATTCTAACTGGCACTTTCTTCAAACGGTCGAAAGTTGAATGGCCCATATTTGAGATCTTCTGCAGTTGATAGCTAGTAAAGCCAAGGTCTGTCATGAATTTTGTTATCTTTTTTGGATCGGTGTATTTGTGTAGAGGGCTTGGCGCAATGGGAGGAGCGGCGCTTGGCGCAATGGGAGCAGGAGGAGGGGCTTCCACCAGATCCATGCCAATGGTATACAAGGACAAATAGTCTACCTTGAAGTAGGCGGCGATCTTCTTTATCGTTTTTAGGTGCGGAGAGACAAGGCCGTTTTCAATGCTTGTGATGAGTTTCAAGGGAAGCTTGCAGAAATAAGCGAGCTGCTTTGGGGTGATGAGCGCTGCTTCCCGAAGACGCTTGACGTTCACGCCAAGAATCTTGTCGCCCAATTTGGGTGGGGCATAGTCGGGCGATGTAATAGCTAAGCTATCGTGTTGCATTGTTATTGCTCCAGTTGTTTGTAATAATATTTTTCTGTTTTATTTTTATAGTTTATCCAGAATCGTGAAAAGCCTAATTCATCAGCCTCGCCATCGTTTAGCCCAGCTCCTTGATGGCTTCCTCATGGCGGACGTTGATATTGGTGTCGGTGGTGGTTTTGGTTCCGTAGATCTTGGGGACTAGGCGTTCTGCCAGCCATTGTCTTGCTGCGATACGCAGGCGACTACGGTTGATAACTTCACTGTCCGGCACTTCATACTCTTCACCATTGGCGTCGTAGCGGATTTTGGTGTCTTTGCTCGAATCGTCAGATATGTCCAAAGTTTGATCAATCAGCGCTTCGATCTGGAATTGTTTGGCGGCTTGGTATTTGTCAGCGAAGGTTTGGCTTCTGATGCGCCATTTTAGAATAGTGCTGCGATTTGGCCAATGCGGGTTTTCTTTGCAAAGGGTAGTCAAGCCGGATCTTGATACGGCCAGCTTTTCAAGAATTTCGTTGGCGAGCGCTTCAGTATAGCTCTCCAAGGGATGAGAAGGTTCTGGCATCAGCTTTAGAATACTAGCGATGTCTCCCTCTGTTATATCACGGTGTACCATGTGTCGTTAGCCTCTCATCTGGCTGTTGTAAATCCGGTTTTTGCTCGGGTGTCCGTAGTGCGTTGTCCAATATCCTTTCTGCTTCTTCGTTTGTAATGCCCTTTGACAGATTTTTGATCTTTTTTTTTGCGTCTTGGTAGCGATCCGTCGTCTTGGCAAGCAAGACTTCAATATCAGCTTCAATGGTTGCTATATTACCAGAACCATTGCAATGTGTACAGTCTTTTTTGACAAAGCCGCCAGCTTCGATCTTGCCGGAGCCATAACAGGCCCAGCAGCGGGTGAGTTTGGTTTTGGTGATAGTGGGGTTTTGTGCAGCAGCATCTGCGCTCGTCATTTGGCCTTCCCGTGCTTGGTGCACTTCCCGGTTTTGCTTTTCTTGCAGTCGTTGCAAGTTTTCATGTCACACTCCTTGTGATTTATTTCCTAGGTGGTATATTTTGCCTTCCTTCGTAGTCCATCCACATCAATGCTTCTTCCAGCTTGGTAATAACAATGGCCTTGGCTCTTGGTACAAAGCAGTCTGACAAATCAATGGCTTCCACTTTGTTTAGTGCCTGATGTATCAATAGTTTGGCTTCTTCACCTGTTCCACCTACATACATGTCACACTCCTTGTGTTATCCCGCGCCAAATAGAATAGCTATTAGCGGCGCTATAAACGGTGGTAGCGGGTACGGGAGTCGAACCCATAGCCTGTGGGTATGAACCACGCGTGTTACCATTACACCAACCCGCAATTGTGTCAGAGTACTAGGACTCGAACCTAGAATCCCCTGCTCCCAAAGCAGGTGCGCTACCTATTACGCTATACTCTGTAAAACTGGGGGCAATAGGCCGGAATTAAACCGACTTACCCAGTAAACATGCACTTAAGCAGACCTGTTATATACTCGGCGGTAGCCCAATACAGGCATTGGGTGCGTTTCATCGTCAACGCCGCTATTGCCATTACACCAACCCGCAAAACTGATGGCCTATTGTCCCAAGTGATTTAAAAACATAAACAAAAAAGGGGCTTGGTATCGTCGGCCATACAAAAGATGCTGCCTGCCTATCCGAGCTAAGGAAGATGACAGGCAGCTATCTATCCCAAAGCATACCCTGCATGGGGGGCAGCAAGAAACCTGGGTTGACAGGCTGGTATTGGTTTCAGCTTTCGTACCATCGCGCTGCTCGAGGTAGAATAGGCTTTGTCAAGCCTAGGTACAACAGGAAGCTTACTAAAAATCTGCCTCTTAGGCAAGAAAATCCAAGAGATGGATCAAAAACGCTTCTGGGGTCTTTGTCCATAATTTATACACTCAACCCGGTTCATTGCTTGTTACTGCTCCCAAAATAATACGAGAGTACCATAATAAAACCGCCGGTCAACTGGCCAAACATCATGTACATGATCTGGCTGTTCTCGTTGCTGATGTGGTCAAATGCCACAAGGGCACACATCCCAAAGAATCCTGCGATGACAATCAGAGCTATGAAGTCGAGCACGTAGTCACGCTGGCCAGTCAGCTTGGCTATGACTTCTTCTCGATCTCTGGCGTCTTCACGGTCGGGGTTTTCCATGCTCGTCATGGCAATACCCCCGTGCGGATGATGTCAGCCAGGTCGGTCGCACGCCGTCCTACCTCCTTAGCATATCGGCTGTTCAGAATTTCGTTAGCGGCTTGAGCGTAGTTTTTGTCTTCCAAAGCGGCTATCATGTTCCGAAAACCGGCAAAAGTCTTCATTCCGGCAAAAGAAAGGTCAATCAGCGCGATTTGGCGCGGCGTGTCTAGGTATGGGTACCAATGGTAGGTTATCGACAATTGGTGGAAAAAATAGTCGGCGTCATTGTTGAAAAATTGGTCTATCTCCGTGGGCATTACCCCCCTTTCTGTTAAATTTCGACCAATTCCTATGGTTATGTTTCCTTTTGTGTCAGTGTATGGGCGCATTTTGTAGCCTTCGTGTTGCAGCAAAAGCGACCTAAGACGAAGCTTCATATCCGCCAACATGTGTTCATTCCTTGAACATATACCCCGAGGGACTAGGGAAGTATCGAAAAAGTACAGCAAAAAATATACAAAGTGTTTTTTTATTTGACAGTTGTAAAGTATTTGTCCAGTTTGACCTGCAAATTGGCGATATCTTCCTTGAGCATGGTCAAGTTGTATACAATATTGTGCTTATGATAGTACCAATAGAATGCAATGCTGGTGAGTAAGGTGCCGAGCAATAAGCCTGTGAGTAGGTGCATGATAACTATATCCTTATAGTTGGTTTGACAAGTAGCGTGTTGTTATGCTAGCGGCTTCATCCCAGCCGTAGGCATAAGTAGCATAGTGACCTATCTTTAGTAGCTTTGCAATCCAATCATCTTGGCGCGGATCACGTACCATGCGTTGTCTATCTCGGCGTTTCATCTCAAGCCATAAGCCCGCCCAATGCGCATTGGGAAGGGGCAAGTAGTAGTCTGGTAGTCCGGCTCGCATTCCAATGGAACGTAACTGATAGGCTTGCTTAGGTGTTCTTGTCCCTTCGTTGACAATCTTGATCAAATATTGTCCAAAGTGCTGCAATTGTGACCACTGGAAGAAATATAAACACTCTTGATACTCACTAGCACACTTATTGCGCATTGTATCCAATTCCGTATGAATAGTGTATATTAGTATAAATAAATGGGGAGAGAATGCAATGATTATCGACATTATAAGGACGAAAAAGACAAAAAATCGTTATTTCGGTGACGAATATTAATACACAGCAAAGGTTAACAAAAATGTTTGACGGGAGGATTTTTGTGTGAGATGATTAGTTATCGAAACATAACAACCAGCCCCGAAAGGGGCTTTGACTGGAGTTAAAACAATGATTAAGAATACAAAGCAAGATTGGGCAATAGGTAAACAAGTGAAAGTAGGGTTTTTAAGTTTAATAGTTGAAAGTGTTAGAGCGGAATACGACTACTTGCCTGATATTTATACATTAAAGAGTTTGGACGGTAAAAAGACTTATGAATTTATACCGCACAATGGATTAACGAGAATTAATTAATTGATCAATAACACCGGAGTTATAACAATGAAAACATTAGCAGATTTAAAACGCCAAGCAAAAAATTATGAATGGTCAATGTTAAGCAATTCATGGTTTAAAACAGTGCCCGATTTTTTGGTTAGATTTAGAAAAGTAGAA
>Ga0302326_10006237_pt1 | contig 26786 bp, 25 predicted proteins | sample Palsa_T0_3_FD_202264 | JGI IMG/M metagenome (GOLD analysis project Ga0302326, IMG submission 202264) | Peat permafrost microbial communities from Stordalen Mire near Abisko, Sweden - Palsa_T0_3 | ecosystem: Environmental > Terrestrial > Soil > Palsa > Peat permafrost | place: Sweden: Abisko... | reverse complement strand
CCAGCCCCGGGTGATGGCCTTTCGACCGAAATGGCCCATGTCGGCGTACAGCGCCTCCGCGCCGGTGACCGCGAGCACGACTGCGGCGAGCGCAAAGAATGCAATTCTGGGGTGCCCGAACACGAATGTCGCCGCGTAGGTCGGCGAGAGGGCTTTGAGGATTTGCGGGTGGCTGAGGACGCCCTTGACTCCGCAGGCGCCGATCGAGACGAACCAGGCGATCATCACCGGACCGAACAGCCGACCGACGGCGTTCGTACCGTAGCGCTGGACCGCGAACAGCACCACACTGATCACCGCGGTGATCGGGACGATCCACTCCGTGAGAGATGGTTCGACGACCTTGAGGCCCTCGACCGCCGACAGCATCGACATCGCGGGGGTGATCATGCTGTCGCCGAAGAACAGCGCGGCGCCGAAGATACCCAGCGCGGCCAGCGCGGCTAGGGTCCGGCGTCCCCCTGTTCCGGCAAAACGCCGCAGCAGCGTGATCAGCGCCATGATGCCGCCCTCGCCGTCATTGTCGGCGTGCATCACCAGGGTGACGTAGGTCAGCGTGACGATGACCATCACTGACCAGAAGAGCAGCGACACGACGCCGTAGATGTTGTCCGGGTTGAGCGGCACCGGGTGCGGATCGGAGGGGTTGAAGACGGTCGCGAGGGTGTAGATCGGACTAGTTCCGATGTCACCGAACACGACGCCGAGGGCGCTGACCACAACGGCCAGGCGAACAGCTTCAGCGCCGTCGACCGTGCGAGGCGGTGACACGGGTTCTGTAGCGATCTGCACGGTGAGGTCCTCGTTCAGCGGCCGCACCTTGTCATCGAGTGGTTCGGATGCGGTATCGACGGGTGGCGGCGTAGTGGATAGATCCTAAGCAGGCGGTGACCGTCCGTGCGCAGCCAGAACTCCAGCGTTCACCTGTTGGTCGACGCGATCACACCCCGATACGTTCCTACCGCATCGGCGGGGGCCGGGTTCGGGTGTGGTGTCGACGTCATCGTGCTTTCCCTATGTCTATGTTGTCGCGCGGGATGTCTGAAAGTCGTGGACCCCATTTAGGCAGTTTTGGTGACTAAATGGTCGTAGAATGGCGTTCACGACAGCGGGTCTGACGTCATCGACCGGCACGGTGGACGCCCGCGGGACGCAGTAGGCGCACCGTTACAAAGACGGCGTGGCGGTGGAGTCGGCGGCGATCTGGTGCGGCGGTGGTGACGTAATGTGTGTGTGTGTGCTTCTCATGGAGCGGGTGGGCGATGGAGCCGAGAACGGTATGGACGACGCGCGGCAGGTAGATCTAGGGGTGGCGTTGTTCATCCCGTACCGCTACATGGAGGACCGGATCTTCCGGGCCATCCAGCAGGCCGGGTTCGATGACTGGACCCTGGCTCAGGTCCGGGTGTTTCAACGCATCGCCCCGGACGGTTCACGTCTCACGGACCTCGCTGATCAGTCACAAGTGAGTAAGCAGAGCGCCGGGGTGCTGGTCGATCAACTGGAACGTTTGGGCTATGTCCGCCGGGTCCCCGACCCGACCGATGGCCGCGCCCGGATGATCGTGATCGAGGAACGTGGCCGCCGAGCCGCCGAGGTGGCCATCGCGACGTCGGCCGAGATCCTCGCGGAGTGGACGGCCTACTTGGGCACCCGCAACTTCACCTTGTTGCACCAGATCCTGGATCAACTCCGCGAGATCACCGACCCTTACGCGCGCAAATCCTAGCTACGCCGCGCCTCCACCCGCGGTCCCCGAGCGTTCGCGACCCATGGGGGTTGGCGGGCGTCGCCTTCGCTTGACATAGTCAGTTCTATTGACTAATTTAGTCAGTAATTCTGATGTTGTTTCGAGCCAAGAACGGGGGCCGCCATGACCGCGTCGAGCGCCGCGCATAAGCTCTGCGACACAAGCGACATGGTGGTCGTGCACCGCATGTTCCGCCGCGAATGCGCCCGGCTTCCCCAACTCGTCGCCTCAGTACCGGCCGGCGACCTTGCCCGGGCCCGCACCGTGGCCGGTCATGCCCGCGAAGTACTCGACATGCTCCATCACCACCACGTGGGCGAGGACGAACTGCTCTGGCCGAGGCTGTCAGCCCGGACCCGGTTCAACGCCGATCTGCTCGCCCGCATGGACAGCCAGCATCAGGGCCTCGCGGTGCTGCTCGAGCGCGCCGCGACGACGTTAACTGCGTGGCAGCACGCGCCCACCGCGCCCACCAGCACCGCGCTCACCGCACTCCTGGAACAGCTCTCGCCGGGACTCAATGAGCACTTCGACGAGGAGGAAGCGGCGGTCCTGCCGATCGTGGAACGGGTCATTACCGCCGCCGAATACCAGGAGGTGGGCCAACGGGGACTGGTGTCGATACCACTGACCCGCCGCTTGATCGTGCTGGGCTACCTGCTCGAAGGTGCCACCCCGCAGGAACGAAGCAACTTCCTGGCCGCCATCCCCGCGCCCGTCCGACTGGCCTACCGCCTCATCGGAGTCCGCCAACACCGCCACGAGACCATCCGACTGCGCAGTCCACTACACCCCTGAACGGACCAGGTCCCGGATCACGGGCGGTGACAACCTGCCCGTCGTACCGGCTGTGCCGGCCGTCAACCAACGAGAAACGAAATTAGTAAGGAGAGATTGATGAGCTTCGACACCCCCAACGGAACCCGCGGCGCCCGACAACCCGGGGGGAGGGTGATGGCCTGGATGAACAACTGGAACATGAACCGGATCCGCGGTGACGCCGACAAGGTGATGGGCATGCAGGCGCTGGTCCTGACTACCGTCGGCGCCAAGAGCGGCACCCCACGCCACACCCCGCTCGCCTACTTCCCCGACGGCGCCGACAGCTGGCTGATCGTCGCGTCCGCGAATGGCGCAGCCAAGAACCCCGCCTGGTACTACAACCTCTCCGCGCACCCCGACACCGTGCAGATCCAGATCGCCGGACGCACCATTGCGGTCAGCGCCGAGCAGCTGCACGGCAACGCCCGCCAGCACGCTTGGCGCCACATCACCAGCGCCGCAGAGCGTTTCGCCAAATACGAGCAGAAAACCGACCGCGAACTGCCCGTCATCCGCCTGCGCGCCCAACCGGCCGTCCATTAGCGAAGCCAGGGTTCGCGCCAGGCGGGGTGGCCGGTCAGCAGTTTGTCGGCGCCGGGCGGGCCCCAGCTCCCGGGCTGGTATGACTCGATCGGTGCTGGCGTGTCCAGTAGCGGCTGCACGATGCGCCAGGTCTCGGCCACATCGTCTTGTCGGGTGAATTGGCTGGAGTCGCCCTTCATCGCGTCGGAGAGCAGCCGCTCGTAGGGTTCGGGGGCTTCGCCGAGTTCGTCGGCGAAGATCAGCGACAGGTCGACGGTGCGGGTGCGGTTGGCGCCGGGCGTTTTTGCCTGAATTACCAAGTCGGTGCCGGGCTCGGGGTCGATGCGCAAAATGAGCTCGTTGGCATCGGGTATGTGCGTGGTGATGGGCAATCGAGGTGGCCGCTTGAAGATGACCCGAATCTCGGTGGCGCGTACCGGCAGTGCCTTGCCGGCCCTGATGAAAAACGGAACCCCGGCCCAGCGCCAGTTGTTGATCTCCAGGCGTAGCGCCGCGAATGTCTCGGTCTGCGAGCCTTCTTGGACGCCTTTGATCGCTTGGTAACCGTCGTATTGGCCGCGCACATAGTGGACGGGCGTGACGGAGGGTATCGCGCGGAACACCTCGACGCGTTTGTCGCGCAGCCCGTCGGCATCGGCCACGCTCGGCGGCTCCGCGGCGAACAGGCCGACGAGTTGCAGCAGATGGTTTTGCACCACGTCACGCAGCGCCCCGACCGCGTCGTAGAAGCTGCCGCGATCCTCGACCCCGAAGTTTTCTGCCATCGTGATCTGCACGCTGGCGATCCGGTCGCGATTCCACAGTGGCTCAAAGATGGTGTTGGCGAACCGCAGGAACATGATGTCCATGGCGGGTTCTTTGCCGAGGAAGTGGTCGATGCGAAAGATCTGCCACTCGTCCAAATGCTTTCGCAGTTCGTCATTCAGGGCGCGGGCCGAGTCCACGTCGTGGCCGAAGGGCTTCTCGACCACCACTCGGGCGCCGGCGGTCAGGTTGGCACCGGCCAGCCCACCGACCACTTGGCCGAACAGCGACGGCGGGATCTCCAGGTAGAACACCGGGGTGTGCTTGCCGTCGATCGCTTTGCCAAGGTGCTCATAGGTTTTCGCGTCGTCGTAGTTGCCCGACACCATCGACAGCCGTTTGGCGAAGCGGGCAAAGACAGCTTCCTCGAGGGTCTCGCCGCTGTCTTGGATGGCCGCGTGCGCATGAGCCTGCAGGTCTTCATCTGACCAGGCGCGCCGGCCAACACCGATGATCGGGCAGTCCAGCAGTCGACGACGTTCTAAGCGGTACAGCGACCGGAACGTCATCTTTCTGGCCAGATCTCCGGTGATGCCGAAGATCACCAGCACATCAGCCGGGGTTGTCGCCGGGTTGGTCATGGCATGCCTTTCTCGCCGTGGAGGCCGAACCTCGAAGGACTCTCGCGGGATTCGCGCGGAGCTTTGAGCTCAACACTCGTTCATTCGCTCAGGAGTTGCCACTCCCAATCAGGGAGGTTCGTCCTTCTCGGTCTGCTTGTCGGAGCGTTGGACGTAGGCCGCCTCGCGCACCGCATCCTCGGTTTCAAGGGCCGCGCCCAGGGCGCCTCCAATCGTCGCCAAAGAGCAAGTCAACCAAGCTAGTTCGAAGTAGTCCCGGAGAGAGGCCGGATGGCCGACCGCGCCGGTGAAAACTTGCGGCACCACGAACCAGAACGCCGCCGCCAGCGCCAGCAAATACAGCACCGCATAAAGCACGGTCACGCCGATGACGACCGTCACTAGGGTCGCGATGTTGAACAACATCACCTGCTTGCGCACTCCGGGCGCGGCAGTGCGTTCCCAAAGCTCAGCTCCGACGACCAAAGTCGCCGCGGTAGCACCCACCGATAGCAGCGTCGTTCCGACCAGCCGCTGCCAGCCAAATGCGTCGGATAACCGCCACACATCTGAGTACACCAGTCCGAAAACCCCGACGGCTACCGCGCCGGTTAGGGCGCGCGACAATCGCAGCGAAAGTCGCCACGGCTGGTTGGCTGCCACCATCCCGCTTAACAGCACCAGATTGCCGGTCAGCACGCGGGCGGTGAAGGCGAAAGCTCCGTTGGCGGTGTCGGTACCTAGTTCCCGCACCCGTTTCACCGACAACCGTCGTGGCGGTGCGGTCACTCCCTGGGCGTCAGGCCCGCGCCCGTGGGAGCCGATCAGCCGCTCAACCAGGCGCACGATTCCTTCTCGAAGCCGATGCCGTGCAGACATCGCACCAAGCGCGGGCACCGACACAATCGCCACGTTGTGGACCGGATTCGCATGAGCCACGACAGGGCGCCGATGAATGTGCAACGGAAGATCGGTCAGGCAAACCACCACATCCCAACCACTTTCCAGCATCAATCGTCTTGCAGCGTCGACAATCTCAGCATCGGTGGCCGGCGGCTGAACCAGGCGGCTCTCCACGACCTCAACCCGCCATTGGGCTCCCGGTAACCGCCGCGCGAGTTCCTCTCCCAAACCCGCATCGGCGAGATCACGGGCCAGTGAGAAAGCCGCACCCGGAGCCCCCACGAGGCCCAGCACAATCTGTGGACCGTGGTCGGAGCGTGGAAGATCGATTGGAAGGGTCATCGCTTGATCATCCGCTCAAAGATGCTCAAGTCCTGACACATCACTTGGGCTGGCTGCTCGGGGTCTTTCGGCGGGCCCGTCGACTAGTTCATTAACGGCATGGTCGCTCTTCGAACTCATTGCCTGCCGGCCGGCGTTGCAGTCGGCGAAGAAGGCGCCGAACGCTGTGTCCGATCGCGGTGGTCAGCGTCTGTTGTCGTCTGCCACAGTCCCGGTTTCGCCTTCGTCGGCTAGCCGGGCAGCACTGGCCCGTCTTTCAGCTTCTCGGTGATGCCCAGGTCGCTCAGTCCCAGTTGTGTGAGTAGCGGAATGCCGCTGGCGTTCAACACAAATCGTTCGTCGGTGCTGCTCCCATCGGCGTAGAGCATCGAACCGATCAGGCAGATGACGGCCATCTTGTAGGCGTTGAGCGCGCGGTACCACAGTCGGTTCGCCGGCTTGATCCCGCTGACTTCGGTGTAGCGCGAAAGGAATTCGTCGAAGTCGATCGCCGCGGGATGGCTGGTGATGCCGACCGCCTGCATCCACAACAGTTCCATCCAACCGAGGTCGGTGAGCGGGTCCCCGACCGTCGTCATCTCCCAGTCGAAGACTGCGCTGACGTCGTCGCCGACGAATGCGAAGTTGCCCGGCTTGGCATCGCCGTGAACGAGCGTGATTCGGGGGTGGGCGTCGGGCGTGGTGGCACGCAACTCGTGGAGCAACCGCTCGAGGGCGGGCAGCGGTCCGCGCTGCACCCGGTGCATTTCGCCGGCCCAGTGATTCAGTTCGCGTTCGAGGTGTCGCGTGCCGTCGTCAAGGCCGGCCAGACTCACCGCGTCGAGGTCGACGAGGTGGATCTGCGCGAGTTGTTCGGCCATGCCCTCACACATTCGTCGGATGCGATCGGGCTCGGCGTCGGGCGCCTGCATCTCGTAGACATCGCCCGGCACCCGGTCCATGACCAGGAACGGTCTGCCGAGCACATCGCCTGTCGGCTCGAGCCACAGCGCCGGCGGCACCCGGACCGGTGTGGGCTCCAGTGCCCGCAGGATGCTGAACTGCCTTGCCAGGTCGTAGGGCTCGAGCAGTGCCGGCGGTGACGGGCGCAGACGCACCACGAGGTCGCGACGGGAACTGGCCGTCACCATCGTCAGCGCGAGCATCTCCGCTGAGTGGCCGAACTCCACGCTGCCGAGACCGTCGATCCGCACGTCGTCACCGACCTGGTGTGCAAGCCACGCGGCCAGTCGCCCGTCGGCCTCGGTCACGTGTAGGACACCTTGCGGTCGGATTCAGCGGTCAAGCCGAGCTCGGGCCAGACCCCGCCTATGAGACTTTCCATGATTCCGTAGCCGACGGCATCACCATCGCGGACCCGGATCGGGGTGTCCCTGAACTGGCCGAGCAATGCCAGATTCTCGTCGCTCCAACATTCGCCGAGGTACTCGCCGTCGACGTGCAAGTCGCCCTTGAAGGCGCCGTGCTTGTGGCCTGCCCAGTTCCCATAGCCACCGGTCTTCAGGAAGAAGCCCGACTCGCCAAGCGCCTCCACCTCGATGACGCGCTGTTCGCCCGACTCCATCGTCATGAGCAACTCGCCGCCCGTCACGAATCGGGTGTGGCTGTCGTAGGCGATCTGCGACCGAACACTGCGCACCGCTGTCTGGCTGCCGTCATCGCCGTTGAGGTAGGCCGAGCTGTACTCCCAAGGCCCCTCCACGATGAAGATTGCGGTCTCGTAGTAACTGCCATCGGGTCGTTGGAAAAAAGCGGGCGACCACTTCATGCCGCCGCGGCCGCCTTTCGGTGCGCCGGGGGAGGGGATCAGATCCACGAGTGGCTCGCCGATGGCCTGCCGGACGCCCCAGGAGTGGTCGCGGAAGCCGAACCACTCCTCGGGGTTCACCTCGTGGGTCTCGTCTTCGACGGTCACGGTGCCCGACGCCCAGCCGCCCTGGTGGTACCGGATGACGTCGACATCGACTCGGCCCGTCTGCCGGTTGCGGACCAGGTTGCGGTCCTCGAAGAACGGGGGTGTCACGCCAGTCAGGACGATGTCAAACGAGATGGGCTGCACGTCATTGGGTTCCAGTCGGAAGCGCATCTGTTTGAGCGGCTCGACCACCTCCATGTGAATCGGCCCGACGGCCATGTCTTCGGGAGCCGAGTGCAGCACCCGGCTGCCTCGCACAGTCCATTGCTCTCTGCCGCGGGAGACGCCGCCGAACCCGTCGATGATGCCGCGGTTCTGATACTTGCCGAGCCCGAAGTCGACTTGCAGCGAGCCGTCTACGCGGGCCAACGACGCCCAGATCTTCTCGGTCCACGCCAGATCGGACTGCGAGAGCGTGGCGAAGGTGTCGACGATCTGATGGTTCAGACCCTCGTCGGTACCTAGGAGGCGGCCAATGTCCTTGATTCCCATACGTTCCTATCGTTGACGGGACGAGAAGTACCATCTGCCGGATGACCGACGACGCACGCGAACGAATTCTGGCCGCGGCCGGGCGCTGCATCGAGCGTCGCGGCGATACGCAGATCCGGATGGCCGAGGTGGCCGACGACGCGGGTCTGGTCCGCTCGACTGTGTACCGCTACTTCCCGACCCGCGACGATCTCTTGCTGGGGTTGGTACTGATGCGCATCGACGCGGCACTGGCGCGATTGGTGCGATCGTTGCGTCGGCCCGACGATCCGCGTCGATGCATCCCGAGGATGGTGTTGGTTCCGGTCGACTCGGTCGACGGAGATCCGTTGAACGAAGCCATGTTCGCCAGCGAGAGCACCGCGCTGGCGGGCGCGCTGGAACTGGGCACGGAACGGATCGTGGACCTAACGATCGCGCACTACGAGCCGTTGTTCTCCAAGTGGCAGGCAGACGGAGAGATGTACCCCGATCTGGACCGGCGGGAGGTGGCGCGGTGGATCCATACCACGGCGCTGTTCCTGCTGTCCCCGCCGTGGCGATACCGATCGCATAGGGCAAAGCGGCGCTTCGTTGACCAGTTCGTCGTTCGTGCGCTCGTCCCACCGATCGGACATTAGATCATTTTTGTCCGATCGACGGGCGATGCGCGTATTTTCTTGACGGTGACGATCCCCGCTGCTGTGGAAGATCTCGAGCCCGCCTGGTTCAGCGAGGTGCTGGGCATTCGGGTGGACGGGGTGGAGGTCCTCGACGCGCACTCCGGCACGACGGGCCGGGCCCGCGTCGGCCTGACGGGCGCGGCGACGTTGCCTGCCAGCGTGTTCGTCAAGCTACAGCCGTTCAGCCCCGAGCAGCGCGGCTTCCTGCGCAAGATCGGGCTCGGTGTGGCGGAGGCGCGCCTGTACAATGCCGTGGGAAGCCAACTGCCAGTGCGTATTCCGCGCGTCTGGCATGTTGCGTGCGATGCCGCCGACGGGTCGTTCGTCATGGTGCTGGAGGACCTCGCCGCATCCGGCTGCCGCTTCCCGACACCGGCGGACGCCGACGTGCTCGGCGTCGCCACGTCGTTGATGGACGAGCTGGCCCTGCTGCATGCCGGCTTCCGCGGCGCTGAGTTGTCGTGGCTCACCCCGCCCGATGGCATGCGTCGTAAGCCTACCGACGGGGAGCTGGCCGCCCGTCGCACGCACTTCATCCAGCTCGCGCTCGACCAGTTCGGCGACGAGATGGGCCCCGCATTTCGCGCGCTGGCAGAGCTCTACATCGCCCGTTCCGGCGACGTCATCGCCTTGTTCAACGAGGGCGAGCACACCCTGATCCACGGTGACGACCACATCGGCAACCTGTTCGTCGACGACGGTCGAACTGGTTTCTACGACTGGGCGGTGGCCTCGCGAGCGCCCGGCGTGCGCGACGTCGCCTACTTCCTGTGCAACTCGTTGCCAGTGGAAACCCGCCGCGCCGAGCAGGCTTCGCTAGTGGCGCGTTATCGCGGGGCGTTGGCGGCCAACGGGTGGACACTCGACGCACAGACAGTCGGCGACCAGTACCGGCTGTTCTCGATCTACTCGTGGATCGCCGCGGTGTCGACCGCCGCGATGGGGTCACAGTGGCAACCCGTCGAAGTCACCCGCCCGGCGTTGATCAGCACGACCGCGGCGGTCGAGGACCTCGACGTGATGGGTCTTCTCGCAGAACGGCTGTGAATCTGCTCAACGTGGGTTGCTGCTACGTTCTCGTGCGATCTGGCGTTATGGTCGAAACCTGGATCGGTGCTGGTACCCGAGTCGACTCGGGTGCGACGGAGAGGCCAAGGTGCTCGATCTTGGCGACGAAGGGCGACGTCATCGCCCGCACGAGTGCGCCGTAGCCGACACCGAAGTCGATCTCGTCGCCGACCGTGACAGGGTGATCGCCGAGGTCGACGATCAGGTGATCGCTGCTCATCCCAAGGATCGTGATGCCCTCGGGTGGCTGCAGACCGTCTGGGTCCACGTCCTGGCGACCGACGGCCAGGATTGCCTGGTGCACGGCGTTGCTGCCGGCGCGGACCGGCACCTCCCCGAAGGCCCCCTGAGCACGATCGCCCCAGGGCTGGGCCGGCTTCATCGCGACCTCGATGACCTCAGCGGTCAACGTGAAGGCGTCCGTGTGCAGACCGGGGATCGGTGTCCGGTACAGCGGATCGACGCCGAGAAGGATGGATTCGCCGATCCGGAGGTCGTTTATCCGGCCGACGTCGTGGGTGTTCAGCGCCCAGTTCAGGTTCGCCGAGTTGCCGCCCGAGACGACGTCGAGCGAGATTCCGTGCAGTGCCTCGATGTCGTTGGCGAGCCCGGTGAGGATGCCCATGTTCCGGTCGTCGGGCACGACACCGTTTTGACAAGCGAGGTTGGCACCGAGCCCGGCGAGCCGGAGGGCCGAATGACCCAGAACGGACCGCGCAGCGGCGGGGACGTCGTCGAGCGCAATGCCCTCGCGTAGGTCACCCAACTCGACCATGAGCACGACGGAGTGCATCCGCTTCTGTCGGGACGCGGCCTGGTCGAGCGCCGCCAGCACAACGGCCTCGGTGTTCAGGCTGACGTCCGCGACGTCAACGACCCATGCCACGTGGCTGAGCATGGGTGAGCGGATCAACGTGCGTGAAGGTGGCGGGTCGAGCCCAGCCAACCGGAGGAGGTTCGGCACCCGAGAATCACCGAGTCCACCAGCGCCGCCGCGCAGCATCGCTGCCCCGACTCCCGGTGAGCCCAACGCGGCCTTGGTGATACCGGTAACCCGGATGCCCCTTAAGGCGAGCCGGTCAACCAGGATCCGCGTGTTCTGCTCGACCTTGTCGAGATCGGCTTCGATCCGAAGCGTCACACGAGGGTGGTCGTTTCGGCCACCACCGCGAGCGCGGGGAAGGCCGTCAGCACCATGTCGACGAGATCCGACGCGGGGCGCGTCAGTGGGTCGGTGACCGGGAGGCCGAGCTCCGAATGATGCTCAGCGATCGCTTCGCTCAGCTCTTCTTCGGTCATCTCCTCGTGGTTGATCGTGACCCCGATGACGCGGGTGTCGACGAACGCCTCGATCAGTGCGATCTCGCTGGCCGCGGTCGGCATCTGCACCATCGGGAAGTCGCCGAGCACCTTGCGCTTCGGCGCGTGCTGCACGATGACGCCGGCCGGGCGACTGCCGCGCAGGATATGCGCCGACGTGATGTAGGCGGGGTGGCTGAGCGCGCCCTGGCCCTCGACCACTATCACGTCTGGGTCCTCACCTTCGAACGCGGCGACAACCTGGTGCTCGACCTCGCCCGAGCAGAACTGGGGGACCAGCGCATCCAGCGCGACGCCGTACTTACCGCCCTGGATCAAGGTGGTCTGACCGGTGCCGACCATCACCGCCTTGATGCCGCGCGCGTTCAGCGCCTGGACCAGCAGGGTGGCGGTGGTGCGCTTCCCGATCGCCCCGTCCGTACCCAGAATCGCGATCCTCGGGCATGTGACGTCGAAGATCCGGCCGGAGAACAGGTGCAGGTCGCGCTTGTCCTTCGGTCGGCGTACATCGGTGATGGTGACGCCGGCAATCACGGCTGCCGCCACGAACTCGGCGTCGTCGTTGAGGAACTCGTGCAGTCCGTTGATGATGTGCATCCCGCGGGCGATGCCGTCGAGCAGCACGACCCGTTGCTCGTTCGACAGCAGGCCGTCGGCAGGCGCCAGCCCACAGATCAGATAGTCAGGTACGCGGCCGGCGTGCGAGATGGATTCGGCGAGCGACGCCAGCACCGGGATGCCGTTCGCGGTGCCGTCGAGGAGCTTCCCGGCATCGGCTCCGGCCCGGAGGCTGTCGATGACGCTGAGGATTGCGTACTTCTCCGAGTGTCGGACCAGGCCGTTGGCGGTCTTGCCGTCCTGCTCGCCGAATTGGCCCTCGCAGTAGACGATCGCAGTGGAACCAACAGGCAGCGCGAAGGGCACTGCCGGAAGGATCGACTCGCTGTGTTTGGACGTGTGCAACGAGTGGGTACCACCGGCGAGCGAAGGCATAAAATCCTCTGAGAAGTCTCAGAGAAGGCAACGGGATCGTGGCGGGGCGGTAAGCCCAACGTTCAGCGAGTGATCTGCCCTGAGGGCCGGCAAGATTACCGGCATGTTAACTGTACCCGATCGGCTCTGACTGTCGCGCTTTCGCGCCGACCCGGAGCAATGTGACCGCGTCCGCGCACCTGGCGTTCACCGCGTCGCCATCTAGCCAACATCCGTATTCCCGTGCTGTCACTCCTCGCCCTTCACACTGGGAAATTAGCGCATCCCGGTGGAGGGTCTTTGTGGTGGTCGGAAACGATGAGGTCGCCCCGAGCTTGGAGATTGACCCGACGAGACAGCGAGCGCAGGTGCGGCGTGCGGCGCTGGCCAGCTCGATCGGCACCACGATCGAGTGGTACGACTTCTTCCTCTACAACACCGCCGCGGCCCTGGTTTTCCCCCACCTATTCTTCCCCGCATCGACCCCGTACGCCGGGGCGATGGCCTCGTTCGCGACCTATGCAGTCGGTTTCGTCGCCCGCCCGCTGGGCGCCGCGATCTTCGGACACTGGGGCGACCGGATCGGTCGCAAGTCCACGCTGATCGTGACACTGCTGGTGATGGGCACCTCGTCGGCGATCGTCGGCATGCTGCCCGGTACCGCCGCGATCGGGCCGGCCGCGCCGTTGCTACTCGTGGTCCTGCGACTGGTGCAGGGCATCGCGATCGGCGGCGAGTGGAGCGGGTCCGTACTGATCGCGATGGAGTGGGGCGACCAACGCAAGCGCGGCCTGCTGGGCAGTTTCGCTCAGCTCGGCGTGCCGATGGGGCTGGTGCTGGGCACCGGTGGCATGACGCTGCTGTCGGCGACGCTGTCGCCGGAAGAGTTCAACTCGTGGGGCTGGCGGATTCCGTTCTTGTTCAGCCTGGTGCTGGTTGGGCTCGGCTTGGTGATCCGGCTGTCGATTCTGGAGACGCCGATGTTCGCGAAGGTGGCCGAGGAGCGGGTTACCACCCGCACGCCGGTCGTCGAGGCGATGCGGCAGCACTGGCGGGAGATCCTGCTGTCGGCGGGCCTGCGGTTCAGCGAACAGATGCCGTTCTATCTGTTCACGACTTTCGTTCTGACCTATGTGGTTTCGCGGCACGAGTTCACCAAGACTTTCGTGCTCAAGGCCGTACTGGCCGGCGCTGTGTGCGAGCTTGTCGCGATCCCGCTGTTCTCCCACCTGTCGGACCGATTCGGCCGCAAGCGGATCTACCTCGTCGGATCGTCTCTGACCGGTCTGATCGCGTACCCATACTTCGCGGTGCTGACCCACGGTGGGGCCGGGCTGATCTTCGCCGCCGTCGTGGTGTCACTCTTCCTCCACGCGCTGCAGTACGGCCCCCAGGCCGCGTTGATCGCCGAGAATTTCCCCACACACCTGCGCTACGGCGGCGCCGGACTCGGCTATCAGCTTGCCTCGGTGTTCGCCGGTGGCCCGGCGCCACTGATCGCAACGTGGTTGCTACACAAGACCGGAACGCCGTACGCGATCTCGGCGTACATCGTCTTCGCCGCGGTGGTCACGATTGCTTGCGGTCTCGCCCTGCCGGACCGTTCCCGGGCCGACATCGAGGACGCCGCCGTTTACCGTCGATAGCGGGTTAGAAGCCCTTCTTGGTGAGCCAGTCCAGCACGACGTCAGCCACGTCTTTCCAACCACTATCGATGGTGAGCGAGTGGCCTTTGCCTTCGAAGACGTGCAACTCGGTATCGGCGGATCCGTGTTGGTATTTCCCGAAGACTTCCTGGGTCACCTTGAGGGGGACGACGTGGTCGTCTGTTCCCGAAGTCAGTAGCAGGGGCCCTCTTTCGGCGAGATGCGTGTCGACCCTGGCCGGCGAATGCGGAAAGAAGTTGGCGCTCGCATCTTGGAAGAGTGGACGGCCGGCGCCGGGGATGGTCCATGCGTCATGCAGCGCGTCGGATTCCTCCTCGGTGAGCATGTTGCCGAATGCGTAGTGAAACTCTTTGGGGCTCAACGAAACCGTGCTGTGCAGATTGGCCGGATTCTTCAGGACGGGGAAAGCGGACTTCAGTTGGGCGTAAGGCAGCGCCTTGACGCCCTTGATCGGCGCCGGATCGATAGCAACGGCCGCCGCGACGACGCCTTCAGCGAGCAACTCTTGGGCGATGAGGCCACCGAATGAGTGGCCCACAGCCACAGGTTTGGTCTCCGTCGTGCCGATGACTTCGACGTAGTGGTCCACCATTTCCTTGATGCCCATGTCGTTGAGCGCATCCGCGTTCTCGCGGGTGGCAGCGACGGTATCGCTGTCGCCAGGCCAACCGGGGGCGCTCACTTGGTACCCAAGGGATTCGAAGAGTTCGATCCACGGCCGCCAAGCATCCGAGTGGATCCAGAGCCCGTGAATGAAGATGATCGGGTTGGGCTTGGCGGGTGTGGTCATAGCTTTACCTTTTCTGGGGTCGATGGTGGTTGTTAAGAGTGCGAGTTCGTCAGTCTGGTGAGACCACAGTCTCGACGAGTCCCGTCCTGACGTCGTAAACCATTCCAGTGCACAGTATTCCGCTGGGTAAGTCGGCGGCGCCGCGCAGTACGTTCACATCGACGTGGACGGCGGCGTAGGGTTCGGCGATGCTTTTGGCGTCCAGGGACCCCTGGTCGACACCGAAGAAGTTGGCCAGCCTCTGGTGCTCACCCTGCATTCGCAGGATTCCGCAATCGGTGTGCTGCAGGACCACGAAGTTCCAACCCTGGTCGAAGTCACCGCCGGCTGCCTGCGTCAGCTTCCGTAGCAGCACGAGCTCGTCGAGTACGGATGCTGTGACGCGCCCGCCGATATTGCGGATCATCGCCGCTTCGCCCAGTTCAAGCCCGAGGACTTGGCCCGGATCGACGCGCGGGTCCACGCAGCCGATGATGAAGACCTTCAGCGACGGAATTATCCGCAGGCCCGACGCGAAACGGTGTGTCGAGAAGCCGGCATTGCCCTGCGCCAGTTTCTCCAGCAGTTCGGTCATTGCCACTCCTCGTGGAACGAAATCGCAGTTCTGTCCGGGTAGAGGCGGCGGTCATGTTCGCGCAGGCCGCGCGCGAGCAGGACCTCGAATTGATCGTGAACATGTCGCACATCCAATCGCGTCCAGATGCGCGCAGCAAGGCGACGCAGAATCACTGGCTCGCCGAGCAGGTCTTCGACTGGTCGAGTGTGCCCACCACGAATCTCAGGATCACGTTCTTCATGCAGTGGCTGCTCTACATCTCTGGGCTGATTCGCTACGGCCGTTACGCGATGCCGTTCAACGCCGACAGCCGCTTTGCGCCGATCGCCGGCAGTGACATCGCGCTGACTGCTGCCAAGATCTTCGCGGAGCCCGCGCGACACAGTGGACAGACGTACACGCTGACCGGCCCGGTGGAGTACAGCCACGAGGAACTCGCAGCCGAAGTCAGCCGGGTGTTGGACACCGACCTTCAGTTCGAGCAAGTCACGGTGACGACGTTCCTTGAGCTGATCGGTCAGCCGGACGACACCGCAAAGCTCAAGCACTTCGAGGTGACCATCGACCAGCAGGAAGGTCGCCTCGCGGGCACCACCGATACTGCCCGGCGCATCATCGTCCAGCCACTCGTGACCGTTGAGCAGTTCATCAATGAGCACCGCCCGCTCTTCGAACTCGACTACGCAAAGGCAGTCGGCGAGGCGCGCTGACAACATACCGGGGAACTTAATTCCAAGGAATCTAACTTCCCGAAACCGGATCTTGTCGCTAGGGTTAGGCGCAACGGCCGACGGACGCCGTGAGTCTGGAGACAGCGACGATGAACCTGGCAGAGTTGTTCGACGAGCTGGTCCGCTTCGAGACCGAGCTGTGGAACGCAGTCGACGCCCGCCTGCGCGCAGACTTCGATCTTCCGCTGGCGTGGTTCGAACCTATGCAGATCGTCCATCGGGTCGCGTCTTGCCGGGTGTATGACATTGCTTCGGAACTCTCGATCACCGTCGGCGGCACGAGCAAGCTCGTCGACCGGATCGAGGCGGCTGGTCACTGCCGGCGAGTGGCCAATCCGGACGACCGACGGTCGTCGTTGATCGAACTGACGACTTCGGGCCGACGTCTGCTTCGCAGGGCCACCGCCGCATTCGAAGAAGAGTTACAGACCCGGCTCGGATCCGCGGTGTCGACTCGTCAGCTAGCACAGTTCCAAGCAACGTTGGAGAAGATGCGCACCAACAACGCCCGCGTCGACGGTGTCCGCTCTACCGCCTGAAGTTCCGACATCGGATCGTCGTCGAGAGGACGGATCGTGATCGCCAGTTGGTATGACCGACAAGGGTCGCCCACAGAGGTACTGGAGGTGGGCGAACTTCCCACTCCTGAACCCGGTTTCGGGGAAGTCCGCGTGCGCATTCATACGTCGGGAGTGAATCCCGGCGACACCAAGAAGCGCGGCGCATGGCCGGGTTCCCCGATGACGTTCCCTCGGGTGATTCCGCACAGCGACGGCGCTGGTGTGATCGACGCGGTCGGTGCCGGTGTCGATTCCGGCCGCATCTGCCAGCGTGTCTGGGTGTACGGCGCACAGTCGTATCGGCCGTTCGGTACCGCTGCGCAATGGACCTGTGTTCCGGACGGCAACGCTGTTGCGTTGCCCGACAACGTCGATGACGACCTCGGCGCATGCCTGGGCATACCGGGAATCACCGCGCACCGGGCGGTGCTCGGTGACGGCGCTGTGACGGGAAAAAAGGTCCTCGTGCACGGCGTCCTGGGTTCGGTGAGTTCCCTTGCTGCTCAGCTGGCGACCTGGGCGGGCGCCGAAGTCATCGGAACCGTCACCCGCGAAAAGGATCTCGAGCGCGTCGACACTGCATCCGTGACACACCCGGTCGCCCTTGATCGGAGCGACACTGTCGATCAGATCCGCGGCCACGCCCCCGACGGGGTCGACCGGATCGTCGAAGTGGCGTTCTCCGACAATGCCGATCTGGACGCAGCCGTCGTAGCCAACGACGCCGTCATCGCCGCGTACGCGACACGCGCGGACCGGCCGGAGATTCCCTTTTGGCCGCTGCTGTTCGCGAACGTGACCATCAGGCTCTTGGGCAGCGACGACTTCTCGGCCCGGGCGAAGGCGCAGGCGGCTGCCGACCTGACGGTGGCCGCGAGCCAAGGGGCGCTGCGCATTCCGCTTGGAGCCGTATATCCGCTGACCGACATCGCCGCTGCCCACGAACACGTCGACCACGGACCGCGAAGCGGCCGCATCCTGGTGCGGATCGATTCGTAGCGCGCCTGCGGTCGTTACTGCTTTGTTGAGTAGGTGCGCGTAGGGGTCGCCGTCGGAGCCCACACTTTCGGGCATCGGGTGATAGGTCTTGATCAGCAGATTCCCGTCGTCGTCCCACGCGAATGTCTCGATGCTGTTGGGCCGTTTTCGCGTTCGGCTCCTAGCCGCGCGGACCCAGCGTCGTAGTCGCTAGCAACGGTAGATTCGCTCCGCGTTAGCGGCGAAGAGCTTGTCGCGGGCGTCGGCGCCGACTCCCGACGTTATGGCTGAGTACGCGGTGTACAACTCGTCCAAGGTGCCGTGCATCCCGTCGACCGGAAAGTTGCTCGCGAACAGGCAACGATCGACGCCGAACACGTCGATCGTGTATTCGAGCCACGGAGCCAGGATTTCGACGGCTATCGAACCCAGTGGCATGGCAAGGCCGGACAGCTTGCACAGCACATTGTCACCAAGGCCCGCAAGGGCATTCATGCCCTCCATCCACAGGGCGCGCTCTTCGTCGGAGTCGTTGCGTGGCCAGCCGGTGTGTTCGATGACCACGACCAGATCACCGAAGGGCTCGAGTCCCTTGGCGGTTGCGACCAGCTGATCGGGATGGGTCATCACTTCGAACACGAGGTTGCGATCTTGCAGGGCGCGAAGCACTTCGACCGACGGAAGGGGCCCGTCAAAGGCTCCCATCGGGCGAACCCCGCGGAAGCGTGACGCCGCCATCTGCGCATCGAGAGCAGCCACTGCCTCAGCCACCGAGTCCGCGGGCAACAGTCCACCGATGATGGCATCGGGGTGGGTGTCGGCATCTGCTCGGCGATCCAACTCGAGTGTCTCGTCGATCGAGTGCATTCCGGTGGCGGCGGCCACATTGACGAGCTTCTCGACGTTCCAGCCGACGGACTCGCTCAGATAGGTGGACACATCGAAACGGCGGGACATCCCGGAGACGTCGCCCATGTTCAATTCATCTCCGCTGGTCGACAGGTACGGATACCAGTCGGCGCGGGCCGGGTCCCACAGATGTACGTGCGCATCGACGATGCGGGCGGGCCTGGACGCTACCGGGGCTGACGTCATCGTTGCTGCACCAACTCTCGGAGCGTGTCGTCGAACCACGGGGGTACCGAGGGCCCCCCGAAGCTGATACTGCCGATGGGGCGTGGGTGGCTACGCAGCCCGAACCACCCTGCCCCCGCGACCAATTCGGCGCCGGCAAGGCCGCCTGCCGCTGGGCTACATGCCAAGTGGGCGGCGAGCTCGGCGGGGACGTCGTCGGACTCCGCGCTGATGGCGAAGGACGGCACCAGGTCGCCGGTGGCTTTTCGGCCGGCACGGGTGAGTTGTGCTGAGGCCTGTGCCCGGCTGCGGCCACCGGCGGTGGTGGCCTCGGTGATCATCACCAGGCGGATGGGTTGCTCCCTACTCGTCGCGACTTCGGCTACGGCTCTTGCCCATTGGGCGTCAGCGTGGATTTGGTCGACGATGCCGTCGTGTTCGGACAGGATGCGCTCCCAGTCCGCTGTCGCATCGCCCGCGGGTGAACCACCCGATAGGGCGACCACCACAGCCTCCAGCTGGTCGAGGTCGGCCAACGCGGCGGGATCGTCGATCGAACGGGACGTCACCCCCCGAGCCTCCAAAGCGGCCTTCACGGCCGCCGCGACCTGGGGCCGGTCCGCTATGACCGCGACCGAACCCGCGGTCGCGGCCGAGAGGTTGTCGGCGGGCGCCTCGTCGAAGATCGATCCGAAGCGGTTGTTGCTGCCACCCCCGCTCACTTGGTGGGCCTCAGCCGGGGCGAGGGCGGCGGAGTTCGCGACTTCGAGCAGAAGGGGCAGCGACGGAACGTCATCGCTGCGTACCACTTCGATGAGCCGGGGCTCGTCGATCACCGCGACCTCGGACCCGCCGACGAAAAGAACCCGACCCTGGCAGGAAGTGAACGTGTCCTGCACCAAATGAACACCCAGCGGCCCAAGGTGTTCGGGTGCGGGCATGGAGCCCAGTGCCAGTCCGCCGGTGGCGGCGCGGCTGGTTTGCTGCGCGTTGCCGAGCGCTGCGGCCACCATTCGGGTGGCGGCGATCGGCGAGATCGCGTTCAGCACCACCCCCGCGGGAGCTCGTCGGCCCAGCTGCCAGGTGAGTGCGGCCACAGCGCGCTTGGCGCATCCGTAGGCGCCTGCGTCGGCCGATCGCCAACCCGAACCAGAGGTGACGCCGAGGATGTGACCCCGCCCGGCCGCGGCCATCAACGGCAGGGCAGCGCCGAGGACGTTGCGGTAGCCGTTGAGGTGCACCGACAGCACGCTGAGCCAGTCATCATCGCTGCCCTTCATGAAGCTGGTGGGCCGGCTGATGCCTGCGACGTTGACCACGACGTCGAGCCCACCGAACTCTTCGGCCAGCCCTTGAAAAAGGCGGCGGACTGCCGGCTCATCAGTGACCGACACTCCCGATTCCCGCGCGGCACCGCCGGCCGCGACGATGCGACCAGCGGTGGTCTCCTCGGGCTGGGGGAGTTGTTCGGAGCCGTCGACGGAGACCAGCGGGTCAACGGTGACCACGAACGCGCCTGTCCGCCCGAGCGATTCGGCGATGGCCGCACCGATCCCGCCGCCGCCCCCGGTGACGACGGCCACGCGTTGCCGGTCGCTCACGCCAGCTCCAGGCCGTCGAATTCGCCTGAAGCGAGCCAGCTTTCGAGCAGGCTGCGGTATGCGAAGAAATCGCCGAATCCTCGACCGAAGTTGGTGTTCTGCGCCTTGATGCCGGCTGGGTCGCCCTCGTTGTTGAGTCGCGACGGCGTGCACGCCGACATGACGGCGCTGGGGTCGACGTGAGTATCGATGATCTGCTGGATCCAGTCGGCCTCGGCATCGGCGCTCACGTCGAACACCTGGTGACCCTGCTTCTCGAGCAGCGCCACCGTGCCCGCGATGAACTCGGCTGCCAGCACGGCGAGTTGGGTGTAGTTGACGGTGACGACCGACTGTTGACCCGGGCCCGGCATCGCGAACATGTTCGGGAAGCCACGGCTCATCATCCCGAAGAGGGAGGCAGCACCGTCGGACCACTTCTCGGCCAACGAGATGCCGCCGCGGCCCACGATGTCGTGGCCGGCACGGCGTTGCAGCGGCGTGACCTCAGCCTCGAAACCGGTGCCGTAGACAATGCAGTCGACTTCGTACTGATGGCCGTCGACCATGGGCCCACGCTCGGTGATCTCTTCGATGCCGGCGGGGCAGTCGACGAGGGTGACGTTGGGTCGATTGAACGCGTCGAAGTACTCGTCGTGGAAGCAGGGCCGCTTGCAGAGGTAGCGGTAGTACGGCTTGAGCGCGGCCGCGACGCCGGGGTCGGTGACCAGCGCATCAATGCGTGCTCGGTGCTCCTCCATGATCCCGAAGTCGATTTCCTCAGCACCCCTCATGAATTCCTCGACTGTCATGCCATCGCGCCGGGGCGGATTCTGTACCGCGGCGTAGTGACGCGTCCAGCCGTCATCGGTGAGGTCGGCATCGACTTTGCGACCCAGCATGACCGACTGGAAGTTATCCATCCGCGCCTTCTGCCAGCCCGGCTGCAGCCCTTGAGCGAACGCTGGGTCGGTGGGCCGGTTGTCGCGCACCCCGATTGCCGACGGCGTGCGCTGGAAGACGTAAACGTGCTTGGCCGATTCGGCGAGCGGCGGTAGGGCCTGTAGCCCGCTGGCTCCGTTTCCGATCAGGGCGACGGCCTTGTCGCCGAGGCTGGTGAGCGCTTCGCCAGGGCCACCGCCGGTGTAGCCGTAGTCCCATCGCGCGGTATGGAATGCGCGACCGGTGAAACCGTCCATTCCCGGGATAGCGGGCAGCTTCATCAGATTGAGGATCCCCACCGCCAGCACGTAGTAACGGCAGGAGAGCTTGTCGCCGCGGTCGGTGTGAACCGTCCACCGGCCGGTGTCCTCATCCCATGTCGTCTGCGTGACCGAGGTGTGGAAGAGCGCGTCGTGGACCAGGTTGAAACGCTCTGCGACGGACTCCAGGTGTTGTCGGATCTCGGCGCCGTAGGCGTAACGGCGGGTGGGGATGTAATCGAGTTCTTCGAGCATCGGAAGATACTGGTATGACTCGACGTCGCACATCACGCCGGGGTAGCGGTTCCAGTACCACGTGCCGCCGATGCCTCCGGCGGCATCGATGATCCGGATGCGTTCGATGCCGGCCTTGCAAAGGTGAGCGCCGGCGAGGATCCCGGCGATGCCGCCGCCGACGATCACCACGTCGGAATCGTCGACGATGGGCGTTCGCTCCGCGACGGGTGTGAAGGGGTCGGCCCGGTACCCGGCGACGAGCTCATCGTGGGTCAGGTCTCGAATTGCCGCACGGCCCGGGACGAGCCGCCTGTCCCGCTCGGCGAGGTATTTCGCATGCACGGCTTCGGGGTCAAACACGGTTTTCCCATTTGGACACCACGGTGCTGATGTTACAAACTATATGTCCAATGTAAACCGTGTGATTACGGAACCCCGGTGATTCCGACATACGTGCGAAGGAGATCCGTGTGACGGTGTGCCTGGTCCACGGCAACCCCGAAACCGCTGCTGTCTGGGAAAGATTGGCTCCGCTGCTCGATCGCGGACCCGTCGTGCGCCTGTCCCCGCCGGGTTTCGGTGCTCCCGTGCCCCCGGGGTTCACGGCCGCGGTGGAGGAGTACCGCCGCTGGCTGGTCACCGAGTTGGAGGGATTCGACCAGTCGGTCCACCTTATGGGCCACGACTGGGGCGGCGGCCATGTGGTGAACGTCGCGATGACTCGGCCCGACTTGGTTCGCAGTTGGGTATGCGACGTCATCGGCCTCTTCGACCCGGACTATCAGTGGCACGAGCTGGGCCAGGTGTGGGCGACCCCGGGAGCCGGAGAAGACGCGATCGCGGCGATGATCGGCCCTCCGGTCGCCGAACGCGCTGCGGCACTGGTGAAGAAAGGGATGCACGAGGACGTTGCGCTACCCGTCGCCGAGGGGCAGAACGCCGCCATGGGTGAGTGCATCCTTCGCTTGTACCGCGACGCCGCCCAACCGGCGATGGCACGGCTGGGTCGCGGTCTCGAACGCGCTGCCGCGCGACCCGGCCTGTCGATCATGGCCTCCGAGGACCACTTGGCCGGCAGCGACGAGCAGCGGCGCCGCACGAGTGTCCGCGCCGGCGCGCAGATCGCACCACTCGAGGGACTGGGGCACTGGTGGTTTACCCAAGACCCACGGCGAGGCGCCGCGGCGATCAATGACTTCTGGGCGGGCCTGGGACGAGATTGACCTCGGACCGTCTCGACGGCACTGCTGACGTCGCGGAAGCTACAGGACCACGAACCACACGGCGACGTAGTGACTCACCGCCGCGGCCGCGGTGAAGGCATGAAAGAACTCGTGATAGCCGAAGGTGCGCGGCCAGGGGTTCGGCCAGCGGATGGCGAAGAAGATGACGCCGATGTTGTAGAGGATCCCGCCCGCGATGAGCAGGCCGACGACGATCGGACCTCCGCCGTCGAGGAGGGTGCCGGCGAACAGGATCGCCACGTAGCCGAGTAAGAGGTACAGGGGTACGCCGACCCAGCGCGGGGAGGACGGCCACCACATTTTCAGTGCAACGCCGGCTGCTGCGCCCGTCCACACGATGGCCAGCACCTCGGCGCCGGTGCGTGGCGGCATGGCCAACAGCGCGAAAGGGGTGTAGCTACCAGCGATGAAGATGAAGATCGCGGAGTGATCGAGCCGCTTCATCCACTTCAAGGCCACCGGACTGTGCCAGTGCTTGCGGTGATAGACGGCGCTGATGCTGAACATCGCGACGATGGTGACGGTGTAGACCAGGGTCGCCAGGACGGCTTTGTGAGAAGAGGTGATTCCCGCAGCCGACACCAGTGCCAATCCACCCACAGTGGCGATGGCCGCACAGCACAGGTGGATCCAGCCGCGTGCGCGTGGTCTGCCGATGAGCTCGGCGACGGTGTCGGCGAGACCTTGGGGCAGATCGTCGACGACCGGGGTTACCAGTTCGCCCACTGGGGGAGCTGTCTTCGGGTCTGCCCGGCGAGGTGTCATGTTGTACGCGTCGCTAATAACCCTGTTCGAGGGAGCCGAGAACGGCGAGCCATCGCAGATCGCGACGACGCGGGAGTGAGTCTAGCCGCAGCGGGGGTCATAGCCAGGCTCTACGTCGGTGCGGCGCGACCGCGGCTATGTCACGCTTCGACGACGCTCTTGATCCGCTCGAGGGTCGTCCGCATGTCGCGCAGGTTCCGGCGCTTACGCAGGTAGCCCAGGAATTCCAGCGGCCGCAGAAGGGGCGACTCGATCGTCCGGAACGATTCCGTCACGTCCGTTCCATCCCCGCGTGGGACGAACTCGTAGTGCCAATTGTTCATCGCGCGCTCGCCGGCCAGTACGGCGAAGCCGAACTCCCGGCCGGGCTGACACGCCGTCACCCGACAAGTCGCCCAGTACACGGGACCGATCTCATTGCGCTTGACGTGACCGCGGAAGCGCGCTCCGACTGCGGGTTCGTCGACTCCGCCGAGCCATTCGGCGTCGAACACCTCGGGTGAAAATCGCCCGGTGTTCCTGACGTCCGAGACCAGGTTCCACACGTCAATCGCCAGCGCATTCATATGGACGGTCACCGCACCTCGCACCGAGACAGCCTATCCAGAGCCACCGCGAATCAGTGGCTTATGTAGACCGCCTTGGTGTTGAAGTAGGCCTCGATGCCTTTCTTACCGCGCTCGCCGCCCCAGCCCGACTGCTTGTGACCGCAGATCGGCATTGACGGATCGGCCCCGAGTGCACAGTTCACCCAGACCTGGCCGGCGCGAAGCTCGTTCGCTACGCGGTGGGCGCGGCCGACGTTCTCGGTCCAGATGGCACCGGCCAGTCCGTACTCCGTGTCGTTCGCGGCGGCGAGCACCTCGTCCTCGTCGTCGAACGGAATCACGCAGCCGACCGGACCGAAGATCTCCTCCCGGATGAGCCGCATATCGGGCTGAGTATTGGTGATGATCGTCGCCTCGTAGAAGAAGCCGTGGCGTTCCATCCGCTTGCCGCCGGTGATGATCTCCGCGCCGCGTGAAACACCCTCGGCCACAATGCCTTCCACACGCCGGCGCTGCTTCTCGCTGATCAGCGGCCCGAGCACCGAGTCGGGGTCCTCGCTGCCGCCCATCGGCAGCATCTTCGCGAACCCCGCGATGCCTTCGACGACCTGGTCGTAGATGCCGCGCTGGACGTAGATGCGCGAGGTGCACGAACAGTTCTGTCCGGAGCCCGCGAGCAGGCCCAGGCTCGCATTCATGATCGCCTTGTCGAGGTTGGCGTCGTCGAACATGATCAGCGGTGACTTGCCGCCCAACTCGAGCGTCAGGCGCTTGAGGTTGCCCGCGGCCGCCTTGACGATCAGCCGTCCGACCTCCGTCGACCCGGTGAATGCGATCTTGTCGACGTCCGGATGCGCGGCGAGTGCGGCGCCCGCGGTCTCGCCGTATCCGGTGATGACGTTGAACACGCCGTCGGGCAGTCCGGCCTCGCGGAAGATCTCCTCCAGCTTCAGCGCGGTCAGCGGCGTCTCCTCGGCAGGCTTGAGCACGCAGCTGCAGCCCGCCGCGAGGGCCGGCGCAGCCTTAAGCATCGCGACGAAGAACGGGCCGTTCCACGGGATGATGAGGCCGGCGACGCCGACCGGCTCGAGCTGAGTGAAGTTGTGGAAGTTCTCGTAGTGGCCGAGCAGGCCGTCCGACACGACATTGCTCGACTCGCCGTGGATCTTGCCGACCCAACCGGCGTAATAGATCAACATCTCGTTGGCGACCTTGATGATCTGCTGCGCAGCCACCGCGTTCATGCCGTTGTCCTGGGACTCGAGCCCGGCAAGCTCGTCGGAGCGTTGCTTGACGATCTCCGCGGCACGGAAGAGCACCTCGGCACGGCGCGCGGCGGGCAGCTTGCGCCATACGCCCGACTCGAAGGTCTCGCGGGCCCGCGCGACCGCCGCGTCGACCGCCGCCTGGTCGGCGTCGGCGACCTCGGCGATCTGCTCCTCGGTGGACGGGTTGAAGACGGGAATCAGCCCTGAGCTGCGGATTTCTACCTCAGGATCGATGCCGATGGCGTTACTCAATGTCGCTCACCCTTTCGCGGAGTCGCCGTCGCTCTACTTTCGCAGAGTCGCTGTCACTGTACGGACATCGACGACGCCCAAACCAGGGAATGATGAACAAGGAAAGACACAAAGCTGACGTTTCCGCACGATTAGGTTTTTGACCTTGATGCGCATTACGCTTGCGCGCGGTCCTTCGTCGACTCAGGAAAGCTTCCATGACTATTCAGCCCACTCTGCGGCGCCCACATTCCCTCAGCACCACCCGTACCCGACGTGCCACCCCGCGCGTGACGGGCCCGACGGTCGGTCAGCTCTTCGACATAGAAGTCATCCGCGACACCGACGGCTGGATGGTCCGGATCCCCGAGATCGGTGGTTCTGCCCGCGCAAGCCGGCGCGCAGCCGTCGAGATGGCCGCACGCGAATGCATCGCAGAGCAGACCGGTATCCCGATCGGCTACGTCGCCGTTTTTGTCTCGCGCGAAATCGTCTAGCGCCGAATAGCTTCGCCGCCGGTCGCTCAGACGTTCACCGTCAGCGGCCACACCTGCCAGATGTCTTCGCAGTACTCGGCAATGGCACGGTCCGACGAGAACTTGCCGCTGCGTGCCGTGTTGAGGATCGACATCTTCGTCCACGACTCTCCGTCCAGCCATGCGGCGCTCACCTTGTCCTGGCAGTCGACGTAGGCTGCGTAGTCCGCGCACACCAGGAACGGGTCGTCGTAGCGTAGGTTGTCCACCAGTGGCTTGAACACCTCGGTGTCGCCGTGCGAGAACGTCCCTCCGGCAATCAAATCCAGCACCGCGCGAAGCTCGTCGTTGCCATCGATGTATTCGCCCGGCCGGTACCCCTCCGTCTTGAGAGCCTCGACCTTGTCTTCGGTCAGCCCGAACAGGAAGAAGTTCTCGCCGCCGACCTCGTCGCGCATCTCGACGTTCGCTCCGTCGAGCGTGCCGATGGTCAGCGCGCCGTTGATCATGAACTTCATGTTCCCGGTGCCCGACGCCTCTTTACCCGCGGTGGAGATCTGCTCGGACAAGTTAGCGGCCGGGTAGATCAGGTGGGCGTTCTTGACGCTGAAGTTCGGCACGAACGCCACCTTGATGAACTTGTTGACGTCCGGGTCGGCGTTGACCGTCTCCGCCACCGAGTTGATCAGCTTGATGATCCGCTTGGCCATGAAGTAGCCGGGCGCG
>Ga0302326_10006234_pt1 | contig 26811 bp, 22 predicted proteins | sample Palsa_T0_3_FD_202264 | JGI IMG/M metagenome (GOLD analysis project Ga0302326, IMG submission 202264) | Peat permafrost microbial communities from Stordalen Mire near Abisko, Sweden - Palsa_T0_3 | ecosystem: Environmental > Terrestrial > Soil > Palsa > Peat permafrost | place: Sweden: Abisko... | reverse complement strand
ATGGTGACGACGTCGCCGCAGGCCGTCGTGCGCACTGCTGGCATCGCGCCCGGGACGCAAGCCGTGACGGTGGGTATTGCGCGCGCGGGGACGGTGCCGTCGCAGGTCGTCTACGAGCTGCTGAACGAGCTCCTCGATCCGGTGGGCGTCCGGCAAGACCACCTCTCGATGTCGCGCGTGACGGACGCCAGCGGCCGCGTGACGGGGACGGCGTGGCACGACGCCAAGATTGGCCGCGAGGTCGATGGCCGCATCGTCCTTTTTCCCGATCCGATGGGCGCCACGGGCTCGACGATCGTCAGCGCGCTCGATCACTACAAGACGCGCCTCGACGGCGTCCCCGCGCGCTGCGTCGCCATTCACTTGATCGTGACCCCCGAGTACCTGCGCCACGTTCTGCGCGCCCACCCCGACACGCGCATCTACGCCTTGCGGCTCGATCGCGGCCTGAGTCCTCCTGACGTCCTTCAGACGGTCCCCGGGACACGCTGGGACGACGAGCGCGGACTCGACGACCACCAGTACATCATCCCGGGCGCCGGCGGCGTCGGCGAAGTGATGAACAACGCGTGGGTGTGACGCGACGGATCAAGCCCGTTTTGTGAGCAGTTCGGCGATCGCGTCGAGGTTGGCCTCGGTTGCGTCGCCGATGGCGCGTGCGAGGGGGAGCTGAGCAGCGGCTGCGGCGAGGTAGAGTGGGACGGCTTCCGGGAGCTTGGCGTGGAGCGTCGCCAGGTGCTTCCGAAGCCCCGCGACGTCGCCCCGCCGCACCGGTCCCGTGAGCGCTTCGGGGAAGCCCAGGGAGGCGACGTTCTCGGCCACGCTACGCAGCAGCGGGCCGAGCATGGCGGGGGCGACCTTCCGAGGGACGCCGCCACGCACGAGCAGCTCGGCGCCCACGGCGGCGAGGGCGGCGGCGCCGTTGGCCACGAGCCCCGCTGCGGCGTGGTAGGCGATGGTGTCGAGGCCCGGGAGCTCGCGCGCGACCATGCCGAGCCTCCTCGCCACGGCGCGGGTGCGCCGGACCGCGCTCGCGTCGCCCTGGAGGCGGACGTGACCCTTTGCAAGGCTCGGCGCTCGGCGGGCCGATGCGAACGCGATCATCGGGTGCATCTGTGCGACCCCGGCGCACGCGCCCCGGAGCGGCGCCAGCGCCTCGGCGTCGAGTGCCCCCGCGACGTGCACGGCGACGGCGCGTCGCGGAACGATCCCTGCCGCTCGCATCGATTCCGCGACGAGGCGGACGTCGCGATCGCGCACGGCGACGATGACGATGTCCGCCTCGATCCGCCGCGGCAACCCCTTGCGAGCTGCGCGCAACGTGACGAGCGCGCCGGTCGCGCGCAGCGCCCGCGCGAGGGAAGTCCCCACCTTCCCGGCGCCGTAGATGAAGACCCGGCTCGTGTTCTTGGGCCGCCGTTCACGGCGGCGCGTCATAGAGCCTCCGCCTGCGCACGTGATCGAGCACGGTGCGCGGCACGAGGGCCGCGAGCTCGGCCCAGGCGCCGCGGGCGATGGCCCCGCGCACCTGCGTGCTGGAGACATCGGGCAACAGGGCGGGGCCAGCTCCGGGGGCGTCGACGCCGGGGCGCCCGAGGACGATCGGCGGCGCGAGCATCGCGACGTTCTCGAAGGCTACCCAGCGCGAAGTCTCCGCGAGGATGTCGGCGCCGATCACGAGCCGCAGGCACCAGTCCGGGTGGCTTTGCGCGAGGTGCTCGAGGGTCCGGATCGTCACGCTCTCGCCAAGCTCCTGCTCGACCCGCGACACTTCGAGCCTCGGCATCCAGCCCATCGCGGCCTCGCACATCTGCACGCGATCCTCGAACGGAGCCAGCGCCTTGGCGAACGCGTGCTTGAAGGCCGGCACGACGAGGACGCGGTCGACGTCCTCGGTGCTGAGCACGAGCGCGCACGCGAGCACGTGCCCCACGTGCGGCGGATTGAAGCTGCCCCCGAAGACGGCGACGTTCACGGAAGGCGGCCTAGCCCTTCACGCTCAGCTTGGTCATGTGCGGCGCCGTCAGCTTCTCCGACTGCGCGGGCAGCCCGTCGGGGCCGAAGAAGGTCGCGATCACCTCCTCGCCCGAGTCGTCGAGAACGACCGCCCCACCCCCCGCGCTGCCAACGGGCCCCGGCGTGATGAACCACCGCGGTCCGATCCGCTTGGCGAGCGGACCGTCGCCCTTGCCGTAGGCGAGGAACGTCGCCGCGAAGATGTCCTCTTCGTCGAGCATGGCCTTGTCGTGGACCAGGATCGCGACGCGATCGCCGAACATCTCGACGCTGCGGAGCTCGCGCACCGGCAGGCTCTCGAGCGACTTGAGCCTCAACCTCGCCCGCTCGGCGCGCAAGAACTCCTGGATCTGCTCCGGGGTGCCTTCGGCCGCCATCGCGTACGCGCGGTCCCACACGCCCTGGTCGCTTGCGTCGGCCCCGACGAGCGACTCGGCCCACAGCGCGACCGTGTCCTCGAGCGCGTCGTCGCTGCCGAGGTAGATCGCCCGCGTCACGCGCGCGCTGTTGAGGAGCAGCTCCGCCATGCGGGCAAGGCCCGCGAGATCGCCGTTTGCCGGTCCGAGGAGGCCGAGTCTCACGAGGGGATGGGTCGAGCGTACCGTGGCCGCGTCCACAAAGGGGATAGGGCGAGCGGGCGCGTCCCGCCCGCGGCTCGGCTCGACCGCTGGCGATCCGGTGCTTACGCTCTCCGGGTGCAGCAGGGCGGAAAGCCGACGTTCATGGTGCCCGACAAGGCGGGCGAGGCGATCCGTGCCCGCGTCGATCCAAAGGCGCCGCTCACCGTGGCCGACGCGGCCACGCAGACGGGCCTGGCGTTGCGCGATGCAGAGAGCGGCTTGACGTGGCTCTCCACGGAGTACCGAGGGCAGCTCCGCGTGACGAGCGAGGGCACGCTACTCCACGTCTTTCCCACGGGGTTCACCAAGCCGTGGGAGGGACGCGACGCGCGCAAGCGTGTGCTGCAGGCGGCGGGCCGCGGTCTCATGGGCGCGCTGCGCTTCGCCGTCCGCGCGTGGGTGGCCGTCGTCCTCGTGGGCTACGCGGCGATCTTCGTCGGGTTGCTGCTCGCGATGACTTTCGCGCGGCAGGGCAACGACGACCGCCGCAGCAACGACTTGCCGGGCGGCGCGCTCGCCTACGGCCTGCTCCGCGTCGTCGGTGACGCGTTCTTCTGGACGTTCCACCCGTGGTCGCCCTTCTCGGTCTATTCGTACTCGGGCTACGGCCGCTACGGCGCCGACGCGTTCGAGAGTCGCCGCTACGGCCGGCCGCGCGCGCAGGGGCCCAAGGTTCCCTTGTACGAGCAGGTCAATCGCTTCTTCTTCGGGCCCCACCCGCCGGCCGAAGAACCGCGCCAGGAGGAGCGGCGCCTGGTCGAGGCCATCCGCGCGGGCAAGGGCCGCATCGGGCTGGGCGACGTGATGCGCGTCACCGGCCTGCCGCGGGAACAGGCAGACCCATTGATGGCCCGCCTGATGCTCGACTACGACGGCGACGTCGGCGTCAGCGAGGACGGCGGCATCGTTTATCGGTTCCCGGAGGTCCGCAAGACGGCCGGCGACTCGGCGCCCTCCGCCCTGCCCCCGGCCGCGTGGGACCGTGGGCCCAAGCCGGTGGGGCCGCTCACCGGCAACTCGCTCGGCGCCAACCTCGCCATCGCCGGGCTCAACGCGTTCAACTTGATGATGGGCCTCTGGTCGATCGAAAACGGGCTGACGCTCGAGCGCGCGGCGCACCTCTTCGATCGCGTCCCGCACCCGATCGTCGACACCGGGCTGCCGATTGCCCTCGGCGTCGTCCCGCTGGTGTTCTCGGCGCTGCTCTTCGCCCTTCCGCTCGGGCGGGCGCTCTTCCGGCCGCTGCGCCAGCGGGCCTTCCTCGAGGAGAAGGGCCGCCTCGCGGTGCTGAGGCACGTGCTCGACCGCGTGAACGCCAAGGCCCCCGTCACCGACGGTTCGGTCGCGCAGGCGTGGCGCAACGCGACCGGGCGCGCGCCCGACGCCAAGCGCCTCGACCGGGCGCTCGTCGACCTCGGCGGCGACGTGAGCATCGCGGAGAGCGGGCAAACCAAGTGGCGTTTCGCAGACTTGGAAACGGAGGCCGTTGCCGTCGAGGCCGAGCGCGAGGCCGCGGCCGAAGACGAGGCCCGTGTCGGCCCCGTCGTTTTTGCGTCCGACAAGTCCTGACCGGGAATCCTTCGCGACTTGGGGTGTTCTCCCAGAGTCATGAACACGCGAAAACTCCTCCCCGTAGCCATCGTCCTCTTCGCCGCAGGCGCGGGCGTCGCCGCCGGCACCGGATGCCAGCACGCCGCCCGTGCGTCGCAGGATGCGCCCCCGCAGGCGCCCGCGCCCTTCGCGACGCCGCCCGTGCTCCCGGGCACGCCCGACATCGCGACGCTCGCCGCCCGCGTCCGCCCGGCCGTCGTGAACATCACCACGGTGCACCAGGTGCACATGCGCCAGGGTCAGGGCGAGTTCGGCTTCCCCGGGTTTGGCGATGTCTTCCCGTTCTTCCACCAGGGCCAGCCCGGCCAGGGTCGTCGCTTCGGAGGCGGCGGGGGAGGCGGCGAGGACGAGGTGATGAAGCAGCAGGCGCTCGGGTCGGGCTTCCTCATCGACGACCAGGGCCACGTCGTGACGAACGCCCACGTCATCGACGACGCCGACGTGGTGAAGGTCAAGCTCGCGGACGATCGTGAGTTTCGCGCCAAGGTCGTGGGCAAAGACGACCGCCTCGACGTCGCGCTGCTCAAGCTCGAAGATCCCCCCCACGACTTGCCCACGGCAGCTCTCGGCGCGAGCGAGGCCCTTCGCGTCGGCGAGTACGTCGTCGCCATCGGCAACCCGTTCGGTCTCGGCAACACGGTGACGATGGGCATCGTGAGCGCCAAGGGCCGCACGATCGGCGCAGGTCCCTACGACGACTTCATCCAGACCGACGCGAGCATCAACCCCGGCAACAGCGGCGGCCCGCTCTTCAACCTCCGCGGCCAGGTGGTTGGCATCAACACGGCCATCAACCCGCAGGGCAAGGGGATCGGCTTCGCCATCCCGATCGATGCGGTCAGGGACGTCCTGCCGCAGCTCCTGTCGACTGGGCACGTGGCGCGCGGCCGGCTCGGGGTGCTCATCCAGGGCATGGATGACGATCTCGCCCGGGCCCTCGGGATGGATCGGCCGCACGGCGCGCTCGTCGAGAGCGTGGAGCCCGGCAGCCCGGCGGAAAAAGCCGGCCTCAAGTCGGGCGACGTCATCGTCTCGATCGACGGCCAGGACATCCCGCGCTCCGAAGAGCTGCCCCGTCGCGTGGCCCGCCACGCACCCGGGGTCCGAGTCACCCTCGGCGTGCTCCACGACAAGCAGAAGCGCGACGTCGACGTGACCCTTGCCGCGCTCCAGGACGAGAAAGGCGGCGAGGAGACGGGCCAGAACGGCGGCATCAACGCCGCGCCCGGCGAGCACTCGTCGCTCGGGATCAGCGTGACGGAAGAAGACGGCCAGGTCGTCGTCGCGCACGTCGCGTCCGATGGTCCGGCCGACGGCAAGCTGCGGCAGGGCGACGTCATCGAGGAGGTCGGCGGCCAGCACGTCACCAGCGCGAAAGATCTCGCGGCCAGGATCCATGCGGCTCCGTCCGACAAGCCAGTGCTGCTCCTGGTAAAGCGCGGCGAGCAGTCGATGTTCGTCGGCATCGAGCGCAAGTAGCGGCAGGAGCCCGCAAGGGCCGGGGCGCTCGCCCGCGTGGTAGCCTGCCGCGCGGATGAGCGCGCCGGCGCATTTCCCCGTCGTCGTCACCTTCCCGGTCCACTGGGGCGAGATGGACGCGCTCGGGCACGTGAACAACGCGCGCTTCTTCGCCTGGTTCGAATCGGCGCGTATCGCGCTCTTCCAGCGGATCGGCGTCCTGGCGGACCGGCCTCGTGATATCGGCCCCATCCTCGCCACGACGAGCTGCGATTTTCTCAGGCCGGTCCAATATCCGAGCACCGTGTCGGTGGGGGCCCGCGTCGCCGGGGTCGGACGGACGAGCGTTTCGATGGAGTACGCCGTGTGGTGCGAAGGCCAGGCCGAAGCGCCTTGCGCGCGCGGGACGTCGGTCGCCGTGCTCGTCGACTACGCGACGATGCAGAAGGTGCCCGTCCCGGCCGACGTCCGCGCCCGCATCGAGGCGCTCGAAGCGCCGCCCGGCAGCGGCGAGCGCGAAGTGTAGCACTGCGCCGAGCACGGGGCGGGAGAGAGCGCGGCGGACGAACACGAAACGCGAAGCGGCGTGAACGCAGCGCCGCCGCGGTGCACACTTCATGCAGCAGCGCCTTCGATGGTCGTCGCCAAGACAATCGCCGCCAGTCTTCTTCTCGGGCTCGCTGTCTCGTCGATGGCGTGCGCCAGGTCCGCACCCCAGGTCAGGACATCGCTCTTCGGATTCTCCACGGAGGACCAGCGGATCCTCGCGTGCCTCGATCTGCAAGATCACCTCGTCGATCTCTTCGCCGACGAGTACGTCTCGCGCGAAGGGGTGAAACTCACGGCCGTCGAGCGCGCCGCATTCCGTGACGGCTGGGCCGAACAGCTCGCCAAGCGCGGCACGTTCGATGTCTTCGAGCAGTCCTGTTTCGGCAGCCTCACGACGCAGCGCTTCGACTGCGGCATGAGCTCGCACACGACCGGCGCGGTCGAGGCGTGCATGCGGCTGAGCGAGCGCTGACGGCTGACGCAAGCGCGGGCGTGGACGCAGGCGCACACGCGGGCGCAGGCGCACACGCGGACGCAAGCGCAGGCGCACACGCAGGCGCGGACGCAAGCGCGCGGCGCCCACGCACACGCGCGCGCCCACGCCCACGCGCCCCTTCAAAACACGTATCGCACGCCCAGGCCCGCGTCCCACATGATGGAGAGCTCGTTGGTCGTGACGTTGGCGAAGCCTGGGGCGTCGCGCGCGCCGCCCTGGAGGCAGAGCGCCATGTGGCGATCGATCTGGTACCACTCGAGCCCGAGCCGTGCCCCGAACGACGCGCTGAGGCTCTCGGCGTTGCGGAAGCCGAGGATCGTCAACGCATCGTGCGGGACGTCGGCCGAGATCGCGTCGATCTGGCCCTGCACGAAGAAGGCGACCCGAGGGCTGAAGTGGATCGTCGCCCGCGCCCCTCCGCCGAAGCCCCAGATCGGGAACGCGAAGGCTTGTGACTCGTCCTGCGCCTCGCTCGTCTGGGTGAACGCGAGCTCGCCCTCACCGAAGAGCATCAGCCAGTCGAGGACCTCGTAGCCGAGCTGCGCCTGCCACCAGTATGCCGGCGGCGCGACGTGGCCGAACGAGCCGGTAAAGCCAAGGACGCCCACCGTCGACCCGAGGACCAACCCTTTGCGCCGCGGGCGAGGCGGCGGCGCCTCCGCGAATGCTTTTCCCTCGGCGGCTTGGGCCGACGCTTGCTCGGCCTCGGGCGTCGTCGAGATGTCGATCTGCGCGTCGGGCTCGAGGGCTGGCGCCGGCGCCTCCGGGCCCTGCGCGCGCGCCGGACCGGCGCTGCAGAGCGTCAGGGCGACGATCGGGCCGCCGACCGCCAGGCCCAACGTGAAGCAGGACCGCCGCACGTTCTCGACGCTATCACAGGCGTCGGCGTGCGAATGGCCCGGGCGTCACGCACCCGAGGGCAACGCGCTGACGCCGACGAGCGCGTGCTCGACCACCGTCGTCAGGTCGTCGATGAGCAGCAGCGGCTCCCACGAAGGCGTCGTCGGCGCGCGCCGCTCGGGCGCCACGGGGCTCCGGAAGGCGAGCCCGTACGACGAACCGCCCACGGGGGTGAGCCGCGCGAACGCGTTCTCGCCTTGCAGGCCGAGCACCACGTGCGGGCCGGCGCCCCGGACCCACACGGCGCCGCACCCGAGCTGGCGCGCGATGCGCCGCACGCGGTCCGCGTCGGGGTGACCCGAAGACGGGGGCAGCGGGGGCAGGTGGTCGTCGATCGAAGCCGGCGATGCGTTCGTGGACTCGAGCATATCCGCCTCCCGGGTGCCGTTTCAGGCCGCCCCCGAGCTGCTAACCCGCCCGCGCCGCGAGGGCCAAGTTCACTTCAAGAGCCAGCCGAGGAGCATGTGCTTCGTCGCGTCGCGCCCGACCGACGCGATCGAGTCGACGAGGGGGATCTCCTTCGGGCACACCTCGACGCAGTTCTGCGCCTTGCCGCATCCCTCGACGCCGCCCTCGCCCATGACGGCCTCGAGGCGCTCGGACGCGTGCATCTTGCCGTTCGGGTGCAAGTTGAAGAGGCGCACCTGGCTGATCGCCGCCGGGCCGACGAAGTCGCTCGACGGGTTGACCTGCGGGCACGCCTCGAGGCAGCACCCGCACGTCATGCAGCGCGACAAGGGATACGTCTGCTCTTGGCTCTCGGGGGACTGCCGGGGCCCGGCGCCCAGCTCGTGCGAGCCGTCCAGGTTGATCCAGGCCTTCACGCGCTTCAGATCTTCGAACATGCGCGAACGGTCGACCACGAGGTCGCGCACCACCGGGAACTTGCTCATCGGCTCGAGCACGATCGGCCCGTCGCCGGGCGCGATCACGTCGACGAGGGCGCTGCACGACTGACGCACGCGCCCGTTGATGCGCATCGTGCACGATCCGCACACCTCCTCGAGGCAGACGCACTCCCACACGACGGGCGTGACCTTCTGGCCGCTCGCCGTCACGGGCTGCTTCTGGATCTCCATCAGGGCGCTGATGACGTTCATCCGCGGGTGCCACGGCACGGCGAACTCCTGCCAGTAGCCGGGCTGGCCGGGGCCGTCCTGGCGCTTGATCTTCAGCGCGATCGTGCGGGCACGTCGGTCGTCTGCCATCGGACTCCTATCCCTTGGCCGCGGTGCTTGCGGCGCCCGCGGTCTCGTATTTGCGCGGCCGCGGCCTGACGAGCGTCGTGTCGACCTCGTCCTTCACCTCGACCCGCTGGCCGAGGAGCGTGTAGTCGACCGCGCGCACGAAGCGCACCGCGTCGTTCTCGCCGTTCGCCCCGGCCTTGTGGAAGGCCATCGTGGTCCGCAGCCAGTTCGCGTCGTCGCGCTGCGTGAACTGCGGCTTGAAGTGTGCGCCGCGGGACTCGTCGCGGTTGCGCGCCCCGAGCGCGATGACCCGCGCCAGGACGATCATGTTGCGCAGGTGCCGCACGTACTGCGCGCCCTGGTTCATCTTGCCCACGGCGGTGTCGGTCACCCCGACACGGCGCGAGCGCTCGGCGATCTCTTCGATCTTGGCGAGCACCTTGTCGAGCGTCGCGTTGTCGCGCTCGATGGTGCAGTCGACGAGCATCGTGTGCGCGAGCTCGTCGTGCAGCGCGTACGGGTTCTCGGCGCCGTCGAGCGCCAGGATCGCCTCGAAGGCCTTGCGCTCGCGCTTCTCGGCCTTCTCGAAGAGCGACGACGGCATGTCCCACGCGCTCCTGGCGACGTTCTTTCGGTACGCGGCGATCGCGGGTCCCGTGACCATGCCCGCCCAGAGGCACGAGAGCAGCGAGTTCGCGCCGAGCCGGTTTGCCCCGTGGTACTGGTAGTCGGCCTCGCCGCAAGCGTAGAGGCCCGGGATGCTCGTCGCCTGGTTTCGCGGAGACCCCATGACGAGCGACCCGTTCGCGGCGCGGTCGAAGTCGACCCAGAGGCCGCCCATCGAGTAGTGCACGGCCGGAAAGACCCGCATCGGGTTGACGAACGGATCCTCGCCGACGAACTTCTCGTAGATCTCGAGGACGCCGGCGAGCTTCTTCTGCAGGATCTCGCGCGGCAGGTGCGTCACGTCGAGGTAGACCTCGTTCTCGTTGCGCTGGCTCTCGCGGTTGTAGACGCCGCGGTGCTCGTGGAAGCACTTTTTGAAGAGCTCGCGGCTGGCGATGTCGCGCGGGACCAGGTTCCCGTAGCCGGGGTACTTCTCCTCGAGGAAGTAGTCCCGCGCGCTCTCGGGCACCTCGCGCCCCGCGCGCTGCTCCTTGGGGTCGCGCGGCACCCAGACACGCCCGCCCTCGCCGCGGACGCTCTCGGAGATGAGCCGCAGCTTGTCGGCCCCCGGGATGGCCGTCGGGTGCACCTGGATGAACTCGCCGTTCGCGTAGCAGGCGCCGTGCTGGTAGGCCGCGCTCGCCGCCGTCCCGGTGTTGATGACGCTGTTGGTCGAGCGGCCGAACACGATGCCGCACCCGCCGGTGGCGAGGCACACGGCGTCGCCCGGGAAGGCGACGATCGACATGTTCTTCAGGTCCTGCGCGACGATGCCGCGGCAAACGCCCTCGTCGTCGGTGACGAGGCCGATCATCTCCCACCACTCGAGCTTGCGGACCATCTTCTCGCCGGCCACGCGCTCGCCGCGGTCGTCCTCGACGTCGACCGTCTCCCACCGCCGCACCTGCTCGTCGAGGGCGTAGAGGAGCTGCTGGCCGGTGGTGGCGCCCGCGAACGCCGTGCGATGAAAGAGCGTCCCGCCGAAGCGTCGGAAGTCGAGGAGCCCCTCGGGAGTGCGGTTGAAGGGCACGCCCATGCGGTCGAGCATGAAGACGATGCTCGGCGCCGCGTCGCACATCGCCTTGACGGGCGGCTGGTTGGCGAGAAAGTCGCCGCCGTAAACCGTCTCCTCGAGGTGCACCTGCGGCGAGTCGCCCTCGCCCTTGGTGTTGACGCTCGCGTTGATGCCGCCCTGCGCGCACACCGAGTGCGAGCGCTTGACCGGCACGAGCGAGAAGAGGTCGACCGGGACGCCGGCCTCGCAGAGCTTGATGACGGTCATCAGGCCCGCGAGGCCCCCTCCAACGACGATGACGCGGCGCACCTTGCCGGATTCGGAGCGGACGAGCGACTTGGATGCGGCCATGTCTCTATGGCGCACGTAGGGGAAAGGGCGCGGCGTGTCAAACCGACGGGAGCGGCAAGCGAGAGCGCGCAGGCAGGCGCGGGCGCGTAGGCAAGCGCGGGCGCGTAGGCAAGCGCGGGCGCGAACTCGGGCGCAGACGGGCGCGGGCAGATGCTGTCACGCGGCGATTGCGACTACCACGGCTGTCGTGTTGTTCCAGCCCCCGAGCTTGTCGCTGCTTCGCGCAATCTCGCCGTACGTCAGAAATCCTGCGATGGGTGTGTCGGCGAAAACCGATCGCACGGCCGCGACCTCGCGGTCGAAGGCGTCCTTCAGGATCATGCCGCGGCACACACAGTCGAACAGCAGCACGCCGGCGGCCTTGGCGCCGTTGAGCCCAACCTTCGCCTGCTGAGCCGCCGAGAGCGCGGCCGCGAGCATCTGCTCCCGGTCGCCGTCGAGAATGCTCACCATCGAGCCGCGCGGGATGTCGCCCGCGCAAGTCAGCGACCCATCGGCGGCCACCGACAGGGGAGCGCGCGCGCGGCTGATCTTGTCGAAGAAGTGAATGCCGAGCTCGTTGCCGATCATGTACGTACCCGCGCTCTCGGGCGTAAGCACGATGCCCCGGGCGGCCGCGTGCTTCTTGTACGCGGCGAACGCGGGCTCGCCGTCGATCTCGTGGACGACGTTGCCCTCGGCCTTCGTGACCCGCATCGGCTTGGTCGTCGGCCGCAAGCCGTGATCGACGCCGAGGCCCCACGGGTTCGCGCTGAACACGTGCAGCGCGACGGCGGAGTCCGGCCGCGCGCTCCCGGCTCCGACGAGCGTGGCCGAGAAGCGTCCCTCATCGCCCGCCGCGCCTCCGACGATCTGCGACGCGCTCTGTACGCGCTGTTCGTAGAGGTCGTTGACGAGGCGCTCACCCGTCCCGGCCAGCCCATCGGTCAGCAGGACCGTCGTCAGATGGCGCTGGTCCTTGGCGGCCGCCTTCTTCTTCATATCGGCGACGCCCGCAAGGATCGCCTCGGTGACGTCGCGATGGCGCTCCTTGAGGCCTTCGGCGAACTGCACCTGCGCCGTCGTGTCGGCGGCGACGAGCAGCATCGCGAACCCTCCGTGCGTCAGGCCCCTCTCGGTGATCTCGCCGGCGGTCGTGCACCCGATGATCTCGGCCCCGGTGGCCTCGCGGGCCGTCGTCAGGGCAGCGCCGAGATCCGCGTCGGGCGAGGCAAAGAGGAATCCGTACGTCGCCTTGCGGGCTCCCAGCGACCCCGAGGCCGCGCGGGTCGCCTCGAGCAAGCCGGCCTTCGTGCTCTTGGTCGAGGCCCCGCTGCCGCAGACGGTACTCATGGGTGGCTACGAGCGTCTCCGATTGGATTCTCCCCGACGAGAGCGAACGTTCGAGCATGTGGGGGCCACGGGCAGGTGCACACCTCGTCCGGGAAAGCGAAACCGAGGACGCGAAACGCGCGCGAAACGACGATGCCCCGTTTACGCAGGAGCGACGCTCTTCGACACCGCGCCCCGGCACCTGCAGTCCACGCACCCTCCCGCCGCGCAATCGCCGCACTTCGCGATCACGCCTCGGCGCAAGGCCTCGCGCGCCCGGAAGACGCGCACGGCCGCGTTGGATCTCGAAATACCCCGCTCCACCGCGAAGTCCCGCACGGCCGCGCCGTCAACTTCGATGCGCTGGAGCGCCTCCGCGTACTCGGGCTTCAGCGACGTGGCGACTGCTCTGACGCACCCGCACACGAGCGACGCGTCTGGCGGGGTCGCAGGGGTCGTCGCTTCGGCTTCCGCAGCCCAGCGCGCCAGTGCCCGATCGGCCGTGCCCAGCCGCCGGTGATGATCGACGACCGCGTTTCTCAGGGCCCGGAAGAACCACGCGACCAGGGCTTCGTCGTCTCGCAGGTCGGTGACGCGCGACAGAGCGCGCGCGAAGGTCGCTTGTACGACGTCCTCCGCCGTTGCACGGTCGCGTAGGGAGCCTTCGACGAAGGCGACGAAGCGATCGCGGTGCTCGGCAAGCGTGCGCGTGAGCTCGGCCCGGCGGGACTCTTCGGAGGGCACGTCCCGCATTCTAATGCCGACGCAGACCTGCCGCCCGCGTTGCACCGCGGGCTGCGAGGAGGCGAGTGGCAGGGTGGTCGTGTTGCCCAAAAGAAGCTTTTCGGCCGGCGCCGATGGAGTCATGGTCCGGCGCCATGGGGCGAGCGTCGGGGGCGATCGCCTTGGTTGTCGCCACCGCCGCAGGGTTCGCGGCCTGCGGGGGCTCCGCCAAGGGTGTCGGCACATCGCCGGACGCGAGCGCCGACGCGGATGCGCCCTCCGATGCGGAGGACGAGCGCAGCGCTGACAGTGGCAACGCGACAACGGAGGCCTCCGCAAGCGGCATCGACGGCGCGCTCGACGCCGCGGGCGACGGAGACGCTTACGAGGTCGTAGCTGCGCAGGGGACGGGGGCGCTCGGGGTCTACGTGACGATTCCCGGCGGGGCGGAGATAGGGTCGATCGCATTCGTCATCCGCGGTCCGGGCGGCGACGCGTCGATCGTCCAGACGGGCGACGTCACCGTCGCCAATACCGACACGGTCGCCTTCGACGTGGAGGACCTCGTCGCGGGCTCCGACTACACGATCACCCTTCAAGGCACCTCCACCGACGGAGCCGTGACCTGCACGGCCTCGACGGCCTTCGCCATTGCGCCCTCCACGACCACGCAGATCAGCGACCCGCTCGCCTGCTACGTCGCCGTTGCGGAGGCCGGGACCGTTCAGACGCCGACGTATTCCTGCGCCACGGTCGAGAGCATCAGCGCCGTCCCGGACGAGACCACAGTCGGCGCGGCCATTGCGCTGTCTGCGGTGGCGACCGGCCCCGACCCCGATGCCATCGGATACCGGTGGTCGGCGCCGAGCGTTGCCTTCTCGGCCCCGACTTCGGCGAACACGAACTTCGCCTGCACGGCTCCCGGAATCGTCGAGGTGACGCTCCTGGTTTTCGAGGGGCCGGAGCCGCAAGGATCGACCTGCCCAGAGGCCACTACAACCGTCTCGGTCACCTGCGACGACCCCGGCTGACCACGCCGATCACCCCTCCTTGAAGACCTGAGCGTACGTCTTGCCATACGGATAGAAGCGGGCCTTGTCGCCCTTGGCCCACGCCTCGCGAAGCTGGGGGTCGGCCAGGTCCCAGTCGGAGCGGCACTTCTGCGTGATCGCCCGGAGATCTTGCCTCAGCTCCTCCACGGAGGGCCGGCCGAAAAACCAGTAGCCCATGTAGATCTTGTGCACGACAAGGCCAGGCTCGAGCACGATCGTGTGCGGCACCATCGGGTTGTGCGTTGGGTCGGTGTACTCGGCGATGTCGAGGTCCTTCTGGACTTTGCGGCCAGGGTCCGAGAGAAACGGCCAGTGGGCGCCGGCGGCCGAACGAAACTCGTTCGTCTCGATGAGGTTGTCGGTGCTGATCGTGACGAGCCGGCAATAGGCGACCTCGATCTCGCGAAAGAGCTGCACCAGCCCCTCGTGCTGGCGCCGATCCTTGGGGCAGAAGCCGCCGCGGCTCAAGACGACGACCATCGGGTCGCCCTTCTGGAGGTCGGAAAGCTTCTTGTGCTGCCCAGTCTGGTCGGGCAGTTCGTAGTCGGGGAACGTTTTACCCGGAGCGATGTCGTTTCGCATGCGCCGGATCGTGCAGCCACGGCGAGAGAAAGCAAGGCGCCGCTCGACGTCGCCCCATCGAGGTGACGCCGGTCACGATAGGACCGACGGTGGTGGCGACGGCTACGCGCGCTAAGGAGTCTCGACGACAAAGCTCACGCTTGTCGTCCCGCTCCCGCCGATATTCAAGGTCTGAAACGTCTTCGCCCCCTCGACCTGGTAATCGCCGGCGGTGCCGGTGACCTGCTTGTAGCTGTCGAGGAGCTGCCGCACGCCCGTCGCGCCAACGGGGTGCCCCGCGCCGATGAGACCCCCGCTCGGGTTGATCGGGTGCGCGCCGCGGATCTCGAGCGATCCGTCTTCGACCGCCTTCCAGCTCTCGCCGGGCGAGGTGATGCCGAAGTGGTCGATGGCCATGTACTCGCTCGTCGTGAAGCAGTCGTGGGTCTCGATGCCGTCGACGTCGGTCACCCCGCCAAGGTTTGCGCGGCGCCATGCGTCGGTGATGGTGCTTCGCACGTGCGGAAGCACGTACGCTGCGTCCTTGCTCTCGGCGACCTTGTCGGCGAACTTGAGCCGCGCCGTGTGGTGGCCCCAGCCCGTGATGCGCGGGAGGGACTCGAGCTTGACCCCGCGGCGGGCCGCGTACTTCTCGGCGTAGGCGCGGCCCGCGAGGAGCACCGCGACCGAACCGTCGGTCACCTGCGAACAGTCGGAGATCTTCACCCGACCGCCGACGGCCGCGTTGAAGTCGTCGCGCGAACAGGCGTGCGCCTTGTTCATGTACCAGGTGCGCGTCTGCGCGAGCGGGTTGAGCTTGGCGTTCGCGTAGTTGATGGCCGAGATGCCGGCGAGGTGCTCGTCCTTCAGCCCGTAGCGCTTGTCGTACTCGTCGCCGAGCTTTCCGAAGAGCTTGGGGAAGGGGAACTCGATGCCCTTGGCCTCTTGCTCGTACCACGCTGCGGTGCCGAGGTAGTCGCCGCCTTCGGCCGCCGCGACCGTCTTCATCTGCTCGATCCCGACGACGCAGGCCACGTCGTACCAGCCGGCCTGGATCTCGGCCATCGCCGCCAGGATGGCGACGCTGCCCGAGGCACACGCCGCCTCGTGGCGCGCGGTCGGCAGGCCGCTGAACGCCGGATCGACCTCGACGAAGAACGCGCCGAGGTGCCCTTGCTTGCAGTAGAGCTCTGCGGCGAAGTTCCCGACGTGGGCGACCTGCACGTCCTTGGGCTCGACGTCGGTCGACTCGAGCGCGCCGAGGACGCCCTCGCGCATGAGCGCGGCGAAGTGCTTGCGCTCCTTGGTCCAGTTTCGAGAGAAGTCGGTCTGGTAGCCCCCGAGGATGAACACTTCCGGAGTTCTGAGCGTCGCGGACATGGCGAGAAACCTTCTTTCGGGTCAGAGCGTGTCGCGGGTCTATCCAGCGACGAAGAAGCGACCGATGTTGCCGTGGGGGTTGGTGTAAAGGCGCCGTGAGGCGCCCGTCTTCGCGGCCGCTGCGAGGTTCGCGGGTACGGGCAAGCCGGCGGCTTCGATCATCGCGATGGTCTCGCGCACGCCGATCGTGTCGACGAGGACGCTCGGCGGCGCCCAGTTGAAGCCGAAGCCCATGATGTCGTCGATCCCGGCGATCCCCTTCGTCACCTCGCCGGCGCGGTGGAACGCGTAGCTGACGTACCCGGCGACGACCTTGCGGGCGATGTCCGCCCACGGCCCTGGCGCGGCCACGAAGGCGCGCATGGCCTCCTTGTAGAGGCCATCGCGGTGCAGGCGCGCCACGTCGTCGATGAAGCGCAGGTCGGGGAGCTTGACCTCGGCGACGGGGCGGTAGCCCTGCGTCTTCGGATCGAGGACGAGCCGGACCTTGTTCTCGGTCTTGAAGAAGCCGCCGCCGCTCTTCGTGCCGAGCACGCCCTTCTCGAGCAGGCCGATCATGTACCCGGGCATGGCGAGCGTCGCATGGGCCTCGTCCTTCGCGTTCTTGTAGATGTTGTCGACGATGGCGCGGTGGATGTCCCAGCCCACCAGATCGACCGTGGCGAGGGGCGCCAGGGCTCGCCCGGTGTAGGGGCCGACGAGGCGATCCACGAGCACGGGCCCGTGCTCCTCGGCGAGCTGCGCGACCTCGTTCAGCACCTTGAAGCCGACGCGGTTGCCCGCGAAGCCGGGGGTGTCCGCGGTGCGGACCATGACGCGCCCAAGCTTCTTTCGCGCGTAGAGGTCGACAAACTCGACGACCCCCGGGTCGGTGTCCTTGCCCGCCACGAGCTCCGTCCCGACGATGACGTTGGGTGGGTTGAAGAAGTGCAGCCCGAGGAAGTGCTTGCGAAACGACTCGCTCCGACCGCGCCCGAGCGCGTCGATCGATAGTCCGCTCGTCACCGTCGCCACGATCGAGCCGGGCTTGCGGAGAGCGTCGACGCGCTCGAACATCGCGCGCTTGACCTCGAAGTCCTCGGTGAGGGCCTCGAAGATGAGGTCCGCGTTGGCCACCGCGCGGTCGAAGTCCTTGCCGTAGTCGCCCGTGTCGACCTTGTGCGCCACGGTGCTGGACCGGACGGCGTTCACGGCGACCTTGAGCCCCTGGTCGGCCTTGTCCTTCGCGCGCGCCAGGAACGTGACGCGGGGGACCGCGCTCGTGAACAGCGCGCCGCTGCCGTACCCCATCGCTCCGTTGGCCCCAAGGACCACGGCGTGATCGATCCGGCGGCTCGCCAGGACGTCGTTTTCTTCGGTTCTGTTGCGGGCCATCATGGGGCGGGACTCCGTTGCTGGATGACAATGCGTCGCGTTATCTGAAACACAACCGAAACGAAACGCGGCTGAGGGTATACTTACTGGTGCGCATTTGTAGGTGCAACGAGATTTTTACGGAATCATTGGAACCGAAGATGTTTCATACGGTTACAGAATGGCAGCGGTTCGCCCCGTTGCTCAGTCCAGTACATCGGGTGACACGCACGAGGTCCAGGGCACCACGAGTTCCGGCGCGCGCATGAGGTCCGGCGCACGCACGAGCCTGACGTCGCCCCCGTCCCAACCCTCGGACGCCCGAGCTCGCGCCTGCGTGTGCGTGCGCGCATGCGTCCGCGCCCGCGCCTGCGTTCGCGTTCGCGCCCGCGCCTGCGTCCGCGCCTGCGCTCGCGTTCGCGCCCGCGCCTGCGCCTGCGTCCGCGCCCGCGCTCGCGTTCGCGCCCGCGCCTGCGTTCGCGTCAGATCTCGACGTGGACGTCGGGCTTCGGCTGCGCGCCCGCGCCCGCCGCGTCCTCGACCTTCGGCGCCTTGAGAAAGGCGAGCAGCGGCAGCACGAGCAGGAAGAGCACTCCGGCAAGCAAAAAGACGCGCTCGAACGAGATAAGGGTTGCCTGCCTCGTCACCGATCCGTCGATCGCACGAAGCGCCATCTCACGGGCGCTCAGCGTGTCCATCCCGCGCGCCGCGAGCGCGCCGGACACTTGCTGGAGACGCGCCACCGCCGCCGGGTCCGTTCCCGTCACGTGCGAAATGAGGGCGGTGCGCGTCTGCTGGCCGAAGCGGCTGAGCATCGTGGCGGCGACCGCCAGGCCGATGGACCCGCCGACCTGACGGAAGAGCGAATTGAGCCCCGTGGCGTCTGCCATCAGGTGGCGCGGAATGCTCGACAGCGAGACCGTGGTGAGCGGCACGAACAGGCAGGCGAAGCCCACCCCCTGCGTGATGAGCGCCATGATGACGCCGTGCTGGCTCGTATCGAGCGTGAAGTGGCTCATGTCGTACGCGCCCCAGGCGACGAGCACCACGCCGATGGCGATGACGATCCGTGGCGACACGATGTTGTAGATGCGCCCCACGATGGGCATCGCCGCCATCATGACGAAGACGCGCGGCATCAAGGCGAAGCCGGCGTCGGTGGCCGTGAAGCCGAGGAGCGTCTGCATGAAGAGCGGCAAGAGGAACATCGTCGCCATCAGCAGCGCGAACATCAGCGAACTTATCATCGTGCCCGAGAGAAACACCGGGTCCTTGAAGAGCCGGATGTTCACCGCAGGCACCTCGCACGTAAGCTCACGGATCGTGAACGCGGCGATCACGACGACGGCGACGGCGAGCGTGACGGTGATGAGCGTCGAGTTGAACCAGTCCTTCGTCTCGCCCTCCTCGAGCACGTACTGCAGAGAGCAGAGGCCGACGACCATCAGGCCGATGCCCCACCAGTCGATGTTTTTGCGCTGCTTCTCGGCGAGCTCGCGGTTCTTGGCCACGATCTCCTCGTCCTCGTGGACGAAGGCGGCCACCATCGACAGCCCGAGCAGGCCGACGGGAACGTTGATGTAGAAAATCCACGGCCACGAGTAGTTGTCGACGATGAACCCGCCGAGCGTCGGTCCGACGGCCGGGCCGAGCATGACGGCCATCGCGAAGAGGGCCATCGCCATCCCCGCCTCTTTGGCCGAGAACGTCTGGCGCAGGATCGCCTGCTCGGTCGGCTGCAGCGCGCCCGCCCCGAGCCCCTGGATCGCGCGGAAGATGAGCAACGACGTCAGCGTCCGCGACGTGCCGCATAGGACCGACCCGACGAGAAAGAGCGCGAGGCACGACATGTAGACGCGCTTCTGACCGAAGAGGCGCCCGAGGAACGCCGTCAGCGGCATGACGACGACGTTCGCGATGATGTACCCGGTGCTGATCCACGTGATCTCCTGCACCGTGGCGCCGAGGGTGCCCATCATGTGCGGGAGCGCGACGGCGACGATCGACGTGTCGATCGCGCCCATGAGCGTCCCGAACGTGATCGAGACAGTCACGAGCCACTTGTTCGGCTTGGGGCGCGCGAAGGCAACGCGGGGAAGCGCTACGGCCTGCGTCATACGCCCCAGATTGCCTCGTCCCCGGCCGCTGCGCCACAGCGCGAACGCTGCACTGTCATCCTGAGGCCGAAGGCCGAAGGACCCCACGGAAACCGCGGTCGCATGGGGTCCTTCGCTTCGCTCAGGATGACAGCAAAAACCCCGATCGCATCTCGACGGCGGCGCACTACGGGCACGGCCGGGTCGACGAGGGCTCCGGCGATTCTCCGAAGAGCGGGGCACCCGTCGCTCGAAAGACGACGACGTCGGCCAAGGTGAGCCACATCAGCGCACCCAGTGCGGTGAGCACCCATGCCGCCCATCGCCGGCGGCGGGTGCTCGCCCTCGCTCGCTCGGTCATCGCGAAAGCGCCCCAGCACCCCGCGGCGAAGTGGAATGTCGCGCACGCGGTGCCCAAGAGGTAGGCGAGGCCTCGCCAGGGAACCCCGAAGGAGAGCGAAGACAGGTCGGCGTCGAGGCGAGTCGCCAGCTCGCCGCCCTCGAGGTGGACGCGCGGGGAATAGAAGCGAAGCTCCGGCAGGTGCATCACCAGAAATGCGGCGACGACGATGCCCGTAGCCCTGACGGTGATGCCCACGCCGCGGGGGTATGGCGACGGGCGCGCGAGGTTCCGCCGCGTCGCCACCATCCACGCGCCAATCGCTCCGTGGATCGCGAGGGGCACATACACGACCGCGGCCTCGACGATCGCGAGAGCCGGGATCTGCCGCACCGCGTGCGCTGCGTCCACGAACGCGGCGTGGCCGTGAAGCGCGCGCGCGTTGATCGCCACGTGAAGGAGCAAGAAAGCGCCGAGCGGGACGATCCCCGTCAGCGAGAAGGCTCTCTGCACGAGGAGCGCTCGACGGTCCGGCTCCGGGGAGGGGGCGTGCGCGGAGAGCGTGGTAATCATCCTATCGCATGGGGCCGCGGCGCCGGACAGGTCGTGCGGGCGCGTGCGTCATCGTCGTCGCGTGCGTCTCGGGTGCGTGCGCCGGGCAGCGCGCCGAGCCCGTGCCCGTCGCTGCGCTCTCGTCGTCGCCCGAGGCCGCGGCGGCGTTCTCGTCGATCCGCGAGGCCTGGGCCGACCCCGATCTCGCGACCCCCATAGAGCGCCGGGCCGCCCTCGAGCGCTTCCTCTCCCGCTTCCCGGGGGACGGCCGCGTGCCGTTCGCGCGGGTCGTGCTGGCCCTCGTGGCGATGGGGGAAGGGGACCACGCGACGGCCGACGCGCAGCTCGCGCTCACGGCCAACCTGCCCCCAGGCAGCACGCACGACCTCTGGACCGTCGCCGCCGCGCGCCGCCTTCGCCTGCACGACGACCCGGCAGGCGCGCTGTCGCTCCTGCGCCCCCTCGTCGGCAAGAACGTCGACCCGACGGTTCGATCGGTCTTCGAAGACGAGCTCGCGCTCGCCGCCCTCGCGATGCACAGCGACTCGGAAGACTACGAAGCCATTTCTTACATGGACGCGTGGCTCCGCTCGACCGCCGAGGAGGACAAGGCCCATGCCCTCAAGCGCGTGACCGAGCTCGTCGAGCGGCTGCCGAAGGAGGTCCTCGTCGGATCGCTGCAGGCCATGAGAGCCCGGCGCACGACCCTGGGCTACGGGGTCGACATCGAGCGCATCCTCGCGGCGCGCCTCGTCCAGATCGCGACGACGAGCGACGACGCCGAGCTCGCGCGCATCCTGCTCGACACCGACCCGGGCGTCATCTCGTCCGCCGGCGATGCGGGTACGCACCTCGGAGAGCTCGCGACGAGTCGCCGCGGGCTCAACGTCGTGCAAGGACGCACGGTGGGCCTCTTGCTGCCCACCGAGTCGCCGGCGCTGCGGGACGAGTCGGCGGACGTCCTTCGCGGTGTGATGTGGGCCCTCGGCATGCCGCGCGGGGTCCGCTCGTCGGCGCCGGTCGCTGCGACGGATGCGGGCGCGGGCGACGCCCCGGCGCCCTGCTCTGCCCTCGAGCCGGCACCCGACCTCGACGAACCGAGCCCCGAAGACGGGCTGCGCCTCGTCACGCGCGACGACGCCGGGAGCGCAGACCGCACCGAAGTGGCGCTCGACGAGCTCGTGGGCGACGGCGCCGCCGTCGTCGTCGCGGGGCTCGACGGACGCACCGCCGCACGAGCCCTCCAATGGGGCGAAGCGCACTCGGTCCCGGTCATCGTCCTGGTCTCTCCCGAGACGGCCAGCTCTCCCGAGACGGCCAGCGCCAAGTCCGCCCATGGCCCCGCGCGCGTCGACGCGGGGCGCCGTGGCTTCGCGTTCGTGCTCGGCGAGCCGCGCGCGAACGTGCTCGAGGCCCTCGGTCGCGGCGCGCCGCTCCTGCTCGGGTCGCGCGTGGCGCCCGTCGTCGACGCGAGCGAAGTCGCCTCGTACGCGCCGGAAGGGGAGACGTCGTCGGGCTTCGCGTTCGGGCCGCCCGTATCGTGTGACGTTCCCGCCGCGCGCGCCGGCGAACCCCGCTTTCCCCTCGCCATGTGGGGCGCCGACAGGACCCACGCCTGGCTCGTCAGCGGTTCGCCCGATTGCGCGAAAGATCTCGTCGGGGAGCTCTCCGGGGCCCATGCGCGCGGGGTCGTCGCGCTCACGCTCGAGGCTGCGGACCGCCCCGAACGCGCCGCTGGCCTCCGTGTGATCAGCGCGCGCGCGGGCGTCGTTCCCTCGGTCAGCTCGAACGATCCGCGCGAAAGCGAAGTGCGCCGCTTCGCCGGTGCGCTCGGGCGCGCGGGATGGTGGACCGCCCTCGGGCGCGACGCCGCGGTGCTCGCGCGGACCGCCCTGGCAAAGCTCCCGGTCGATTCCGTTAGCGAAGCCGCGGCCGTGGCGGCCAGGCGCACCGCCGCCCGCGACGACCTCGAGTCCGTTCGCGCTCGGCTTTGGACCACGGAAGCGGCCGGCTGGTCCCCGGACCACACGATGCGGCGGACGATATGCGCGGTCGACGCCACAAGCCGTTGACGGGTGCCGAACGTGTATGGAAACGTCCGCGTCGCCACCACGTGACTTTCCCTTCGCTTGCTTAGGAGCGGGGTGCCGATCCAAAGTACCGCCGCCATGGCTGCCCGGGTCCTTCGCGCCGCGATCGCAGCGAGCCTTGCGCTCGCGCTGTTCGTGCTCGCGCGTCCGGCCCACGCGGCGTCGGCGCCCTTCTGCGACGATCGTGGCGCGAGCGCCATCGCTCCGCCGCCCGTCCTCGAGGCGCCGGGCGACGCCATCCGCCGCGCGAGCGTCAGCTCGTGCGAAACCGACGACACCTTCGACGACGCGTCGATCGTGCCAGCCCGCCGCCTGCCGGCTCGCAGCCTCGTGGCTCCCGAGCCCGCGCTCGCGCCCCAGCGAGCGATCGTCGCCCCGCCCTCGAGCCACGTGCACCGCCTTCGACCCGCGCCCGTCGTCCGTCTGCCCGAGGGCACCGGCCTGCGCGTCGAGCGGCCGCCGCGCGGCTAGGCGGTCGCGCGGCCAAGCACCTTTTCACCCCGGCCCTCCGCCGGGCCGCGCGCCGTTCGCTGTTCTTCATCATCGGGGGAGGGCGCCAGTCGACTGCGCCGCGCGCGGGCTCCCGCGCGGGGCGCGGTCATTCACACGAAACCAGTCTTTCATTCTCATTGCCAAGGTGAGCTCCATGTCCAAGGAAAGCAACGAACCGCACGCGCCGCCGTCGGACGCCGCGGAGGGCACCCCGAGCGTCAGCACGGGCGTCGCCGTCGTCGGGTTCATTCTCTGCTTCATCGCCGGCGTCGCCCTCATGTGGGGCTTCGACCAGCGCCGCATCCACAACGGCGACATCTCCGCCGACAACTCGGCGGGACCGTCCGCAGGCGGCACCTGGGACGACAGCGATTCGCCCGTCCCCATCTCGAGCAAGGACCCCATGTGGGGCAAGCGCGAGGCGCCCGTCACGATCGTCGAGTACAGCGACTTCCAGTGCCCGTACTGCTCGCGCGTCGAGCCGACGCTCGATCAAGTGCGGCAGACGTACGGGCCCGACAAGGTCCGCGTCGTCTGGCGCAACAACCCGCTGCCGTTTCACCAGAACGCCAAGCCCGCCGCCGAAGCAGCCGCGGGCGTCTTTGCCCTCGGCGGCAGCGACGCGTTCTGGAAGTTTCACGACACGGCGTTCAAAAACCAGGGCCAGCTCAGCCCCGATAGCTACGAGAAGTGGGCCAAGGACGCCGGCGTGAAGGACATGGCGGCGTTCAAGGCCGGCGTCGACAGCCACAAGTGGGCCGACAAGGTCGACCAGGACCTCGCCGCGGGCAAGGCCGCCGGGGTGCAGGGCACGCCGTCGTTCTTCATCAACGGCGTCTTCATCAACGGCGCGCAGCCCTTCGACCAGTTCAAGACGACGATCGACCAGGAGCTGCAGAAGGCGCAAGCCAAGATCGCGGCCGGCACGGCGAAGAGCCGCGTCTACGTCGAGATGTCGAAGGAGAACAAGAAGAACGCGCCGGCCCCCGCCGCCAAGCAGGACGACGCCAACAAGGAAGACACGACCACCGTGTTCAAGGTCCCCGTCGGCACGAGCCCCGCGCTCGGCAGCTCGACGGCCCTCGTGACGATCGTCGAGTTCAGCGACTTTCAGTGCCCGTTCTGCTCGAAGGTCGAGCCGACGCTCAAGGCGCTGCGAGACAAGTACGGCGACAAGCTGCGCATCGTTTGGAAAAACGAGCCGCTCCCGTTCCACCCGGCAGCCGAGCCGGCCGCCGAGGCGGCGATGGAAGTCCGCGCCGAGAAGGGTGACAAGGGCTTCTGGGCCATCCACGACACCTTCTTCGGCAACCAGAAGGATCTGATGAGCGGTCAGGCCCCGAACATCGACGCGATCGTCAAGATGGCGAGCGACACGGGCACCAGCGCGGAGAAGATCAAGAAAGCCATCGCCGACAAGACCCACAAGAAGGACATCGCCGCGGATCAGGACCTCGGCGAGGACTTCCAGGCGAACGGCACGCCGCACTTCTTCGTCGACGGCCGCCGCCTCGTCGGCGCGCAGCCGCAGGAGAAGTTCGAGGCCATCATCGACGAAGAGATCAAGAAGGCGCAGGACCTCGTCGCGCACGGCACCAAGCCGACCGAGGTCTACGAAGTCCTCACGAAGGATGGCAAGGGTCCCCCCGAGCCCGAGAAGAAGGACGTCCCGAAGTCGCTTCCGACCAATGACCCCGCGCGCGGCAACCTGACCGCCAAGGTCGTCATCCACGAGTGGAGCGACTTTCAGTGCCCGTTCTGCGGTCGCGTCGAGCCGACCGTCGCGCAGGTCATGAAGGAGTACGGCGAGCGCATCAAGTTCGTGTGGCACGACATGCCGCTGCCGATGCACCCCGACGCACCGCTCGCGGCGCAGGCGGGCCGCGAGGCGTACGCGCAGAAGGGGCCGAGCGCCTTCTGGGCCATCCACGACAAGATGTTCACCAACCAGCAGAAGATCAAACGCGATGACCTCGACGGTTACGCGAAGGATCTGAACCTGAACCTCGACAAGTGGAAGGCCGCCCTCGACGGCAGCACCCACACCGCCGAGATCGAGGCCGACAAGAAGGCCGGCAACGACGACGGCATCAGCGGGACGCCGGCGTTCATCGTCGCGCCGATCAACGCGTCCAGCGGCTACTACGTCAACGGCGCGCAGAGCTTCGGCAAGTTCCGCAAAGTCATCGAGCGCGCGCTGGCCGAAGCCAAGTGAGCACGGCGCGACTTGCCTGCTCTCTCCCATCGATCGCGCGTGCCGGGTAGCACCGCGATCGGTTCCAAGGTGACCGCCGCCGCCGCGATTCTCATCGCGGCGTGCGGCGGGTCCACCGCTCGCTCCCCCTCGAACGCGCCGGCCGTCGCGCAGGTCGGTTCTGCGTCGCCCTCCGTGTCGCCGCCGCCGAGCGCCGCGCCGCCGGAGGACAGCGCTGGGGTGCCGATCGCGCCGGATGATCCGACGTGGGGACGCCGCGCAGCGCCCGTCACCATCGTCGAGTTCGCAGATTTTCAGTGTCCCTATTGCGCGCAGGCCGAGTCCACGGTCGCCCGCATTCGCGACATGTATGGTCCGGACGTCGTCCGGATCGTGTGGAAGAACTGTCCGCTGCCGTTTCACCAGAGTGCCCGTCCGCTCGCCGAAGCGGCCGCCGGGGTCCACGCGCTGGCCGGGGATGCCGCGTTCTGGAGCTTCGCGGGCGCCGCGTTCGCCGCACCGCTTCAGGGCGTCACGCTGGACAAAGAGCAGTACGCAGGCTGGGCCAAGCAAGCCGGCGTCAAGGACGTCGACGCGCTGCTGGCGGGCCTGAAGACCGATGAGTGGGCGACCAAGGTGGACGCCGATCTGGCCGAGGCAAGGGCCGTCGGTGTGCAAGGGACCCCAGCGTTCTTCGTCAACGGCGTGCGCCTCGTCGGCGCGCAGCCATTCGACACGTTTCGAGCCGTCATCGACCAGCAGCTCACCGCCGCGCGCGCGAAGGTCGCCGCCGGCGAGGCGCTCGAGCGAGTGTACGCGGTCCTCTCGAAAGAGAACGTCGCCGCGCAACCGCCCGACCACGAAGACGACGACGAAAAGCCGCAGGACACCAAGACCGTCTTCAACGTCCCCGTGGGCACGAGCCCCGTGCGGGGCCCCGCGACGGCGCTCGTGACGATCATCGAGTTCGCGGACTACCAGTGCGGCTTCTGCATCCACGCCGAAGAGGTCATGAAGGAGCTCCGGGCCGACTACGGCGACAAGCTCCGCTTCGTGTTCCGCAACGAGCCGCTGCCTTTCCACGATCGCGCGGAGCCGGCCGCCGAGGCCGCGCTCGAAGTGCGCGCCGCAAAGGGCGACGCGGCGTTCTGGGCCATGCATGATGCCCTCCTCGACGATTCGCCCAACCGCGACCTCGGCGACGACGCGCTGGCGCATCTGGCCGAGACCTTCGGCGCGAAGCCCGACAAAGTGCGGGCGGCCATCGGCAAGCATACCCACGCCGCCGACATCGACGCCGACGAGGAGACCGCGGACGACTTCCAGGTCGACGCGACACCGCACTTTTTCATCAACGGCCGCCGGCTCGTGGGTTCGCAGCCGAAGCCGGCGTTCGTCGCCATCATCGACGAGGAGATCGCGAAGGCGCAGGCGCTGCTCGCGGCGGGGACCAAGCCCACCGGCATCTACGACGCGATGGTCAAGAGCGGCGTCGGTGCGCCCGAGCCCGTGAGCGTCGACCTCAAAGACCTGCCGCTCGGCGACCCGGCCAAGGGCCCGGCGGGCGCCAAGGTCACGATCCACGAGTTCGCGGACTTCGAGTGCCCGTACTGCCAGCGCGCCGAGCCCACGCTGAAACAGGTCGCCGCCCGCTTCGGCGACAAGGTTCGCTTCGTCTGGCACGACCTGCCGCTGGCCATCCACGACGACGCGGTGCCCGCGGCTCGCGCGGCTCGCGAAGCACGTGCCCAGCGCGGCGACGCCGCCTTCTGGACGCTCCACGACCGCTTCTTCGTTC
>Ga0302326_10006233_pt1 | contig 26813 bp, 24 predicted proteins | sample Palsa_T0_3_FD_202264 | JGI IMG/M metagenome (GOLD analysis project Ga0302326, IMG submission 202264) | Peat permafrost microbial communities from Stordalen Mire near Abisko, Sweden - Palsa_T0_3 | ecosystem: Environmental > Terrestrial > Soil > Palsa > Peat permafrost | place: Sweden: Abisko... | reverse complement strand
CTGGCGTGCCCGCTGCATGCCCGACCGGACGGTAACCACGATGAACTGCAGCTAATCACAGACAAGCCGACACGCCATCTCAGCTGCGTAAACGCTGGTCAGGCCCGCTGCGCCGGGACCTTCCAAGCTGGCCACGCGAATCGGGTCCGTCGAACCATCACCACAACAGGAAAAGTACTGGCAACTTCAGCCAATGCGATCACTTCGATGCTGATGAAGTGACACCGGCGATGAGCTACTCGGCTCGATTGGCCGCCGGGCGGCTGATCAGGTTTGAGCAACAACGGAACGGCCGGTGGCGATAAGGAGCTGCCCGGCCGCTGGGTGGAATCTTGTAGCGGTTTGACTGCTGTGGGTGATCTGCCGGCCAGCTTATGACTACCTCGGTGGGAATCGATCTCGGAGGAACGAACCCGGCAATCGGTAGGATTGCGGGTCATGCGTGATCATCTGGATGCCGGACAGGGGCTCGTGCTGCGTCCGTGGGAAACCAGGGACGCGGGCGCGGTGGTGGCGGCGTTTGCGCTGCCCGAGATGGAGCGGCAGTCGGGAGAGCCGCTGGACTCGCTCGATGCGGCCGGTCGATGGGTCCAGGCGCGGGTCGCGCAGTGGGAGTCGGGCTCGGGCTACGCCTTCGCCGTCGTGTCCGGGGACGATGAGGTGCTGGGCGGGGTGATGGTGAGCGCGGTTGACCGGCGGCACTCCACAGGCTGGGTGTCGTATTGGACAACCTTGGCGGCACGAGGCCAGGGCGTGGCGACCGCCGGGTGCCGCGCCCTGGCGGACTGGGCGTTCGGCGATCCGGGCTTGTTCCGGCTCGAGCTGGGCCACCGGGTGAACAATCCGGCCTCCTGCCGGGTGGCCAGCAGGGCGGGATTTCTCGTTGAGGGCCTCGAACGGCAGAAGCTTGCCTACGACGGAGTCCGCTTCGACGTCGAACTGCACGCCCGCCTCGCAACCGACCCCGTCCCGGGCTGAAGGCTGCTGAGGTTACCGCCACTGGCGGGGCAAGCGGGGGTGAACGTCCGTTCGGCGCCGGGGGGATTGACCGGATCGGGTGCGGCCTGGTGGGGTTGGGTGCATGGCTGGGCCGGCGGTGTTTGTCGGGCGTGACGAGGAGCTGTCGTGCCTGCTGGCCGGGCTGGACGGGGATGCCCGGCTGGTGCTGGTGGTGGGGGATGCGGGGGTGGGCAAGACCCGGTTCGCCGCGGAGGGCGCGGCCCGGGCCGCGGCCGGGGGGCTGGTGACGGCGCGCGGGGAGTGCCTGCCGCTGGCCGCCGTGCTGCCGCTGCTGCCGGTGACGGCGGCACTGGGTGAGCTGGCCCGGCTGGAGGGCGGCGGGCTGGTGGAGGCGGCGCTGGACGCCGCCCCGGATTATGTGCGCGGCGAGGTGGGCCGGCTGCTGCCGGGGCTGGGTCCGGGCGGGGCGCCGGATCCGGGCGGGCCGGATGAGGGGTGGCGGCGGGGACGGCTGTTCTCGGCGGTGGCCGAGCTGCTGGACGCGGCGGCCGCCAGCTGCGGGTCACGGGTGGGGCTGGTAATCGAGGATGTGCATTGGGCGGATACGGCGACGCTGGATTGCCTGACCTTCCTGTCGCGGGTCGGCCGCCGGGACGCGCTGACGGTGGTGGTGACCTGCCGTGGTGATGAAGCGCCGCTGGCCGCGCACGTGACGGGCTGGCTGGCGCAGGTGCGCGGCGCGGCGGGGGTGGCGGAGATCCGGCTGGGTCCGTTGTCGCGGGCGGAGGTGGCCGGGCAGGTGGCGGCGCTGACGGGTGGCCAGGTGCCGGCGGGGGTGGTGGATGAGCTGTACGCGCGGGCGGAGGGGAACCCGTTTTTCACTGAGCAGCTGGTGGCTGCGGCTACGGCGGGCGTGGCGGAAGGCGGCTGGCGTGCCCCGGCCGGGCTGCCGGGCCGGCTGGCGGAATTGCTGGCGGCGCGGGCCGGGCGGTGCGCGGGCGGTGCGCGGGCGGTGCTGGCCGGGCTGGCGGTCGCGGGCCGGCCGCTGGATGAGAACCTGCTGGGTGCGGTGACCGGGCTGGGCGCCGAGGCGGTACGCGGGGGGTTGCGGGAGCTGGCCGCGGCCCGGCTGCTGGCCGAGGACACCACCGGGGGGACGCACCGGCCGCGGCATGCGCTGCTGGCCGAGGCGGCGGCCGGCGGGCTGCTGCCCGGCGAGCGGGCCGCCCTGCACGAGCAGACGGCGCGGGCGCTGGCCGAGGCCGGGGACCCGGCCCTGGCGGCGGAGGTCGCCGCGCACTGGCAGGCCGCCGGGCATCCTGCCGAGGAACTGCCGGCCCGGGTGGCGGCGGCCGAGGCCGCCGAGCGGGTGTACGGCTACGCCGAGGCCGCCGCGCACTGGCAGCGGGCCATCGAACTGGCCCACGCACACCCCGGCGCCGCCGACACGGCCCGGATCGGCATACCGCGCATCTATGTGCGCGCCACCGACGCGCTGCGCTGGTCTGGCCACAGCGGACCCGCCGCCGAGGTCGCCGAGGAGGCCTACCGCCGGTTCGCCGACCACCCCGACCCCGCCACCGCCGCAGTCATCCGCCACCGGGCCGCGCGTTACCGCAGGACCCATACGGCCGATGGCACGGTCGCGCTGACCGAAGAGGCACTGCGGCTGTTCGAGCAGGCGCCGCCGTCAGCCGATCAGGCTGAGGCGTGGCACGACTACGCCAGCATGCTCCTGTGGTCTGGCCACGCACGGCCGGAGGCTGTCTTTCCTGCGCTGAGCCGGGCGCTGGAGATCGCCGAGGCGGCCGGCGCCGCGGCCCTGATCCCTGGCGTCCTGGCCGCGCTCGCCACGGAGGCGTTCCTGCGTGGGCAGGTTGCGGAGGGCGCTGAATTCCTGCGGCGAGCGCGGATGCAAGCCGAGATCTCGGGGGACGCCCCGGCCCTGGTGAATCTGGCCGTGATCGAGAGCGACGCGCTGCTTAAGATGGCCCGGTTCGACAGCTCCGCCGATGTCGCGCTCAGCGGGCTGGGGCATGTCCGGCAGGCCGGCCTGGGTGCCTCGGGGATGGCCTCCGATCTGGCGTCCAACGCATCTGAGGCGCTGCTGGCCTGCGGGCGCACCGCTGAGGCCTGGGCACTGATCGGCCCGCTGACCGGCGGGCCGCCAGACCGCGATCACCTGGCGGTGCACCAGGCGCGTGCGGAGATTGACCTGCTGCGCGGTGAGATCGAGGCCGCCGTGCGGCGGAGGCGGCTGATCGATGCCCTCCCCGTCCGCCCCAGCACCGTCGACCTTGCCCGCGAGTCAGCGCCGCGGGCCGCGGAGCTGGCGACGTGGGCGGGACGCCCCGGCGATGCTCTGGCCTGGGCCCAGCGGGTGCTCCCGGTACTGGACACCCCGGACCTGACGATCTTCTGCGGCTGGCTGCTGGCCGTGGGCATGCGGGCCTGCGCCGATCTAGCCGAGCAGGCCCGGGCCGGCCGCGACGAACCCGCCGCCCAGGCCGCGGTGGCCGCCGCTGACGGCCTGGCCTCCCGGGCTGGCCAGGTGTCCGCCGCTCCGTTCACCGAGCATCCGTTCGTGGCCGCGATCCCGGCCGAGCGGGCTACCTGGGAGGCCGAACGGACCCGCCTGACCGGGACCGGCGACCCCCAAGCGTGGCACCGCGCCGCGCAGGCGTGGCAGGACCTGGGCTGCCCGCACCGGGCCGCTTATGCGTGGTGGCGGCAGGCCCAGGCCCAGCTGGACTCCGGCCAGCCGGCCGCCGCGGCCGCCGAGGCGCTGCGGGCCGCCGCGGCGGCCGCCGAGGGCCATGCGCCGCTGCTGGCCCAGGTCCGCGCGCTGGCCGGGCAGGCCCGCATCCCGCTGCAGGCCCCGTCGGCTGCCATCCTGGAGCCCTCGCCGCGGCCCAAGGCGGCGGCCTACGGGCTGACCGGCCGTGAGCTGGCAGTGCTGCGGCTGCTGGCCGCCGGGCACACCAACGCCCAGATCGGCGCCGAGCTGTACATCAGCCCGAAGACCGCGAGCGTGCACGCGTCCAGCATTTTCCGCAAGCTGGGGGTCTCCGGCCGGGTGCAGGCCGCCGCGCTGGCCGAGCGGGCCGGGCTGCTATCGGCCGACGGGCCTAAGGGCGGGCCGGGGGGAATCTAAGGCGGCCGGGGCGCTGATTGTAGGTGATCGCCCGATCCGCGCGGCTGGGCCTTAGCCGCATCCTCGGAGATACAGCAACCCGCTCTGCCTGTGAGGAGACCGCGATGAATCCGACCACCGTTTACGACCTGGCTCACGACCGGCTCGCCGAACTGCACCGCCAGGCCCGGTGCGATGCGCTGGCCCACGCCGGCCGCCGGGCCGGCCGTTCGGGTCAGCCCGCTTACCGCGCGTCCGGCCTGCGGGCCATCCTCGCCCGCTGGACTCAGCGTCTGGCCCGGGCGTCCGTAACATGACCACGCTGACGGTCCAGGACGCCCGGTGTGAGCCGCCGTTCGCCTCCGGGCTCAACGATCGGACGCCGCGGCCGCCGGCGCCGCGGCGACGGCGATCAGCGCCGCCAAAGGGCAGCCCGGCGTCCGCGGCTGCCTGGGCCGGATGGCGCAGGAGTTCGGCGATCACCCCGAGGCAGCCGCGAGCGCATGCGCTGGGTCCGTTCGCTGCTGACCCTCAGTGATCCTCAGCGGCCATCCGCGCTTCTCCTGCCCTGTTCGAGCGTCCGCCCGGGCCCCTGCGCCGCGCACCGGCGAGAGGCGGTGTCGAGTTCTCATCACGCAAAATTTCTCAATATGAAATCTTGCGCATTGAGCAAAGAGGTCTTACGGTAGTGCTCATGGACAGCACAGCAACGCAGACCGCAACTTCTCAGAGCACCAGGCAGACACCAACCCCCGATAAGGAGAACGACATGTTCGCGCTACTGAAGGATGTCCCGGTCATCAACCACCCGGTATTCCGGATCGTGCTCGGCGCCGCGATGATCGCGGCCGGCCTGGTCCTGCACCAGTACATCCTCGCCGCGGTCGGCGGATTCCTCGTAGTCATGGGCGTCGTCCGCGGCTACAGCGTCCTGACCAGCCGCACCCAGAAGGGACAGCCCCGATGAGCGCCATCACCGTCAACCTCGCCCAGGACGACACCGGCAGCCGCGCGGCCGCGCCGGGTAGCGACGACGCCCGGCCGGAAACCCCGGGACGGCCCGGCCCCAGCGGGCGCAAGGCCCTGGCCGGCCTGGCCAGCGTGGCCCTGAACCTCGCCGGTCCGCTGCTGGCCTACAAGCTGATCCGGCCCCACGCCGACAGCTCGGCCATGGCCCTGATCTTGTCCGGCACCATCCCGGTCGCCTACACCCTGCTAATCCTGGCCATCCAGCGGCGGCTCAGCCCGCTCGGCATGATCGGCGTGGTCACCTACGGCCTGGGCGTGCTGGTCTCCTGGGCCTGCGGCGGCAGCACCGTGGCCCTGGAACTGCAAGACCCCGCATTTTTCGGCCTGTTCGGCCTGGCCTGCCTCGGTTCCGTCGCCATCAGGCGGCCCCTGCACCGGACCATCCTGCGCTGGATGGGCCGCAGCAACCCCCACTACACCGACATCGCCGACCGGGCTGAGACCCGGACCTCGACGATCACCACCACCATCATCGGCCTGGCCTTCACCAGCCACGCCGTCGCGGTCGCGATCCTCGCCCTGACCCAGAGCACCAGCACCTTCCTCGCCTGGCAGCAGCCCGTCGGCCTTCCCTTCCTCGGCCTGGGCATCGGTGGCCTGCTCCTCTACGGCACCCGGCAGCAAGCCCGCCAGCGCGCCGCCGCCGGGGCCGCCCGCGACGGCCAGCCCGGCGGTGAGCCGGTAGCAGGCGCGTCATGACAGTCGGCGGCGCCTGCACGCTGATCCGCGGTGCCCAGGTCTTCGACGGGGAACGGCCGGGCGAGGCCACCAGCGTCTTGCTGGCCGGCGGCACCATCGTCGGCATCGGCGTGGGCCTGGGCGTCCCGGCGGGCGCCGAGGTCATCGAGGGCCGAGGCCGGACCTTGCTGCCCGGCCTGATCGACTGCCACGTCCACGCCGGCGACGTCCGTGCCCTCGGCCAGGCGCTGACCTTCGGGGTCACCACCGAGCTGGACATGTTCAGCGACCCGGACCTGGCCGCGCAACGGCGGTCGCTGGCCGCCCGCCGCGACGACGTCGCCGACATCCGCACCGCCACCATCGGCGCCACCCCGCCCGGCAGCCAGCTTGCCCGACTGGCGCCGGGGCTACCCGCGGTGGCCGGCCCGGGCGACGCGGCGGCCTTCGTCGCGGCCCGGGCGGCCGAGGGCGCGGACTACCTGAAGATCTACCTGGAAGACCCAGCCTGGCACGGCAGCCCCGGCCTGTCCGCCGACACCGTCCGCGCGCTGGTGGCGGCCGCGCATGCCCGCGGCATGCTGGCCATCGCCCATGCCGACAGCCAGGCCACTGCCCGCATGTTCATCGCCGCCGGCGGGGACGCCCTGGCCCACGTGCTGGCCGGCCTCGACCTGACCCCGGCGTTCCTGGCCGGCCTGCGCCGCCGCCCAGCCTTCGTGATCGCCACCTTGCGGGCCACCGCGGTCCTGTCCGGCCCGCACGCCCGCCAGATCGAGGCCGACCAGTCCGAGCTGGCCCGCCATCCGCGGCTAGGCCCGTACCTGGACCCGCCCACCCGGGCCGTCTTCACCCGGCCGGGCCTGCTGGCCGACGCCCGCCGCGGCTCGGCCGCGGCCTGCGCGGGCGGGCGGCTCGACTTCGACAGCGCCCAGCGCACCGTCGCCGCGCTCTACCAGGCCGGCATCCCGGTGCTGGCCGGGACCGACACCAACTACCCTGACCCGGACCACGGCCACGCCATCCTGAACGCCTACGCCGGGCACGGCATCACCTTGCACCACGAACTGGCGCTGCTGGTCCGGGCCGGCCTGACCCCCGCTGCGGCGCTGGCCGCGGCCACCTCGGTCCCGGCCCGGTGCTTCGGGCTGACCGACCGCGGCCGCATCGCCCCCGGGCTGCGCGCCGACCTGCTGCTCATCGACGGCGACCCGTGCGCGGACATCACCGTGACCCGCAACATCGCCGCGATCTGGCGCAACGGCACCCGGCTGCACCGCCAGCCGCAGCTGGGCACGTCCGCCGAGATGTCATGTGTGAACCTCTAGAGGAGGAAGAACGACGATGAAGATCGGGATCGTGCTCGGAAGCAGCCGGGCCGAGCGGCTCGGCGAGCGGGCCTGCCCGTTCGTGATGGCCTGCGCAGACCGGATGCCCGAGGCCGAATTCGCCCTGTTCGACCTCGCCGCCTACAAGCTCCCGTTCTTCGACGAGGCCATCCCGCCGTGGAACAACCCGGCCCGCCAGGCCGAGCCGAACGTGCAATGCTGGCTCGACGACATGGCCTGGGCCGACGGCTACCTGTTCGTCGTGCCCGAGTACAACACCGGGTTAAGGCTTGCACCGCAAACCTAACAAGGAACAGGCCGGTTAAGGCTGCCGCGCTGATCGAGGAATTCGCCTCCCAGCGCTAGGCGCTCGCCATGGCGTCGAAGGTGCCCCCGGTTACGCCCTCGGCCCTGAGCTTGTACTTCTCTATCCGCGCCGTCTGCGTCCGCGGGATCTCGCTGACCAGTCGCACGTAGCGCGGGACCTGGAAAGCGGCCAGGTGGTCCCGGCAGAACGCCACGAAGTCGGCGGGATCAAAAGAGTCAGGATCGGCCACGACCAAGGCGGTCATGACCTCATCTTCTCCCAGCTCAGACGGGATCCCGTACGCCGCCACCTCGTTGACGCCCGGGTACTTGCCGCTGACGTTCTCCACATCCCACGAGGAAACCATTTCACCTCGGCGCCGCATGGCATCCTTCTTGCGGTCGACGTAGAAGAGGTGTCCGGCATCGTCGAGGTAACCGAGGTCCCCGGTGTGGAACCAGCCGTTGCGCCAGGCGCTGACCGTGGCTGCGGGGTTGTTGTAGTACTCCAGCATCATGGTCCACGGGATTTTCGGACGGGTGATGATCTCGCCCACCATTCCCGGCGCGACGGGCTGATCGTCCTCATCAACAACCGCCACGTCGGCGCTGGGACTGGCTCGTCCCCCGGAACCTCGCAGGCTCGCCGCCGCCGGCGTCGCCTCGTAGGGAAAGACGGTCGGGAGCCCGTTTTCCGTCATGCCGTATGCGTACACAACTCGGACACCGAAGCGCTCTTCCCATCGCTCCCAGATGTCGAGCGGCACCGGGACACCGAAGGCGATCTGAGCCTTGTGCAGTTTTTCCTCAGCCCGCTCAGGCTGGGCCCACAGCATCAGGGGGATCCCGCCGATGATGTTGAAGGCATCGGCGCCGGTGTCAATCAGCCGCTGCCAGAAGCCAGAGGCGGTGAACTTGGCGTCGAGCGCCAGCTGCCCGCCGGCCGCCCACGAGCACAGTACCGAGTAGTTCTGGGCGTTAATGTGGTTCAGCGGCAGGCAGGAGTACAGGACCGTCCCGCGGGAGTAGCCGTTGTTGTCGTTCATCTGGTGTGCCGCCGCGAGGTACTGGCCGTGCGGCAGCACGCATCCCTTGGCGGGTCCGGTCGTCCCGGACGTGTAGAGGATGGCGGCCGGGTCGCGAGGCCGCAACTCCACCCCGGCTGGCCGGGAATCCCCAGCATCGAGCAGCTCGGGCAGGGACAACCCGATCGCGGGAACGCCCTCGGCGGCGCGAGTCACCAAGGTACGCAGCCCGGTGATCTTCTCGCGGATCGCCTCGAACCGCTCGTGGAGGTCCGCATCGACGAACGCGACCGATGCGCCGCAGTCGTTGACTACGTGCGCAAGGCCGTCACCTCGGTAGGCCGCGTTGACCGGAACGATGACCGCGCCGAGTTTGACCGTCCCGAACCAGGCGGCGAGCCATTCGACGCTATTGCGCATCATGACCGCCACCCGGTCGCCCCGGCCGACGCCACGCTGCGCCAGCCCGTTCGCCGCCCGGTTGGCGAGCCGGTCCATGGCGTCGTAGGAATATGTCTGGTGCTCGAACTGCAAGTAGGTCTCGCCGCCGAGTTCCGCGGCTCGTGACTCGATGAGGTGGCGCACGCTAGTCTCGCGCCGAACGAGTTCCGCGAGCGTGGCGGTATCCAGCTTGCTCATATCGTCACCGGGCTCTGCTAAGGCGGGCGCCATGGTTACTCGTCACGGGACAGGACCGTGACGACCGAGAGGCCGACGGAGTAGCCGCCGACGTTGTGCTGAAGACCGAGTCCTGACCGCAGCCGGACCTGGCGGTTGCCGGCTTCTCCGCGCAGCTGCCGGTAGAGCTCGACGATCTGGGCCACGCCGGTAGCCCCGATCGGGTGCCCTTTGGCCAGGAGCCCGCCGCTGGGGTTGACCGGGATCCTGCCTTCGAGCGTCGTCTCCCCTGATTCGATCAGCTTGCCGCCGGCGCCTTTCTCGCAGAAGCCGAGGTCCTCGTAGTTCATGATCTCGGTGCCGGTGAAGCAGTCATGCACCTCCGCGACGTCGATGTCGGACGGCGATGCACCTGCCATCGCGTACGCCCGGCGGCTCGCCGTCGCGGTGGCCGCCCATCCGGTCATGACCTGCTTCTCGCCGTAATAGAGCGGCTCCGTCGCCAGGCCGACGCCGGCAATGTACACGGGCTTGTCGGTGAATTGCCTGGCCAGGTCAGAGCGGCAGAGCACGACGGCGGCGGCGCCGTCGGACTGGGGACAGCAGTCGAGAATGTTGAAAGGCGAGGACACCAGCGGGCTGGCGAGGACGTCGTCGACGGTGATGGTGCCACGGCGCTGCGCATCGGGGTTCAGCGCACCGTTCGCCCAGTTCTTGACGGCTACCTGTGCCATCTGCTGGCGGGTTGTGCCGAACTCGTACATGTGCCGCATAGCTTGCGGCGCGAAGATGGTGGCAGCCGTGCTCGCGTAGGACAGGATCGGATGCCCCATCCGGCCGCTCTCCAGGAGACTGTCCTTCGTCGATCGCTCGCGGAGCTTCTCGGCCCCGATCACCACGACCACGTCGTGCAGGCCGGACGCGACGGCCATGGCTCCTATCCGGACAGCGTCACTGCCCGAGGGGCAGCCGTTCTCGACCCGCGAGATGGCCAGGCCGGGCAGGCCGATGGCGTTGGCCAGCGTGGCACCGGACGGGATCTCGTTGCCGCCGAGCGAGCCCACCACGTTCGCGAAGAAACCACCGTCGAGCTGCTCGCGATCCAAGCCCTTGTCCACGCTGCCGACCGCGCCCAGGAAGGCAGCCGCGGCGAGCTGCTCCAGGCCCCTGTCGAAATGCTCGCCGAACGATGTCATTCCTGCGCCCACTATGGCGACGCGGTTCCAGGCCATGCAGGCCTCCCCTCAGCGGTTCGTCTCGCTGGCGGCCGCTGGACGTAGCGGCGGCGTGAATTTCATGGCATAGGCCGGGATCCCGCTGGTTTGGGTGTAGCGGCGGAGGTGCAGCTCGACCGGGAGGCCGATCGATACATCGTCACCGGTGATTCCGGAGGCCGGGGCCCAGTAACGGGTACCGTCCGTCATCTCGCCCAGGATCATCACCAGCTGGTCGCCGAATCCCGCGGGCAGGAACCGGTTGACGGTGAACGTGTAGACGGCGCCGACCCGTGACATCTGGTACGCGTTCCAGCTGGAGCCGCCGCACGCGGCGCAGATCGGGCGCTGCGCGGGCGGGAACGCAATGTGGCCGCAGGCATCGCACTTGCCCGCCTCCAGCCGCAGCAGTTCCCTGGCCGAGCGGGCGAAGAACGGAGAGGACGGCGGAAGGGAGAGCGCGGGTGCAGCCGCCTGCTCGGGCGCTCGCGGGACCGTTTCCGGGGCGGTTGTCTCCGGCAGCCAGTCAGCGTTCCCCGTGACCGAGGCCCGGATCAGGGAACTGCGGGCGGGGCTGGTGGACAGGCACAGGAAGGGCCGGTTCGCGGCCAGCCGGGCGCCTGCCAGCAAGGCCAGGAGCGGCCCGGTAACGCCGCAGTCGCCGACTTCGGTCGTCGGCAGCTGCGCGGGCAGGTCGCCCCGGACTTCAGCAGGCAGGCCGCCCGAGACCGCCAGCGCGCCCAGGCCGGCGGCCCTAGCGTCCAGAAAGTCCAGCAAGCGCCGCACCGGACCGGTCAGTGAAGCGTCAAGGAAACGGGGATCCGCCCGGCCGCTGGCGCCATTATCGCCAGACCAGCTGCCGTAGACCACGGCGCCTTCGCTCCGGCTTTCTGTGATCGCGATGCCGCCGTTCACCGGGGCGCCTGTCACGAGCAGCGCCACCGCGGATGCCCCGACGCTATGCCCGTCGCCGCCTTCCGCCGCCACGACCAGCACCGGCCCGGATCGCCCCAAGGTGACCTGGTCGATGGCATTCAGCAGCACATTCATGGCGCCGAGATCATCGTCGAGCACCGTGGTGCACGCGACCTCGGCGGGCAGGCAGAGCGCTTCCCGGATGATCTCGGCGACCGGACCGCTTCGAAGCGGGCTATGCCCGAGCACCACGAAGAGCTGCTCGATGCGCCCGGCGGCAGCGGGAGCGCATCTGAGACCGGCGGAGACAGCGAGGGTGATGGCGTCCTCGTCACCGTTGCAGGCGGTCACGGTCCGGCGGCCCGTAGTGCGTGTGAACGAGGGAAAGTACGTCGCTGCCGCGGTCACGACTGCCGCCTCATGCTGCTGAGGCATTATCTGCTGCCTCCCTCTGGGTTAGACCGAACGGCCGCTGCCGTCAGACGGCCCTATTTCAAGCGCATTCCCTAGTTATCAGCTGGCCGGCCCCCTAGTCAACATCCCTGTTGAAGGATGTCCGTACCGCCGAGCGCTCAGGGGCGAACGTGGCCGGGACCTTCGCCGTCCGGCTTGGCGGGTAGCGGCCCGCTGACAAGCCCGTTCAGAAAGATCTCGATGAATACGGCGGCCACCTCGTCGGGCGCCGTCGCCCGGCCCGGCTTAAACCACCGGTGTGACCAGTTCAGGGCGCCCAGCACAGCATTGGTCGCCAGTTCAGCGTCCAGTCCGGACTTAAACTCACCGGATTCGATACCGGCCGCCATCATGCCTTCGACGGCGCCGGTGAATCGCCTGGCAAGCTGGCGGAGCGTCTTGGACGACGTGTCGTTGACCGACAGCTTGGTCATGTCTTCCTGCACGTACACGTAGAGATACGGGTAGTGGTCGGTATAGGCCCGCATCAGCTCGGCCACCAGTTCCCGCACCTTCTCGGCCGCGGGCACGTCAGCTGCCGCGATGCGCTCGGCCGCGTCCACCAGATGCTGGACCGCGTCGATGATCACCGCGTGGAAGAGCTCGTGCTTGCCCTTGAAGTAGTAGTAGACGCTCGCCCGGTCGGCGCCCGCCTCGGTGGCCACGTCGTTCATGCTCGCCCGCTCGTACCCGCTCCGCTGGAACACCCGGGCGGCGGCTTCGGTAATCGCGGCACGCTTGTGTGCGTACTCCGCGCTCGGCTCGGCCTGGGCGTGCTTGCGGCGTTCATCGATCCGGCTCACCAGTTCCTCCTCGGGCCAGGCGCAGCGTCTAGTGTGGCAGAGCCGCTCAGTCCGCTTCCTCTGCCGGCAGCACGAACGGGCAGGTGGCGTGCGGGCCCGGGTTCCCGGGCATGTCCGCTGGCATTCAGACCACCGCGACGGGTGAGACCGGGCTGCCGACCGCTCCGACCAGCGGCAGCGGGGCGATAACGAGCAGGAACGAGGTGCGGCCGCTGGCGGCGAGCTCGTCGAGGTCGAGCAGCTCGCTGAAATACACGCCGCGCCCGCGGACGAGGGCCACGTGCAGCGGGACCTGGCAGTCCGGCACCTGGGAGGGAAAGACCTCGACGCCGACGTTGTCCGCGCCCACCAGGGTGACGTCGGCATCGGCCAGCAGCTTGGCGCAGTCCAGGTGCAGGCCGGGCCAGGCCGACGCGTCCGCCGCTCCGGCCGCCCAGGCCGCGAGCCAGCCCGTGCGCACCAGGAGCGCGTCGCCGGGCTGCAGCTCAAGGCCGAGCGCATCCAGCGCTCCCTGCAGGCGCTCCGCGCTGACCGGCTCGCCCGGGGAAAGGTAACTCTGGCCCGGGGCGAGCAGATCGACCAGGACGCCGCGGGTGACGATGGGACCGACCTTTTCGATGCCGCAGCGCCGGGCGCCCTTGCTCGTGACCGAACTGGCCTCGTGCCCGTTGTACATCAGACCGGACTGCCAGATGTGCGAGAGCGCGTCCAGATGGCTCACGCCGTGGGTCGGCATCGCCACCCAGTCATCGGCGAAGCCGAAGCCCGCCCGTTCGGGCAGGCCCGCGGCGTAATCGCCGCCATCCCGCAGCATGAAGTGCTGCGGGTCGGGCCGGCCGACGAGGCCGAAGCCGCGGTTGGCGACGATCGGCGCCGCCAGCGAGATCGGGCGGCCATCGCGAACCGCCGCCAGGCCGCGGCGGACCGCGTCGGCATCGACGAGGTTCGCCGCGCCGCGCTCGTCCGCGGCACCCCATCGGTTCCAGTTGTCCATTTGCGGCTCCGTGTGCTGGTTGTCCTGGTGCGGCCCGCGGCGGGGCGGAATGCCGGGCCGCACCACTCCGGCACGTCCTGCATACCTCTCGCCGCCATCGTAGTCAACGATAACGTTGAGGATGTCAACGTAAGTGTTGACGCAGTTCCCGGCGCAGAGTTAGAGTCGTGCCGTGGTGCTCATCCGTCCAGATGCAGGACACGCGCTAACCCGGTTTCGCGGCTGCGGACCCAGGGACGTTTCGCCCGAAGGCAGGGATTGACGTGGCCAAGGCCGTGGTGACCGGAGGCGACGCCAGCGTGGCCGAAGGCGGCAGGAGTGGTGCCGCAGGCGGCGTCGACCTGGACGACCTGCTGTGCGAGGAGGCCATTGACCGGCCCGCGAGCTACTACGCGAAGCTGCGCGAGGTCCACCCCGTGTACTGGAACCAGCGCTGGAACGGGTGGGTGGTGACCGGCTACCCGGAGGTTGTGGCCGGCTACCGGGACCACCAGCGGCTAGCGTCGGATCGCTTCGCCGGCCCGTTCGGAGATGAGATGCGCCGGTCGGCCGCGGCCTCGGGGAACGAGCAGCTGCTCGGTTTCCTGTCCAAGTTCTTCGTGTGGAAGGACCAGCCGTACCACACCAGGATCCGGGCGCTGGTCAACAAGGCGTTCACCCCGCGTAGCGTCGAGCGGCTGCGCCCGCGCGTCCGCGACCTCGTCCGCGACCTCGCCGAGCCGCTGCACGGGCAGGACAGCGTCGATTTCTTCACTACGTTCGCCTTCCAGCTGCCGGTGATCGTGATCGCCGAGTATCTCGGGGTGCCGGCCGAAGCCCGCCAGGAGGTCCGGGCCTGGTCCGAGGATCTAGGCGCGGTGATCTTCGTCCGCGGCGACGACGCGGCCCGGATGGAGAACGGCGAGGCCGCGATGCACAAGCTGGTGGAGTTCCTGCGCCCTATCGTGCGCGCGCGCCGCAGCCATCCGCAGGATGACCTGCTCACCGGCATGGTGCAGGCGGAGGAACGCGGGGACTTCCTGTCTGAGGACGAGGTGATCGCCAACACGATCCTGATGATGTTCGCCGGGCACGAGACAACGATGAACCTTCTCGCCAACGGCATCGTCGCCTTCCGCGACTGGCCGCAGGAGTGGGAGCGGCTGCGCCGCGACGACCTGGGCCGCACGGCCACCGAGGAGGTGCTGCGCTACGACGGGCCGATCCGCGCGATGGCCAGGTGGGCCAAGGAGCCCTTCGAGTTCTCCGGGCAGCAGATCAAGCAGGGCGACCGGGTGCTGCTCGTGCAGCACGCGGCTAACCGCGACCCGGCCGGATTCGATGACCCTGACCGGTTCGACATCGCCCGCTGGCCGAACCGGCACGCCGCATTCGGCCAGGGCATCCATACCTGCCTCGGCGCGCCGCTGGCCCGGCTGGAGACCGAGGAGGCGCTGCGTCACCTCGCTGAGCAGTTTCGTTCCTTCGACATCGTCGAGGACCAGCTGCGCTATCACCCGACGATCGTGTCGCGCAGCCTGCAGCAGCTGCACGTCCGCTTCGATCCGCGATGAGCGCACCCGTGGCCGAGCAGGTACCGCTGGGCGGTGCGGCTGATCGGAGTCAGCTGCGGCGCCAGGTACGCGATTTCCTGGCCGCGCAGGGATCCGCGGGCGTCTTCGAGCCACGCTGCGATTCGTGGCTGTCGGGGTACTCAGGGGAGTTCAGCCGGGCTCTCGGTGCCGAGGGCTGGCTCGGTATGACCTGGCCGCGGAAGTACGGCGGGCACGAGCGCAGCGAGGTCGAGCGCTACACCGTCAACGAGGAACTGCTCGCGGCCGGCGCGCCGGTGGCGGCCCACTGGTTCGCCGACCGCCAGGTCGGCCCCGGCATCCTGCGGCACGGCTCGGAGCAACAGCGAGAGTCCTTCCTGCCGGCCATGGCACGAGGCGAGCTCTACTTCGCCATCGGCATGTCGGAGCCGGACAGCGGGTCCGACCTGGCCTCGATCCGGACGGCCGCCACGTCGTGCCCGGGTGGCTGGCGGGTGAGCGGGACCAAGATATGGACCAGCCACGCCCACCGGGCGCATTACCTGCTGGCTCTGGTGCGTACCGGCGAGCGCGCGGCGGACCGGCACGCCGGACTCAGCCAGCTGATCATCGACCTGACTGCCCCCGGCGTCCGCATCAGCCCCATCGAGTTCCTCGACGGCGAGCAGCACTTCAACGAGGTCGTGCTGGATGACGTCTTCGTGCCCGCGGCGAACATCCTCGGCGCCGAGGGCGGCGGCTGGCGCCAGGTGACCTCGGAGCTCGCCTTCGAGCGCAGCGGGCCCGAGCGGATCCTATCGACGTTCCCGCTGCTCGCGGAGCTGGTGCGGCGCCACGGCAGCCAGTGCGATCCGGACGTCGGCCTGCTGCTCGCCGAGCTGGGTACGCTGCGCCAGATGTCACGCGACGTCGCGGGCGCCATCGGCGCAGGGGAGGTGCCCGCGGTCGAGGCGGCCATCGTCAAGGACCTGGGGACGCGCTTCGAGAACCGGGTCATCGAGGTGGCCAGGCGGGTAGCCCAGGTCGAGCCCGACCCCGGCTCCGACGATGCCCTGGTGCGCCTGCTGGCGCAGGCGGTGCTGCACGCGCCGGCGTTCACGCTGCGCGGCGGGACCAATGAGATCCTGCGCGGGATCGTGGCCCGGGCGGTGACGGGGCGATGAGCGAAGAAGCGGGGATGAGCGGTGCGATCGCCGACGCGGTCGGGCGGGCGGCGCGGGCAGCGGCGGACGCGCCCGGACTGTACGCGACACTGCTGCGTGACGGCTGGACGACAGTCGGCATCGGCGAAGGCGAGGGCGGATCCGGAGGAGATCTGGCCGACGCGGCCGAGGTGGCGGCCGCGATCGCCGGTGCAGGCGTCGGGCTGCCGGTGGCGGACACCGCGATCGTCGCCGCGCGCCTGCTCACCGCCGGCCAGATACGGCTGCCAGGGACGGCTCGCTGCGTCGTCCCGGCCTGCGCGCCGGACGCGACGATCTCGGCCGGGAGGGTCAGCGCGCACGCCCGCCGGGTGCCGTGGGCCAGCTGGGCATCGCACCTCGTCCTCGCCTGCCCGGCTGGTCAGGAGCGGACCGCGATCGTCCTGCTCGAGGCGGCGGGCGCCGCGATCAGCCGCGGCGCCAACCTCGCCGACGAGCCCCGGGACGACATCCAGGCGGCAGACGTCCCTGCGGTTGCGGTGGTCACGGTCGATCGCCAGTACTGCGACGTGGCCGGCGAGGTGCGTGCCGCCGGCGCGCTCGCCCGCAGCGTCCAGATAGCGGCCGCGGCCCAGCAGGTCCTCGAGATGACCTCCCGTTACTGCACCGAGCGGGTTCAGTTCGGCCGGCCTATCGCCGCCTTGCAGGCCGTGCAGCAGCAGCTCGCGAAGCTGGCCGCCGAGACCGCGGCGGCCCGCGCCGCGGCGGCGCTCGCTCTCGCCGCCGTGACCTGCCCGGCGGCCGGCTCCGGGACTAACGCGATGACCGGCGCGGTCACCGAGATCGCGGTAGCGAAGGCGCGGACGTCGCAGGCCGCCGGCCTCGCCGCCAGGATCGCGCATCAGCTGCACGGCGCGATCGGGGTCACTCGCGAGCACCCCCTGCAGCGGTACTCGCGCGCACTGTGGTCGTGGCGCGAGGAATACGGGACGCAGGCCTACTGGTCGCAAGTGCTTGCGACGCGGCTGGCCGGCCACCACGAAGACCTCTGGGGCTGGCTGACGGCACGGGACTTCGAGCAGAGTTCCCCACCGGGGGACATGGCGAGCGGGAGGTCACATGCAGCGCGTTTACGTGCGCGGGAGTGCGGTGCACCGGTCGTGGGCGGCGGATTCGATGAGCCTGTCCGACGTCATCTTCAGCACGGTACGGCGCGCGCTTGACGATGCCGGGGTGGCCATTTCCGACGTCGACAGCGTCGTGCTCGGTGCGCACGACCTCACCGACGGCCGGTCCTTGTCCAGCATGGTCACCGCGCCTGCCGCCGGTGCCTTCGGCAAGGACGAGGTCCGCCTCGGCGACGACGGAGCCAGCGCGTTCGTGGTGGCCGCGGCGCGGGTGCGGGCGGGCGGCTCGCGCTGCGGCATCGTCGCGGCCTGGGGCCGGGCCAGCGAGGGTGACCCGGACGCGATCGCGAACGCGTTGTTCGACCCGTTCTTCACCCGGCCCCTTGGCATGACCGAGATCTCCGTCTCCGCGTTGCGCGCCGGGGCTGCGCTGGCCCGCTATCCGGGCTACGGCAGCTGGCGGGAACGCGCCGGAGCGCGCCGCGCGGCCGGCCAGGAACCGGCCGGGGAGCGCGCCACGGCCGCCCTGCCGCTGCGCCCGCACGAGCTGCCGATATGGTCCGACGTCGCCGCCGCGGTCGTGCTCGGCGCTGAGCCGGGCCCGGTCGAGGTACGCGGCGTGGGAATGTCGACCGAGCCGTACGACATCGGCGACCGGGACCTGCTCGGCCTCCCGGCGCTGCGCGCGGCGTCGCGCCAGGCCCTGCGGGCGGCCGGCCTGGCCATCGGCGACGTCGACGTGCTCGAGCTCGACGGGCTCACCTTGTTTGACGAGGCCCTCGCGCTCGAGGCGGCTGACGTCGTGCCGGCCGGCGGCGGGATGGAGGCGATCGCCCAGCGCGCGGACATCAACATCGACGGCGGGTTCGCGGCCGGCTACTGCGCACCGGCCATGGGGCTCGTCCGCATCTGCGAGGCGACCAAGCGGCTGCAGGCTTCAGGGACCGCCGCGCTGGCCACCGGCTCCTCGGTGGTGGCCGCGCAGAGCCAGGCCGCGATCGCACTGGCCCGCGCGTGAGAAGGCCAGCGGGACGCGCGACGACGCGCGACCCAGGACACCGACGGACGGAGGACAGGCGTGACAACGGGTGACAGCAGCGAGCCAGTGCCACCGCTGAAGCTGGCCGGGCACTGGGACTTCCGCTACGAGTACTTCGCCGGCGATGCCGCCAGCCGCTTTTTCGCCGAGCTCGGCCAAGGACGGATCATGGGCACGGTATGCCCGCAGTGCCAGCGCACCCTGGTGCCAGCCCGCGGGTTCTGCGATGTCTGCTACGTCGAGACGACGCAGTGGCGCGAGGTCGGCCTGACCGGCCGGATCGAGACGTTCACCATCTTGGCGACGAAGTTCCACGGGCTGCCTGATCCGCCCGTCGTCATCGGCTACGTCACCCTCGACGGCGCCAGCACGGCGATCCTCAACTACGTCCAGGGCGTGCCGCTTGACGACCTCGACGCCGCCGGGAAGCAGCTGCTGGGCCAGCCGCGCGTCCGGGTGCGCTTTCATCCCCAGCCGGAGGGCCGGATCACCGACTTTCACTTCGAGGTGACCGATGACCCGGCCTGACCTGGACCCGCCGGAAGTCGCGGTCATCGGCGTGGGCCAGACGCCGTACCGCCGCCGCCACGACGCCACGACGCAGGACCTGGTCAGGGCCGCGGTGCACGAGGCCCTGACCGACGCCGGCGTCGCCATGAGCGACGTCGACATCGTCATCGCCGGATTCGCGCCAGACGGACTCGCCGGGGAGAACTGCCCGGACAAGCGGTTCCTGCCCGCGGCGGGGGCGATAGGCCGGTGGAGCATGCGCGTCAATACCGGCGGCACCACCGGCATCGCCGCCGCCTTCACGGCGATGGATCTGCTCGAAGCCGGGTACGGCGACATCGCGATCGCGATCGGCGTGGAGCGGATGGCGCAGGCGCTGGATGTCCCCGCCGTGTTCAACACGATCTTCGACCCCATCTACGAACGCGACATCGGCATCTCGACGATCTCGATGTGCGCGATGCGCGCGAGCCGGATGATGATGCGCTGGGGCTACACGCCCGAACACTGGGCGCAGGTGGGCGCGCGCAACTTCGCCCACGCCAGCCGCAACCCGCTGGCGCAGATTACCCGGCCCTACAGCGCCGAGGCGGTGCTCGGATCGCGCATGCTCTCCTGGCCGATCCGCCAGCTCGACGCGTGCCCGATATCGGAGGGCGTGTGTGCCGTCGTGCTAGCCCGGTCGGCCGCGATCGGCAGCACCGCGCGGCCGGTCGCCTGGGTCCGCGGCCGCGCCTCGATGACCGACACCTACAACCTGGGTGACCGGTTCGCCCCGGGCCGCCCCGACCTGGTGGACCTGCTCTCGCTGCGCGACTCGGTCAATCGCGCCTACGCTCAGGCCGGCCTGGAGTCTGGCCTGCAGGCCGACGTCGCGGAGATCCACGCCCCGTTCACGTCCGCTGAGACGATGGCGTACGCACCGCTGCGGTTCTGTGACGCGGCCGACGGGCCGGAGCTCGTCGCGGCCGGATTCGGGGCGTGGGACGGCAGGCCGGTGATCAACCCGTCCGGCGGGCCGCAGGCGGCGAACGCGGTCGGCGCGACCGCCCTGGTACGGCTGGCCGAATGCGCTCTGCAGGTCCGCGGCCGGGCGGGCGAGCGGCAGGTCGAAGGGGCCTCGCTGGCGGTGGCCACCGGTCAGGGCGGCGCCAACCAGTTCTCCACCTGCACTGTTCTCTCGTCCCGATAGCGCTTCCATGTCACGAGCAGCCCGCCGACCGGAGGAAGTCAGATGACCATCACGCAACCCGGGTCGCCGGATGTGGCGGCCGAGGTCTTCGATGAGTGGCTGACCCGGTTCGGGACGGCCCTGGAAAGCCGTAACGCCACCCTGGTCGCCGACCACTTCCTCGAGGACGGCTACTGGCGCGACATCCTCGCTTTCACCTGGGACTACCGGACCTTCACGGGACGCTCCGCCATCGAGAAGGCGATAGCGTCACGGCTGGAGGCGGTGGCGCCTCGCAATGTCCGCCGGGCGACGGCCCGGATGGCGCCGCGGGTAGTCCGCCGCTCGGCCCTGACCTTGATCGAAGGCTACTTTGATTTCGACACCGTCGCCGGCCGCGGCACCGGCTTCGTCCGCCTGGTCTTCGATGAGGCCGCACCGTCGGCGACCAGGATCTGGATCGGCCTGACGGCCCTGCAGGAACTCGCCGGCTTCGAGGAAAAAGCCGGCCCGAACCGCCCGACGGGGGTGCGGTACTCCTACAACTTCGCCGGCGACAACTGGCTCGACGAGCGGGTCAAGGCGCGCGAGCACGCGGGCCGCGACCCTGAGGTGATCATCGTGGGCGCGGGACAGTCCGGCCTGGCGCTGGCCGCCCGGCTGACCGCCATCGGGGTGGACACCCTGCTGGTGGAGGCCAACGCCCGCGTCGGTGACAACTGGCGGCACCGCTACCACTCGCTCACGCTGCACAACGAGGTCTGGGCCAACAGCCTGCCCTACATGCCCTTCCCCGACACCTGGCCGACGTTCGTCCCCAAGGACAAGCTCGCGGGGTGGCTCGAGTACTACGCCGAGGCGATGGAGCTCAACGTGTGGACGAGCACCTCCTTCGCCGGCGCGAGCTGGGACGAGGCCACCGGGAGGTGGACGGTCCGCCTCGAGCAGCCCGATGGCCCCGGGCGCGAGGTGCAGACCGCCCAATTGGTGCTGGCCAGCGGCGCCGTCAGCGGCCCGCCGAAGATGCCCGCGCTGCCCGGCCTCGGCGGCTTCCGCGGCCAGGTGATGCACTCGACGGATTTCACCAGCGGTACCGCCTGGCAGGGTAAGCGGGCGGTGGTCGTCGGGACGGGTAACAGCGGGCACGACGTCGCGCAGGACCTGTTCAGCAACGGCGCCGAGGTCACGATGATCCAGCGAGGGCCCACGTGCGTCGTGAGCCTGGTGCCGAGCGGCACGATGGTGTACGCGATCTACTCAGAAGGCCCCGCCGAGGACATCGACATGATCACCGCGGCGATCCCTTACCCGGTGCTGCACGACACCTACCAGTGGCTGACCAGGAAGACCTGCGAACTCGACGCGGACCTGCTCGGCCGGCTGCACGCCGCGGGCTTCCGCACCGACTTCTGCGAGGACAATACCGGTTTCCACATGAAGTACCTGCGCCAGGGAGGCGGGTACTACATCAACGTGGGCTGCTCGGACCTGATCGCGGACCGGAAGATAGGGCTCGTGCAGGCCGCTGACCTCGAGACCTTCACCGCGGACGGGCTGAGGCTCCGCGACGGCACCGAGATCAGCGCCGACCTGGCCGTGCTGGCGACCGGATACGAGAACCAGCGGGAAAGCATCCGCCGGCTCCTCGGCGACGAGGTGGCCGACCGGGTCGGGCCCGTCTGGGACCACGATGACGAGGGTTTCATGAACGGCATGTGGAGGCGCACCGGCCAGCCCGGGCTATGGCTCATGGGCGGCGCGCTGATGGAAGGCCGGCTCTGGTCGCGTTTCCTGGCGGTCCAGATCAAGGCCGACCTGCAGGGGATGCTCCCCCGCCGCTGAGATCGGCCAGGCCCGTTTCGGAGACCGGAACACCAGGCGCCGCGGATCGGGTCCCGGTGCCACACTCACAGCCAGACAGATAAAGCAAGATCGGAGTGGACGATGCTCGATGTACGGAGCGCGATGCGCCGGGCGGCCGCGTTCAACCGCGACCGGATCGCGGTGAAGAGCCTGGGCCGGGAGCTCACCTTCGGTGAGTCATGGGACCGCGGCGTGCGGCTCGCGAATGCCCTGCGCGCCATGGGCCTGCAGGACGGCGACCGGGTCGCGGTGCTGGAGGACAACTGCATCGAGGCGGCCGACTTCTACGTCGGCTCGGTGGCCGCGAACCTGGTGCGCGTCCCGCTGTACCGGCGCAACTCCTCCGAGGCGCACGAGTACATGATCCGCCACACGAACGCGAAGGTCGTGGTGGTATCCGAGGAGTTCGCGCCTGAGCTGGCCGGCCTGACCGACCGCATCGGCGGCCTCCAGCTCCTGGTCAGGGACAAGGGTTATGAGGACTGGCTGTTCAGCCACTCCAATGAGGACCCGGACCCTGATATCGCGCTGGACGACGTCTTCATCATCCGGCACTCGGCCGGCACGACCGGGCGCGCGAAGGGCATCGCGTATTCCCACCGGGCCTGGCTGAGCGCCACGCGTGACTGGTTCTACCAGCTGCCGCCGGTCGACCTGGGTGACCGGTGCCTGCACGTGGGCCCCATCTCCCACGGGTCGGGGTACCTGTTCCTGCCGGTGTGGCTCGGCGGCGGCTGCAACATCCTGTTCCCGCGGTTCGACGCCGAGACTGTCCTGGCCGCCCTGTCCGAGGAGCCGGTCAGCTATTTCTTCGCGGTGCCGACCATGGTCGCCGACCTGACCCGGGTCGCGGGCGGCCAGCGCCTGGACCTGCCCGCCCTCAAAGCGGTGATGGTGTCAGGCGCGCCGATCAGCGAGCGCACGGCACTGGCCGGGCACGAGGTGTTCGGCGACACCATGTACCAGATGTACGGGCAGACCGAGGCCGTCCCGGTCACGTTCATGGGCCCCCGCACCTGGTTCTCCCAGGTGCCCGGCTCGACGCCGATCCGCGCGGCCGGGCAGGTGATGCCCTTCGCCGAGCTGCAGATCCGCGACGAGGACGGCGAGATCCTCCCGATCGGCGCGGAGGGCGAGATCTCGATCCGCTGCGACGGCCAGATGAGCGGGATCTGGGATGACGAGGAGCTGACCGCCCGGCGGCTGCGCGACGGCTGGGTGCTGACCGGTGACATCGGTCGCCTGGACGAGAACGGCTTCCTGTACGTCGTGGACCGGGTCGACGACCTGATCGTCTCCGGCGGGTTCAATATCTGGCCGGCTGAGCTCGAGCAGGTCATCGGGCTGATGCCGCCGGTACGGGAGGTGACGGTATTCGGCGTGCCCGACGAGAAATGGGGCGAGACCCCGATGGCGCTCGTCGTGGTCGATGACCTGAGCGCCGTCGACGAGGCTTCGATCATCGAGGAGTGCCGCGTGCGCCTGGGCTCGTACAAGAAGCCGACGCGGGTGGAATTCCGCACTGAGTCGCTGCCGCGCAGCCCCGTCGGCAAGATCCAGCGCAAGGTGCTGCGCGAGCCCTACTGGTCCGGGCAGGGCCGCCGGGTCGGCGGTTCCTGACCGCTGCGGGACCTGAGCGGGGGCGCCGGCGGCGCCGCGCGACGCCGCGCGACGCCGGAAACTCGTCCCGCCCTATGGAACTGAGGGTTGCCCCGGGGTGCCGAGGCCCTTAGACCTGAATACAGCTGCCCGCGCACCGCGAGCCGGGCATGAAGGGAACGGGAGCACCAGATGGCCATCGTCACCAAGTTCGGGTTTGTCACGGTGGGTGTCAACGACCTGACCGAGGGAGTGGAGTTCTATTCCCGGTTTGTCCGCCTGGACCTGACGGAGCGAGTAGGTAAGACGGCGTTCATGACCGGTGGTCTTGATCATCATTGGGTGCGCCTGGAGGAAGGCAGCGGCCAGGGTCTCAAGCGGGTCGGATACGAGGTCGCCGGGGAGGAGGCGCTGGCTGAGGTCCGGTCGAGGCTCAGCGAGATCGGGGTCGACTATGAGGAAGGCGGCGATCCGGCAGCGGACCGGGTGCAGCGGTGGCTGCGCTTCCGCGATCCCGGCGGTACCGATATCGAGCTTTTCACCGGCATGTACGAGCGCGGCGTGGCGCCGGTCAGCAACGGCGTCACCATCCAGAAATTCCTGCACGGCGGGTGGGAGACCAGGAATTTCGAGCAGACGACCCGCTTCTACCAGGACGTTCTCGGCTTCAAGGCATCGGACTGGATCGGTGACCGGGCCGGGTTCTTCCGCGCCGCCGACCGCTACCATCATTCGCTGGTGCTGATCAACAGCAACCGGGCGGCGTTCAATCATTTCTGCATCCAGGTCGAGTCGATCGATGACGTGATGCGGTTCCGCAACAACGCGCTGCGGTACGGCGTCGAACTCCGCGACGACTTGCTGCGGCACGCGCCGTCGGGGTCGATCGGGGTGTACATGAAGGATGAGGCGCGTGGCTTCGCGGTCGAGTTCTGCGTGGGGCATCCGCAGGTCAGCGAGTCGCACCGGGCGCGGGTCCTGCCGCCCGCACCGGAGACGGTCGATGTGTGGCTCTCGCCGCTGCCCGACCCGCTGGCGGGCGCGCCGCAGTCCCGGGCGGCCGGGGCCGCGGTGGGTACCCCGGTGGCCGGGATGCTGCCGGCCGGCGCCGCCGCGCGTGATGAGCGTTTCGCCGGCACGGGCGCCGGCTCGCCGCGGTGAGCGCCGCGGCCTCGGCGAGGAAATAGCCATGAGTGCATCGCCGCTGGTGATCGATGACCGCACCCGGGGCTTGTTCCAGGTGCACCGGTCGGTATTCGTGTCCGAGGAGATCCTGGCCCGGGAGAAGGAACTGCTCTTCGACCAGATGTGGCTGTATGTCGGGCACGACTCGGAGATCCCGCATCCCGGCGACTTCGTGACCCGCAAGGTCGGCGGGCGCACGGTGATCTTCACCCGCGACCGGTCGGGGACCGTGCGAGTGCTGCTGAACACCTGCCGGCACCGCGGAGCTGAGGTATGCCGCGAGCGCCGCGGCAACCGCAAGGTATTCACCTGCTTCTACCACGGCTGGGCCTACGGCAGCGACGGCGGCCTGATCAGCGTGCCCGACGGTGATTCCTACGCCGACGGCTTCAAGCGCTCCGAGCACGGACTTCACCAGCCGCACTGCGAGTCGTACCGGGGATTCGTCTTCATCACGTTCTCAGCGGACCCGCCGGACCTGCGTGCCTACCTCGCCGACGCGGCCTACCTGCTCGACCTGGTGGCCGACCAGTCCGGGTCGGGCATGGAGATCGTCGCCGGCACGCATCAGTACGCGATGAAAGCCAACTGGAAGCTGCTGATGGAGAACAGCTGTGACGGGTACCACGGCTTCACCGTCCACCAGACTTATTTCGAGATGATGATGAACCTGGGCGTCACGCCCGGGCTCGTCGCGGCGGGGAATGGCCGCGGCGCGTCGGCCGACCTGGGCAACGGTCACGCCGTCGCGGAGAGCCCCGAGCTCGGCATGCCGCTGATGAACGACGACGTGCTGGCCATGACCGTCAGCCGCCGCGCCGCGCTGGCCGAGCGCTTCGGTGAGGCGCACGCACGCCGGATGCTCAATACGACGCGCAACACGATCATCTTCCCGAACTTCGTGGTGATCGACCTGAACTTCGGCATCCAGGTCCGCACCATGTACCCGACCGCGCCGGATCACACCGAGATCACCGGCTGGCAGCTCATGCCGCGGGACGCGGCGGAAGCCCTCAAGGCGTACCGGCTGGACAACGCGCTCACGTTCTGGGGGCCGGCCGGGCTCGCGACACCCGACGACATCGAGGCGCTCGACCAGTGCCAGCGCGGCTTCGCCTCGGTCCACGAGGTGCCCTACTCCGACATCTCTCGCGGCATGAGGTCCGGGGCGCCGACTGCCGTCGATGAGCTGCAGATGCGCACGTTCTGGCGGCGGTGGAACGAGCTGCTCACCGGGGAGCGGGCCCAGCCCGAGGGACCACGCTACGACACGTCCTACCTGGTCGCCGGGCTGGCGGGTGCGGAGGCGTCTTGACCGGCACCGGCCCCTCCCCCGCCGCGGCCACGCTGACCCGCGCCGAGGCCGAGGACTTCCTCTACCACGAAGCCGCCCTGCTCGACCAGTGGCGGCTGGAAGAATGGCTCGACCTGTTCACGCTGGACTGCAGCTATGAGATCCCGGCGCTCGACCTGCCCGGCGGCGACCCCGCCTCGACCTACTCCCTGATTCACGACCACCGGCCGATGCTCGAACAGCGGGTGATCCGGCTGAAGAAACCGACCGCCCACGCCGAGTTCCCGCATTCGCGGACCCGCCGTCTCATCAGCAACGTGCAGATCACCAGCCGCCGGGAAAACGAGGTCCAGCTCACCGCCAACTTCGCCGTCTACCGGGTCCGCGGCAGCGACGAGACCTGCTACTTCGGCCGCTATGAATACACCCTGGACTGCACCAGCCAGATCCGCATCCGGCATCGCAAAGCCATCCTGGACCACGACATCCTCGACCCGCACGGCAAGATCAGCATCATCTTGTAAGGGCCGGATCCGGCGGTTACGGAGCGGCCGGTGCGGGTACGATTAACACATGCGTTGACGAATCAGGTGCGGGAAGGATGACGGGCATTCCGAAGACATACAGCGCGGCCGTATCGCACGACTTGTGCGTCGGCGTCGGCATGTGCATGCAGCACGCGCCGGGCGCCTTCGAGTTCGACGATGAGGGCCTGTCCGTCTTCCGGCCGGACGGGGAATGGACCGACGAGCAGGTCGAAGAGGCAGCGGACGGCTGCCCGAGCTCGGCGATCCGGTTGAGCCGCGATGATCCGGTTGAGCCGCGGTGATGCGGACGCGCCAGCTCGCTGAGCGCGCCGGAAAGTGGCGGCGTCCGTGACCGAGGCCGGCCGGGT
>Ga0302326_10006230_pt1 | contig 26821 bp, 22 predicted proteins | sample Palsa_T0_3_FD_202264 | JGI IMG/M metagenome (GOLD analysis project Ga0302326, IMG submission 202264) | Peat permafrost microbial communities from Stordalen Mire near Abisko, Sweden - Palsa_T0_3 | ecosystem: Environmental > Terrestrial > Soil > Palsa > Peat permafrost | place: Sweden: Abisko... | reverse complement strand
TCCACGGCCGAGCAGATCTGCGCCACGCCCGGTGTCAGCCTCCCCCGGGCGTGGGCCTCCTCGGTGGCCGACGCGCTGGTGGATTGAGCACGCTGGATTGAGCACGCTGGATTGAGCACGCTGGATTGAGCATGGCCGGTTCGGGGTTACGCTCGGCTGGTGGAACCCATTGCCGTCGAGCCAGCAGTGCGCGACCAGTTGCTCGCGCTGGCCCGAGGGGACGGGCGCCTGAGCGGCGAACTAGGCGACATTCTCGACCGCCTGCAATGGCGGGCCATCGAAGCCGGCTATCCCGGCCCCGCCCCTCAGACGGGGGAGGCGCTGCGGCCGTAGTCGTCGTCCAGGCGGGTGATGTCGTCCTCGCCGAAGTACTCACCGTGCTGCACCTCGACGAAGATCAGCTCAAGTGAGCCGGTGTTGTGGATCCGATGCGCCGTGCCCCGCGGCACATCGATGGCGTCGCCCGCCGCCACCGCCACACCCGCCCCGTCCAGGGTGACCAGGCCCTCGCCCGCCACCACGAACCAGTGCTCGGCGCGGCGATCATGGAGCTGGTAGCTGAGCCGCTGCCCCGGTGACACGGTGATGCGCTTCACCTTGTGACCCGCGGCGTCGTCCAGCACGGTATAAGTCCCCCACGGGCGTTGGTCGGTCTCTCCGATCGGCATGGCCGCATTCTTGCACCCAAGGTGCCGAGCCATTCTTCCCGAATGCGCACGCCGCGTTGCCGCCGAGTGAATTTGCGGCGCAGATCTCGCCACCGGGGCACAGGTCCTAATGTGCTCTCCCGAGAAAACGTGAACGAGACGGAGCATCGCCATGCGCTATGGGATGGTTCTTCCCGGCGGGACCGCGAGCGAGCAGCTGGAGCAGGCGGTCCAGGCCGAACAGGGCGGGTGGGACGGCGTCTTCGTGTGGGAAGCGGCGTACGGCGTCGACGCCTGGTCGCTGCTGGCCGCCATGGCGGCGCGGACCAGCCGCATCCGGCTGGGCACCATGCTGACGCCGCTGCCCTGGCGACGACCGTGGAAGGTGGCGAGCCAGGTCGTCACCCTCGATCAGCTGTCGTCGGGACGGGCCATCTTGGCTGTCGGCTTGGGCGCCGTTGCCCCGGAACTACCCGACACGGGTGAGTCGACGGGGCTGCAGGAGCGGGCGGAGCAGCTGGACGAAGGGATCGACCTGATCCGGCAGTTGTGGGCCGGCGGATCGGACTTCGCGGGCCGCCACTACTCCTATCACTGCGAGCTCGACACCATTGTGGGCGCGGCCCGACCGGTACAGGAGCGCCTCCCCATCTGGGTCGTGGGCGCCTGGCCCCGGCCCCGGTCGATGCGCCGGGTCCTACGCTGCGACGGGGTGATACCGCAGTACCAACTGGACGGCCGTACCGGCGGCCCCGACGACGTCGCCGCCATGCGGGCGTGGTTGACCGAGCGCGGTGCCCGGCCTGACCTGGACGTCATCGCCGAAGGCGAGACGCCGGCCGACGATCCCGTTGCCGCCGCGGCCACCGTCGGTTCGTGGGCCGAGGCGGGCAGCACCTGGTGGTTGGAGACCCGCTGGGGCATGCCGTTGCACACCGCCGAATCGATGCGCCAGGTCATCGAGCGATTGGCCGCGGGCCCGCCCCGACCGGCGAGGGCGGCGGGGGCGGGGCCGCTTGGATGACGATCTTCATCTCCATTGCCTCGTACCGCGATCCTGAACTGGTGCCCACCATCGAGTCGTGCCTGGCCCAGGCTCGCTGGCCCGACCAGCTCCGCTTCGGCATCTGCTGGCAGCACGGCGACGACGAGGCGATGCCCGCTCGATTCGCCGACTCTCGGCGGTTCCGGGTCCTCGATGTCGACTGGCGGGAGGCAAAAGGGGCCTGCTGGGCCCGGGCCGCGATCATGAGCCTGTGGGCAGGCGAGGAGCACTTCCTCCAAATTGACAGCCACCACCGATTCGCCCGGGACTGGGACGCCAAGCTCATCGGCTACGCCGCAGCGTGCCCGAGCGACAAGCCGATCCTGACGACGTACTGCCCGATGTATGTCCCCGGAGCGGCGGACGACGAACTGTCGGACGAGCCCACGCGAATCGACTTCGACTATTTCACCGAAGACGGCATCGCATTGTTCAAGCCGGGTTTTGTTGCCGACGGGCGGTCGGTGACCCGGCCGCTGCGAGCTCGCTTCATTTCCGGACATTTTCTGTTCGCCCCTGGATCGTTGGTGGACGAGGTCCCGTACGACCCGGGCGTGTACTTCCACGGCGAGGAAATCATGCTCACCGTGCGCGCCTTCACCTGGGGCTACGACCTGTTTCATCCCCCGGAGGTGCTCCTCTGGCATGAGTACTCCCGTCAGTACCGGCGCAAGCACTGGGACGACCATGTCGAAGAGGCTCCGGTGGAGCGGGCGTGGCACCGACGCGATGCCGACAGCCGAGACCAGGTCCGACGCTTTTTCTCCGCCCCCCATGACGGGCCGTTCGGCTGCGGGCCTCAACGCAGGGTGGCCGACTACGAGGCGTACGCGGGTCTCAGCTTCCGCCACCGCGTGGTCCAGGACTACACGTGGCAGGGACACGAGCCGCCGAACCCTCCTACCGCGGCCGATTGGGCGGACGGTGTCCACGCCTGGCGGGTCGCCATCGACCTGGACCGCGAACAACTGCCGGCGGCCGCGCTCGACAACGCTGCGTTCTGGTACGTCGGCGTGCACGACGCCTGCGGTGTAGAGATCCATCGCCGTGACGTGGCGGGCGATGAGCTGCGAGGCCTGCTGGCGTCTGGCTCGCAACGCCTGCGGATCGAACGGGGATTTCAGTCAGGCCAGACGCCCGCCAGTTGGACGGTATGGCCGGTCAGCGCGCAGGAGCACTGGCTGGAGCAGGTGACAGGCCGCATCGCGCCTGTCCTGACCTAACGCCGGACCCAAGGCCAGCAGCAGGAAATGTGCTAGAAACCTAGAGTAGGTGTGCACATCCAAGCATGCCTGTGGCACCGAACATCTCATGTTCTCCACGTTGACAAAGGAGGAGACAACATGTCGCTCGTGCGACTTCTTCCGGCATGGCTCCACGCCGTGGCCGACTACGCCGTCGGGATCACCCTGATCCTGGTGGCGCTGCTCATTCACGCCTCCGACAAGGCTGTCGCGGCCGGTGTTGTGATCGGCGCCGTCGTCCTGGTGGTGAGCCTGCTCACCAAGTACCCCTTGGGCGTCATCAAGGTAGTGCCCTTCAAGGTCCACTCGGCGGCTGACTACCTAGCCGTGGTCCTGCTCATCGCGTCACCTTTCGCCCTGAGTTTTACCAAGAGCGACAAGGCCCTGACCATCGTGTACATCGCAGCCGGGATTGCCGTGCTGGCCGTGAGCCTCATCACCAACTACCAGTACAGCCCGAGCCAGAAGTCGGCCAAGGCCGAAGCCGGCACCGGAGCCGCCCCGGCCGCCCCCGAGGAAGGTGACCCGGGCCGCTGGTACGCCGCCGCCGCCCCGTTCCGTCAGGCCACTGCATCTGCCCCTACGGCTGGGCCGGCCCCGGCCCCGGCTCCGGGGATGGCCGCACCTTCCCCCGAGGCGTGGCGCGAGGTGGACGACAACAGCGGGCGCGGCCGCGAGGCATGGCGCAACCTGCCCGACGCGGGAGCACCGGCCCGGCCGGCCCGACAGGCGTGGCAGGATGAGCCGGCTGCGGCAGCCCCGGTGTACGAAGAGCCCGAGCCCGAGCCGGAGGCGGTTGCCGAGCCCGAGCCCGAGGCGGTTGCTCCCGCCTATTCGGCACCGCCCGATCGAGCCGGGATCACGTTGGAAGAGGTGCTGGCCGAGTTGGCCGCCCTGCAGCGGCCCAGCAGCGCCGCCTAAGCAGCGAAGCCTGAATTGCCAAACCGTCGCGCCACCCGCGGCGACGGTTTGGGCAGGCCTCTGCCGTCCGGAGCGGACCAAGGTCTGGTTCGTGCTGAGTTGTTACTGGTTCGTGCTGAGTTGTTACTGATGCGAGAGCGCAGCATCACTGGCACGTTTTGGCGCGTCCTGACAGCACGCTTGTTTGGCCCCACGGTGTATGGTGGGCTCCAGACACGGCGAATACGCCGACCGTGTCGGACCCTGCTCCCACGTATCGAGCAGCCTCCGGCAGCGTTGCTCCAGACCCCGGTCGCGCCGATGAGCAGCAGTACCGAGGAGAGCCTGGTTCGGACAGGACGGCCGCGTCGCGGTTTGTCGTCCCGTACGGGCTCGACGTCTGCGGTCGCACAAAAGGAGCATTCATGCACGCCCTCGTCTATCACGGTCCCGGCCAAAAAGCCTGGGAAGAAGTCCCCAAGCCGGTACTCATCGACGACACCGACGCGATCGTCCGCGTGGACGCCACGACCATCTGCGGATCCGACCTCCACATCCTGAAGGGCGACGTCCCCAAGGTCACTGAGGGCCGCATTCTGGGCCACGAGGCGGTGGGCACCGTCGAAACGGTTGGTTCGGCGGTAAAGAATGTTCATCCAGGCGACCGGGTCCTGGTGTCATGCATCACCGCCTGCGGCACGTGCCGATACTGCCGCCAGAGCCGCTACGGCCAGTGCGGCGGCGGGGGCGGCTGGATCCTCGGCCACCTCATCGATGGCACTCAGGCCGAGTACGTCCGTGTCCCCTTCGCCGACACCTCCACCTACCCGGTGCCCGATGGTGTGGCCGACGAGCACATCTTGATGATGGCCGACATACTCCCCACCGGCTACGAGGTCGGCGTCCTCAACGGCCGGGTCCAGCCAGGCGACGTCGTCGCCGTGGTTGGCGCCGGCCCCGTCGGCCTGTCCGCCATCATGGGCGCCCTCCTATTCAGCCCGAGCCACATCGTCGCCATTGACCTGGCCGACAGTCGCCTCGATGCGGCCAAGCAGTTTGGCGCCGATGTAACGGTCAACAACAGCCGCCAGGATCCGCTCGAGGTCATCCGGGCTCTGACCGGCGGCTCGGGTGCCGACGTCGCCATCGAGGCGGTCGGCCTGCCCGCCACCTTCGAGCTGGCCACCACGCTCGTGCGCCCGTGCGGGCATGTCGCCAACATCGGTGTCCATGGTCTTCCGGCCACCTTGCATCTCGAGGAGCTCTGGTCCAGGGACGTCACCATCACCACCGGGCTGGTCGACACCTACTCCACGCCGACGCTGCTACGCCTGCTCGATCATCAGCTCGACGTCGGACGCTTCGTTACCCACCAATTCACGATGGACGCCTTCGACGCGGCGTACGACACCTTTGCCCGGGCAGGCGACACCGGGGCGCTCAAGGTCGTCGTGACCCCGTGAAGACCATCCCGTCCAACGCCACCGCCTGGCCAAAAGGAGATTCTCGATGACCAATCCCGATGTGAAGCAGCACCTGATCCCGAGCATCGAAGAGCTCCCTCGCTCCGAGTGCCTCAACCTGTTGGCCACGGCGTCGATAGGACGAGTGGGTCTGCTGGTCGATGGCCGACCCGAGATATTGCCGGTCAACTACGCCCTGGATGGCGACACGATCTTATTCCGGACCGCCGAGGGCACCGCCCTCAACCAGGCGTCCATGACCGTCGTGGCCTTCGAGGTCGACCAGATCCATCCCGAAACGCAGTCCGGGTGGAGCGTCCTCCTGCAAGGCCTCGCCTATGACATCGGCGACACCATCGACGCTACTTCGGAACGCCTCAGGCAACTCTCCCTCAACACCTGGGCACCGGGCGGCCGCCAACGTTGGTTCCAGGTCCGGCCCGACAAGATCACGGGCCGCAGAATCCGTTCCCTGCCAGACTCACTGTAAAACGCCCCACCGGCATTCAGGACGCTTGGCTGAGCGCCCGCATATGATCGAGGCTTCGGACCAACAACCGTTGCACATGGGCCTGGCTGATGCTCATCTGCTCGGCGATTTCGTGCTGGGTCATGCCGTCGATGTAGTGGAACCAGATGATGCGACGTTCCCGTTCCGGGAGACGGGACAGGAGCCAGCGCAGCGCCAATCGGTCTTCCACGCTATTCATGCCGCGGTCCACGACCTGAACGCATTCGACCAGCGGGTATTCGTGCTCACCCGAGGCCGCATCGAGGGAAGCGAGCCGACGAAGCCCGCCCGCCTCAAGTGCCTCTTCGACGTCACCAGCCGAGGCGTTTACCCGTCGGCCGACTTCAGCGAGCGTCGGGGGCCGTCCCAACTCCTGAGTCAGCTCCGCGATCGCCTCCCGGCTATGTAGGAAAAGGTCTTGGATCCGTCGGGGAGGGCGGACCACCCAGGAATGGTCCCGCAGGTAATGCTTTAGCTCGCCGATGATCGTGGTCGTTGCGAACGCGGTAAACGGCACGCCACGTTCGGTATCGAACCGCTTGACGGCATGGATCAACCCGAGCAGCGACACCTGCTTGAGGTCGTCGAAGGAACCTTCGGACATGCCGCGCGACGAGTATCGACGGGCCAGTGAGACGGCCAGGCCGTAGTGGGTGGCGAAATAGTCAACTTCGGGCATCGCGCCGGCGCGAGTGGGATCAGTGACAAGAGTCATGGCGTCGGAACTCATGGCGTCTGACTCGACCACGGTGTGACTCAACGAGCGCCGACCTATCGTGACCATGTTGCGGCGGTATGGCTCGCGGTGTCCGAACTCATGATTGACCTCCGCCGCGATCGTCATGGCGCAACAGCCTCTTGCTGAGGGCGTCCGGGCTGGTCGGTGAGGGCGCCGTCAATCAGAGCGAGGAGGTCTTCGACCCTGAGAGGTTTGGTCAGATAGCCATCGGCTCCGTGCATCCGAGCCGATTCACGGGTACCCGGATCGTCATGAAACGAGCACACAATGATCCGAAGGTCGGGAAACTGCGCACGTAGGGCACCAATGGTGACAAGGCCTTCTGCCACGGGCATCTGGATCTCCACGACGGCGATGTCGGCCTGCTCGGCTCGGATCTGCGTCTCGGCCTCGTCCAAGGTCCCGGCCAATCCGACGACCGCCAGACGCCGGGATCGCTCGACCAGGAAGTTCATGACGGAGCGTCGCTCCTGACGCGGATCGATGAGCACGACCCGCCTGACCGCTTGGCCGGCCACGTCGTCCGTATGAACCGTCTTGTCGGACTTGTCGGACCCTTGTTTCGCAACTAGAGCGCTCGTCATGCAACGAGGCGCGGTCGTTCAGACTGCATCCGAACTCGCCATGGACGATTGATGGTGATCGAGACGTTCGCGGGTGTGCCCAACGCCGGACACGAACACTGGGCACTGTTCTGCCACGGTCTGTTCACCCACGGTTCATTCTCACGAGCCCTGGTATCGCGAGCGATGCGGCCACATTCGAACTCCCTTTTTGGCGGGTTTCGAGTGCGCCACCGGGGTCCGGAGCAACGCTGACGGACTCTGCCGACGTTCGGACCAGAGCCGACACCGCGGGGCGTGCCCCACGGCTCTGGGGAGATAGTACACCGCCCAGCCCGATGCAACCGAAAGGGAAAGATGGCGATCCCCGAGAACCACCGAAGCTCAGAAGTTGCTTCCTAAGCCCTTCGGAAGGTGGTAGACGCCTCGGCATCAGAGTCGTTCTGATGCGCCGTCAAGATGGATTCGGCCATCGATCGTCGCCCCTGTTCTCGTCGTCGCTCGGCGCCGCCGCGGCCGAGGACTGAAGCCGCAGTCCTTCGAGCCGGGCAAGTGCCCGTCGAGCGTCGACGACCAGGCTGGGCAACGACTGTTCCAGGACGAGCCCTGCTACGCTGAGCGCCTCAGCTGAAGCGTGGCGCGCTGGGCCGCCGACCATCTTGAGGCTGACGTCGGTCGTGCCGGGCAGATGGCGTGGGGCGCCCGGCTCCACCCGGGCGCCGATGGCGGCGACAAACTGATCGACACTGTTGGCCACCTCAGCTTCCGTAGTAGCCGCCAACAGGCTCCGGGTCGCGGCGTACACCTCGGCGCAATGCGTGACGGATCCGTCCCTCGACGCCGTGACGATGTCAGCCTGTTGGATGACCCCCGAGGTGCGTTCCATCTCCTCGCTCGAAAGAACCTCGGCGCGAAGCAGGGTCAACGGACGGAACCCGACTTCCTGGACCGCCCGGTCATGGCTGGCCAAGGCCGCCCTGAGAACATGATGATGGCCGGATGCCGATATCTGCATTTGGATCGCGTACCGTTCGTCGCTCACGATAGCCGAGGGGTGCCACCCGGCGAGCTCCTCGACCAGCATGTGGACGTCCTCAAACCGAATCGGGCCGCTCCGAAAGGACTGGCCGAACTCGAGAACGGCAAACCATGTATCGAACCCGACGTCCGTTGTGGACGACGGCTCGGGGACAGCGAATGCTGCCGTCATTTCAATGCGCCTGCCCTGCCTGAGCGACGCCTATGTGCGTCCAGTCTTCCGGTCGCGATCGACGCCATCGTTGCCTCCTCCGCTCATTGCTTGAGCGGGCCGGGCATCCACCGGGGACCGGGGCGACACCATCTGGGAGCGCTCGAGAGCGCTATTGCAAGAATGGTAGTACCTGAATAAGTGTAGCGCATGTCGAGCCGATGAATTGTTTGTGACGCCAGTCGTCATGGCCTCTTTCCTGGGAAAACAAACCTTTTGCCCCGGAGTCGGGCTATTGGCGCTACAGAAACCGTCGTCTGCGGTCGATGTAACACGTGATGACCTGGCCCGGCGACCCGATTATGGATGCGGTCGAAATCAGGCCATTCTTCGGCACGACCCGCGGATCCCCAGTTGGATCTGGCTGTAAGGGCGGAATCCTCCACGGCCAGCCGGGACGGTGACGGCGATCGAAGGCGCCGATACCCAGCGTGGCGCGGGTCACGTCCTCATCATCGACGACGACGAGGTCTCGCGCCAGTGGGACGCGATGTCATTACAGCACAGCGGGTGGAGGGTCTCGCAGGCGTGCTCCGGACGTGAGGGTTTGGCGCTGGCTGCGGCCGCGCTGCCCGAGGTGATCATCTGCGACCGCAGGCTCCCCGACCTCAACGGGATCGAGGTTATCTTGGCCTTGGCCTCTGACCCGTTGACAGCATCGATTCCGATCGTGATGGTGACAGGCATGGGCGAGTCCCAGGACATCGTGGCGGGCATCGACGCAGGTGCCCACGACTATCTGGTGAAACCGTTCAAGATGGTCGAGTTGGAGGTGCGGTGCCGCGCTGCGCTGCGGGTGAGCCGCCAGCATCGACTCCTGGCCCGCTCCGAGCACGAGTTGCGGCTCCTGAGCGACAACACCACCGACCTGGTCATACGCAGCGGGACAGACGGAATCATCCGCTTCGTGTCATTGTCAGTTCGCCGGATTCTGGGCTTCACACCCGACTCGCTGGTGGGACGACCGGCCGCCGGGTTGTGCCATCCCGATGACGAGACAGTTCTGTGGACGTTGCCCGGCCTGCCGTCGGGCCAGGCCGCGTCGGTGACGTGTCGCCTGGCGCGGATCGACGGAAGCTACCTTTGGGTCGAATCTCGGGCGCAACTGATCGAGGGGCCAGAGGGCGACCTCGAGGTCCTCTCCTCCGCCCGCGACATCACCCAACAGCTCGCCACTGCCGCAGCGCTGGCGGAAACAGCGACTGCCTATCGGCGCATAGTCGACCTGGCGGCAGAAGGCATCTGCGTCGCCGATGCGGACCAGAGGATCACCTTCGCCAACGCCCAAATGGGCGAACTGCTGGGCGTACCGGCGGAAGAGCTCCTGGGCCGCTCGACGTTGGAATACACCGACCCCGAGGGTCGGGCGGCTGCCCTGAGCGGCGCGGAGCGACGCCGGAAGGGCATCGCCGAGTCGGGCGATTCCCGGTTCGTTCGCCCCGACGGCACAGCGGTGTGGACTTCGTTCAACGCTGCGCCGATCATCGACGACGACGGCGCCTTCCACGGCTCGATCGACCTCGTGTCCGACATGACGCAGCGCCATGCTCACGAAGAGGCTGTGGCCCGCAGTGAAGCGCGCTACCGGACCCTGATCGAACATCTGCCCGACACCGTGGCGATCGTATACGACCGCCAGATGCACGCAGTCATCGCCGCCGGAGCCGGGCTCACCCCTCGCGGCCTCAGCAGCGCGGACATGGTCGGCCGCCACTTCGACGAGCTCGTGGCCATTGAGGACAGCACATTCCTCGAGAATATCTGCCGCTCGGCGTTCGACGGCGAAGCCACCTCCACCGAGTTCCACTCTCATCTCACCGGAGTCGACAACCTCCTCGACGTGGTCCCCGTCCCCGCCGTCGGGGGCGGGGACCCGACCGAGATCCTGGTCCTGTTACGAAATGTCGGCCCTCTAAAAGAGCGCGAACGGGCCCTGACCGCAGCCGAGCAACGCTGGAGGGCCGCCTTCGACCAGGCGCCGGTGGGGATTGCGCAGGTCGGCATGGACGGCCGGTTCGTGCGCGTCAACCCTGCCTTATGCGAAATGGTCGGTTACAGCGCCGAGGAGCTGCAAGCAACGACCCCGGCCGAAATCAGCCACCCCGATGATGCAGAGGGCACCCGCCTTGCCATTTCCGATGTCGCCGACAACACCGTCGGGCACTTCCGCGACGAAAGGCGCTACCGGCACGCTACGGGTCGCACCCTCTGGTGCGCCGTCAGCGCCGTCGCGGTCCACGACAGCGACGGCCGCGTCGATCACATCCTGATCCATTACCTCGACATCTCAGAGCTCAAGCGCATCGAGGCAGAGCTCCAACACCTCTCGACGCACGACCCACTCACCGGCCTGCTCAACCGCCGAGGATTCCAGGAGGCCCTGGACCGCCACATCGCCCACGTGGCTCGCTACGGGCCCGACGGCGCCCTCATCGTCATCGACCTCGACGGCCTCAAAGCCGTCAACGACACCCACGGCCACGACAGCGGCGACCTGGCCATCATGTCGACGGCCAACATCTTGCGCCAACTCCGCAGGACCGACACCATTGGCCGCCTGGGCGGCGACGAGTTCGCCGTCATCGTCAATCATGTCGACCGCGCGCTGGCAGGCCGCCTCGCGGCCGGCTTGGTGACGGCGATCCGCGGCAACTCCGGCTCCGAGGACCCCACGTATGGCGTGACCGCATCAGTCGGCGTCGCCATGTTCGACAATCCAAGCCGATCCGCCAAGAGAATCCTTTGTGACGCTGACTCCTCTATGTACGCGGCCAAGGGCGCCGGGCGGAACCGTTACGCCATCGAAGCTCGACGCTGATCGGGCGCACGCTCGGGGTCGGTTTATGCCTTCGGGTGCTACTCGGTGATAGCTCCGATCAAACCCGATGTCGCCGCCCTGCGCCGGCATGGCGGCCGGTGTTAAAGGAGCCCGTCGCCCGACGAGTTTTTGGCGCTCGAGAACCAAGAGATTGTCGGCTGGGCGGTGCTCGACGTTTCTCGATTACTCGGCGTGGTCCGAATTGACCGCCCGTCGTTCCTGGGGCGGAATCGGGTTAGGGCGCTCCCGGCCGGGTGGTCGCGCCGGGCGCGAGTCGTCCGGACGGCCTCGAATTCATAATTTGAGCATCTCAGCGACATTGTTCCGCCAGCCTGTTCGGCGGCGACGACGGCCGCCTCGAGCATTTCGGCGGCTCCCACGTCGCAGCGATCCACCCGTGTCAAGTCGACGGTGACCGCCAAGTGGGGTTGGCCGGCCAGCAGATCGTCGAGGATCCGGCCCAATCGGCCCGAGCCGTGTTCGTCGAGGACCCCGCTCGGCCGCACCACGACGCTACCTGGCGTCGGGGCCAAAATGAGGCACAACGTCGGCGGGATGGGTCGCGAAGTATTGAAGGTGGACAAGACGTGCTTCTCCCGAGTAGGGAGGCGTCGAGCCCGAATTGGGCGACAACCGTATGGTCGTCCGGCCCGAACAAGGCGTCTCTGATCTGATGAGCCTTGCAATGCCAGGGTCCGGGGCAATGGTCCCCCCGGGGCGCCCAAAAGCTTCTGGGTCACCTCCGACACGGATGGGGATGTCAGTCGTGTCGAGAAGGAGACTACACCTGGTTTGACACGCATGCCCCCCAGCGGTGGAAACCATCAGGCGGTGCTGGGCACGATGGCGTCGCGATGCCATGCGAACGGTCGGGTAGCCGATGGCCGCCCCGTTCTTCGGAGGCATCGATGACCCGTTCTTGTTCGATCGAACAGCGGCCGCTCGCCGCGGGATGCCCGCGCCGAAACCCTGTCGGTGCCAGGCCTGATTATCGAGCAGGCGCTGCCGCAATTGGTGGGCGACGCCCGCCACGCCTTGAGCCGACTCCGCCCACGCCGGCGCTCACCTTCTGTCGCCTACCGGGGAGCCGTCGGGCGTCGCGGGCGACTGTTTGATTCGGACACGGCTCAGTGCCCGGCGGGCGTCGACCACCAAGTTGGGCAGCGCCTGCTCCAGCAGCAGGCCAGACACGCTGAACGCCTCGGCGCTGGCGTGGCGCAGAGCTCCACCGTCACCCACCAGATCGACATCGGTCGTACCGTCAAGGTGCCGGGACGGGCCCAGCTCGACCCGGGCGCCGATCGCGACCACGAAGTCATCCACGGCGCGGGCGACGTCGGCCGACGTGACCGCGGCGAGCAGGGCGCGGGTGGCTAGATACACCGGCGGGCAGTGCACCCCCGACCCCACATCGTTCTCCGGCTGCTCGACGACCGCCCAATCACGTTCGAGTTCCTCGGCCTTGAAGACCTCGACGCGATGCAGGATCGAAGGGGCAAAACCGACGACCCGCAGCGCCTGGCGGTGGCAGGCCAACGCCGCTTGCAGTGCCTGATAGTGGCTGGGAGCGGCGATCTGCAACTGCACGGCGTAACGGTCGTCGCTCCACAGGCCCGACGGCCGCCAAAACGCCAACTCGGCGATGAGGGTCTCGAGGTCGGCGACCACAAACGGGTTGGGCGTTCCCGCTCCCGTGAACTCCGCCACCACAACCCACATGTCCGTCCGCACAGCGCCGCCGGGGTGGGGCTCGGGGTGGCTGAACGGCGCCGTCATCGCGACACGTCCGCCAACGCTGCCCGGCCAAACTCCGCTTCCCGGCCAAACTGCGCGTCGCCACCTAGGGCGGGTAGCGCCATGGTGTTGCCTCCTCCGCTCATTGTTGAACGGCTAAGAAGTCACCGGGGTCCGGGGCGACCATGTTGTGGATGACGATCAGCGTGTCGCCAACGAATTGCCGACGTGACCGTAGTACCCGGCGAAAGCCGTTCGCGTGCCGAGCCGATGAATTGTCCGTTACACAGAACGTAACTATGTCCGTATCAAGCGAAATCGAGCGTCGGTCGCCGATTTAGATTGCATCGGCGATAGGAACCCACGGCCCCAGGTTTCTTGTCAGCGCCAGCGCGCGAAGAGGCGCCCAAGCTGTTCGCTTGGGCGCCTCCGATTTCTCCGACTCGCTGTCTTAGGCGGCGATTGTGCGTGTCACGTCGGTGTGCAGCGCGAGCCGTACGTTCGCCTGGGTGTGGCGGGCATGCCAGAAGCCGAGGCCAACGAGGAGCGCCATGATGGCTGCGGATGCGAATGCCGCGATCGAAGCCCAGAACGCGATCAATCCGAATTCGGAGAAGGCGTACGCCTCAAGCAAGAGTCCCCGCAGTGTCGTCCCCTGGAACGATGTCTGGACCTCGGCGGCCAACGCGGCGTTGGTTGGGTTGGCCCGGGAGGCTGCGCTCACCTTGGAATAAATGCCGCCGTAGGGCATCTCGCTCAGATGCACGGAGATGAAGTGGTCGGCATAGGCCTCGGCTTGGGCTCCGGTGGTCAGGGGCTTCCCGGCGTACTTGAGGAGGTACGGCTCCATGCTCGGGGTGACTTCGGTGCCCGGCTTTGCCTGGGCAAAAGCGGCCCTGGTGGGAAAGACGATGGCCTGCTGAGCCAGCTGGTTGTGGACATTGGAGTTGGCGAAGCTGGAGCCCCACATCAAGAGGACCGCCGCCACCAGCAACACCACCACCAGGAGCGCACCCCCCGCACTGGCTATGAAATCGAAGGCCTTTCGTTGCATGACGTACTCCCTTTTTTCGGTTCGACCGTTTTGTCAATCGTGCGCCCTGACCCTCACGCCTGCTAGATGCCAAGGTCACATCTAGCAGGTGACCTTCGGCTCTATCCGCGCCAGTTGCTATGCGCGCCAGTTGCTCAGTGCAACTGGCGAAGCCAAGGGTCGCGATGCGGTGGCGGTACGACCAAGCGAACCTTGGCGTCGAGTATGAGGGCCCCGGCAGGGCCGGCAATGACCGGGTTGAGATCCAGCTCCGCCAGTTCCGGCACGTCGTGCGCCAGTCGACCGGCGCGCAAGACCACCTGTTCGAGAGCGGCGAGGTCCACCGGGGGCGCCCCCCGGAAACCGGTGAGCAACGGTGAGCTTCGTAAGGACCGCACCAGTTCCGCTGCCTCGATGTCAGTGAGGGGGGCGCTGCGGAACTCCCGGTCGCCCAGCAGGTCGGTCGTTACGCCTCCGAGGCCGAACATCACGAGCGGACCAAATGACGCGTCATTGACCACGCCGACGATTGTTTCCACCCCGGCCGCCATTGCCGCCATGGGCTGGACGATCGCCCCGTCCATACGCGCACCGAGCGCCTGGGCCATGACCACGAAGGCAGCGTCCACCGCGGCCGCATCGCCAAGGTTGAGGTGCACGCCGCCCACATCGGACTTGTGGACGATCCGGCCCGACGCTGATTTGAGGGCGACGGGGAAGCCGAGGGCAATGGCGGCGGCGACAGCCTGGTCGGCCGAGGTAACTGGACGGATGTCGACGACCCCGAACCCGTAGGCCCGCAACAGTGCCCACACTTCCGGGGCGTCGAGCCAGCCACCTCCGCCCGGGCGAGCCAGCGCCGCGGCCACCAAGGCCCGGGCGGCTTCCCGGTCGACCCCCTCCAGGGGGGGCTCGACACCCTCGGGCTGGTCGCGCCAACGGCGGTAAGCGCAAGCCCGGGCCAACGCCTGTGCAGCCCGTTCCGGGAACGGGAGACACGGCACCCGGCGTCCGCCCTCAGCCGGGCTGCCCAGGGCGGTCGGCGCGGTGGTGGTGCCGAGGAAGCAGGCGACAACCGGTTTGGTCGTCCCCCCGGCCGCGGCCGCCACGGCGGCCGCGATGTCGTCGGGGTCCGACACGAGCGGTGCGGTGTAGACGGCGATCACGGCGTCGACCGCCGGGTCCGCCAGCACCAACTCCAATGCCCGTTGGTAGAGCTCGCCGTTGGCGCTGGCCAGGAGGTCCACCGGGTTGGCAACAGCAGCAGTGGGAGCCAGGAACGACCGCAGGGCCGATTGGGTCTCGGACCCGAGCACCGGCAGCTCCAAGCCGACGAGGCTGCAGGCGTCGGCCGCCAGGATCCCGGGACCACCCGAGTTACCGACCACGGCGACCTGATTACCGGCGGGGAGGGGTTGGTCGGCCAGGACCAGGACGGTGTCGAACAGTTCAGTCAGCGTCGCCACCCGGATCACGCCGGAACGGGCGAAAAGCGCGTCAACCGCCACGTCGGAACTGGCGGCCGCCGCGGTGTGCGACGTGGCGGCCCGCCGGCCGGCGTCGCTGCGGCCGCTCTTGATGGCCACGATCGGCTTGGTGCGTCCCAGTCGCCGCGCCACGCGAGCGAAGCGCCGGGGATTGCCGAATGACTCCAGGTACAGGCACACGACCTCGGTGGCGGGGTCGTCGGCCCAGAATTCGAGTAGGTCGTTCCCGCTTACATCGGCCTTGTTGCCGCCTGACACAAAGCTCGAGATGCCGAGGCCGATCTGGGCCGCCTGTTGGAGGGCCACGATGCCGACCGCTCCGGACTGGGAAAAAAGCCCAGTCGGTCCCGGTACCGGCGCCACGGGGGAAAATGTGGCGTTGAGCGCCACCGAGCGATCGGTGTTGGCCAGGCCCAGGCAATTCGGGCCGACCACCCGCAGGCCGTGACGGTGGGCTTCGGTGACCAGCCGCTGCTGCGCGTCGGCACCCTCAGGGCCCGCCTCGGCGAATCCGGCTGAGACGACCACGAGCCCCCGGGCCCCAAGACGGGCCGCTTCGGCGACCAGGCCTATCGTGTCCTGCGGTCCCACCGCTGAGACAACAAGGTCCACCGGGGCGGCGATATCGGCCAGGCGGGCGAACCCGGTTCGGCCCGCCACGGCTTCGGCGCGGCGATTGACCGGGAAGACTGCGCCCGCGAATCCGCCGGCGACGATATTGGCGACGATGGCGTGGCCCACCCCGCCGGGGCGTGCGCTGGCACCGACGACGGCGACAGAGGCGGGACGCAGGAGGGCGTCGATGGATCGGCGGTCGGCGCAGTGTCCACGGTCCTCGACCGCCCGGAGGAATGCCTCGGTCGGCTCAATGGGGAACTCGATGTGGACGACCCCCGAGTCACAAGTCCGCTGCAGCGCGAAACCGACGCGGCCGAACACGTCGAGCATGCCGGTGTTGGTTGCCAATGTCTCGGCCACGAAACGACCAACCCCACGGGTCCGAGCCGCCGCCGCGAGATGCTCGAGGAGCAAGGTCCCGAGACCCCGACCCTGATCGGCGTCACTGACCACGAGGGCAACCTCGGCATCTCTGGTGCCACCGATGGCGTCGTAACGGGCCACTGCGATCAGCCCACCGTCGCGTTCCGCCACCAGGGCAAGGCGGTCGTGGTAATCCACATCGGTGAAGTGCTTCACCTCGGCGGTCGACAAGTGGGGGTGGCAGCTGAAGAACCGCCGGTACACCGTTTCCGCCGACAGATGCTGGTGGAAGGCAACGAGCCGATCCCCGTCGTCGGGCCGAATGGGTCGGATGTGCACCACCGACCCGTCAGCGGCAATCACGTCGCAGTCCAGCCCGCTCGGCACCTCGGTAGACAGGAAGGCGGTCATGGGACGCGGACGACGCGTTCCATGCCGCTGTTCAAGGCCAGCCCATACCCGGGCGGCGTCATCGTGCCGCCGCAACAGTGGTATCGCCGCGGCCAGAAAGGACCCGGGTTGAGATACACAGAAACTGCGTGTCGACCACTGGCCAGGACGCCCCGGGAACCTGTTGGAGCCAACCGGACTCGGGCGGGTCGGTCACCTTTTCGGCCACGCCCTGGACGAGCACACTCCAACCGCCGGGATGAACCGGGTCGACGCCATCGACCTCGAACGCCACGACGGCGTCGGTGGCTGCGGCCGCGAACCTCGTTCGGGCCGTGGTCCGAATGATGATGTTCCCATCCACGACGGCAAAATTGACTGGCTCGATCACCGGCAACGCCTCCATGGAGACAGCCAGCCTTCCGATGTGCGCGGAGCGGAGATGGCACATGCAGTCCGCACGGGACAGTTCGTCCACGCCGTCTCGTCGCGATGTCATACCACCATGGTCGGACCCGGAGCCGGGTGTCCACTAGGGCCGAACGTCACTGATGCCGGCGCCACGGGCTGTCCTGGCTGAACCGCCCGTCACCTATGGCCCTCACCTCGGAGGGTCGTTATGTCGCCGCTCGTCGAGACGTGCGGCCAAGACCGCCGCCTCTGTGCGCCGCTCCATGCCCAACTTGGCCAGCAAGTTCGAGACGTAGTTCTTCACCGTCTTTTCCGACAGGAACATTGTCTGGCCGATTTGACGGTTGGTCTTTCCCTCGGCGATCAGGTCCAGGATGCGTCGTTCTTGGGGGGTCAACGAGGCGAGGGGGTCAAACTCCAGCTGCGGCGCCCGCATACGGTCCAACACTCGGGCGGTAGTCACCGGGTCGAGCAGACTTTCTCCCGCTCCGACCCGGCGGATGGCGTTAACCAGATCCAAACCGTGGATCTCCTTGAGCATGTAGCCAGCCGCGCCAGCCAGGATCGACGAGAAGAGTGCCTCGTCCTCGGCGAAGCTTGTCAGCATCACGCAGGCAACCTCAGGGTGCCTGGAGCGGATCTCGCGGCAAACCTCAACCCCGGTTATCTGCGACGCGTCGCCCAGTCGAACGTCGAGGACCGCGACGTCGGGGCGAGTGGCGGGGATCCGGGCAAGGGCTTCACTCGCGGTAGAAGCCTCCCCAACCACCTCCAGGCCGTCCTCAACCGACAGCAGTTCGCGGATGCCTCGGCGAACGACCTCGTGATCGTCAAGCAGAAACACCCGAACTGCCATAGCAGCCATAGTGTCAGAACCGGAACCGGACAAGATCGCAGTCTGCCCGGGAGAGGGGCGTCGCTGCGCCATCATGAAGGTGATGACCGAGCCGCTCCAGGGTGAACTGCAGGCCGATGACCAGGCGGCCCCGCCGAGCGGCGTCGACCGGGTGTACGAGGCGCTGGTATCCCGGGCCCCCGATGGGATCGTAGTCATCGATGGCGACGGCCTCATCAAGGTCGTCAATGAGCAGTTGTGCCGTCTCTTCGGCTACCGGGATGACGAGCTGATAGGCCAGGCGGTAGAGATCCTGGTACCCGACCGGTACCGACCCATACACATCGGCCATCGGAACCGCTATCAGGCCCGGCCGTCGACGCGGCCGATGGGCGCCGGGTTGGCCTTGGTGGGGCGACGGAAGAGCGGCGAGGAGTTCCCCGTCGACGTCAGCCTGAGCAGCTTCGACCAACCGGAAGGCCCGGGCCTGGCGACGGCATTCGTCCGTGACATCACTGCCCGACGGCGGGCCGAGCAGGACCTGCACCAGAGCGAGGAGCGCTTCCGCCTTCTCGTCGAGGGCGTTGATGATCACGCCATCTTCATGCTCGACCCGGCAGGCCACGTCGTGACCTGGAACGCCGGGGCGCAGCGGATCAAGGGTTGGCTGCCGGAGGCCATCCTGGGGAAGCATTTCTCGGTCTTCTACCAACCAGACGACGTAGCCGCGGGTATCCCCGAACGACATCTCGCCCAAGCCGCGGCCGACGGGCAGCACCAGTCCGAAGGGTGGCGGGTGCGGGTCGACGGGACGTGGTTTTGGGCTGAGGCGACCCTGACCGCCATCCGTGAGGGCGGGACGTTGCGGGGCTTCGCAAAGGTCACACGGGACCGCACGGAGGCCCGTCAGGGCCAGGCCCGCCTGGAGGCGGTCAACGCCCTCAGCCGCGCTGTCCTGGCCAACCGCACCGAGGCCGACCTTCTCCACTTGGTGGTGACGCGGGCCCGAACGCTGGTCGGCGCTGACTTGGCCTGGATTTGTCTGCCCGACGACCGCCGGGAGGACGGTTCCTTCGTGGTGCGGTCGGCCGACGGCGACGGCGGCGCGGCGCTCCTCGGCACCGCTGTCTTCTCCACCTCCGTGTGCGCTGCGGTCGCCCGGACCGGTCTGCCCGAGGTTGTGCCGGACCTGCGAGCCGATCCTCGCGGCGTGGGGATTGCGCCCAGCCGGCTCGGCTTCGGAGTCTTCGTTCCTCTGGCCGCAGCGGGCCAGACCCTCGGTGTGTTAGCGGTAGCGCTGATGGACGATAGGCCCGCCCTAGAGGCATCCCAGGTGGATGTGGTCCAACTCTTTGCCATCCAGGCCGCTGTCGCCCTCGATTATCGTCGCGTCCGAGAACAACTCGAGCAGCTACTGCTGGTCGCGGACCGAGAGCGCATCGCCCGAGATCTTCACGACACCGTGATTCAACGCCTGTTCGCGCTGGGACTCTCGCTCGAGGCCACGGCACGTCGGCCAACAGCCGAGATGGGCGACCGTCTGCACCGCACCGTCACGGATATCGACGACATCATCCGCAGTATCCGCACTTCGATTTTCGGTCTGGAGGTGCACGCGGAGCGCAGTCCAGGGCTGCGCCACCAGGTACTCGGGCTGACCGGCGAAATGTCACCCAGTCTCGGTTTTGAGCCGTCGGTTCGTTTCACCGGCCCCGTCGACAGCCTCGCCACGGCGAAACTCGCGGAAAACCTCATCGCAGTGCTGCGAGAAGCGTTGTCGAACATCGCCCGGCACGCCCAGGCCGACCGTGTCGAGGTGACGGTCGACGCCCGCGACGCCATCACCTTGACCGTAGATGATGACGGAGTCGGCCTGCCATCGGAGGCGCCGGGGAACGGACACGGTCTCGGCAACATGGCCGAACGGGCCAGGCTGCTCGGGGGCGCGCTGACCCTGGAGCGACGTGATCCGGCGGGCACCCGACTGAAATGGCAGGTGCCATCTCACGATGAAGATCGGGACCTTCGGCCCTGACGGGTCGGGGATCCGAATGGCGACACTGGTAGTCGACAGGATCGACCGTGATGAGGGAGTTTGGCCATGGAACTTGCAATCGCACCCGCCCCGAGAGGCGCGACCGCCACCAGTGGCATTGCCGATGTCGGGAGTTCTCCCCGCCAGAGCCGGATCGTGGTCGGCGTCGACAGCTCCCCGTCGGCTCGACAGGCCCTTGTGTGGGCGGTTGAGGAAACCAATCGCCGTCACGGGCAATGCCAGGTAATTGAGGTGTGGACCCATGGCGCCTCGGGAATGGTCGATCCGTGGGCCACCCCGGATGTGGTCGACGAACATCTGGCGGCGGTGGTCAACGATGTCTGCTCCCAGGTCAAGGTCGCTGTGCCAGCCGACGTCGGGGTCCGCCTCGGCGATCCCATCGAGATTCTGGCTGAGGCGGCCCGCCACGCTGACCTGCTGGTCGTCGGCTCGCGAGGCCACGGCGTCATCAAAGACTTCGTCCTCGGCTCAGTCAGCGCCACCCTGTTGCGCCTCGGTATCTGCCCAACCGTTGTGATTCCCCCGGGCAGGGGCATCCATGCCCACCACAGCCGGGTCGTGGTCGGCATCGACGGCTCGGAGCAAGGAGCGCGGGCACTGCTTTGGGCACGAGACGAGGCGGTCCTCCGTCGCGCCGAACTCGTCGTCCTCCACGCCTGGCACATGCCCATCGTCGTGGGATCCATCTACGCGCCAACCTGTGCCGTTTCGTACCCGGAATGCCAGGAAGAAGGCCAAAAGTTCCTCGACCAGGCGGTGAGCGCCATCCAGTCAGACGACGACCTGTCGGTGGTCCCTCGCCTGATTGACGGGATGGCCGATCACGAGTTGGTCAAGGCCGCGGCCCATGCCGACCTCCTGGTCGTGGGCAGCAGGGGTCGTAGCGAAATTGCAGCCACCGTTCTCGGCTCCACCAGCCGCTGGTGCGTCCATCACGCGCCTTGCCCGGTCTCGGTGATCCCCTGACCGGCAGGCCCGGGGCATGAATCATGGGCTCCACTATTCGCCCCCTCGATCAGGGCGAATAGTGGAGCCCATTGCCTGCCCGTCGCGATTCTGAAGTATTGGGAGAAGAGGACAAGAAGAGGGTCACGCGTGACCGTGTGCACCGATCTCAGCCAGTCGCTGAAAGGGCTACTGCAGTCGGCGCACACGCCCCGTTCGCGTAGCTCGGTCACGACTTGTACCCATCCCGGTGGTCTCCTCCGTGTCTTGAACGGGAAACGTCACCGGGGTCCGGAGCAACGAGCTTCCATGAGACTACCACTGTTCGTCAAATCTGATTGTGGCGGGACGGTTAATTCGTGCGCCGGCGGCATTGTCTCATCCTGCTGTTGATTCTCTTTGTCATATTCGCAGTCGCTGGTTGGGGCTGGAGGTTTCCCCGCGCCCGGCGATAGCGTCGCACGTGAACAGTCGGGCAGGATGTGGCCGCTCAGAGCGTCCTCATGCTGCAAGCGGGGGCGCCCGGCGGGACGCTCTCAGCCGAGTTGGAAGCCGGGGCCGACCACCCCGCTGCGGCCGAACGCGGGCATGTCGTGGTGGTCGTACGATCGCTTGTGGGTCACGAACGAGACCTAGAGGCGACCAGCCGGCCGCCGCCGAGCGGACCGGAGGTCCGATGCCCCGAGAGACGCTGCTCGCCCGAACCTTTGTGGAGTTGGCTGATTCGCTGGTGGCCGACTTCGATGTGGTCGAACTGCTCACCGTGCTGGCCGATCGTTGCGTCGAGGTGCTGGACGTGGCCGCGGCGGGGCTCATGCTGGTCGCCTCGGAGGGCGACCTGCGAGTTATGGCCTCCTCCAGCGAGGCCATGCGAGTACTCGAGCTGTTTGAAGTGCAATCCCAAGAGGGTCCATGTTTGGACTGCTTCCGCACCGGCCAGCCGGTAGACAATCCGGACCTGGCCACCATCGACGGCCGCTGGCCGCTGTTCGCGGCCGAAGCCCTGGCGGCAGGGTTCCACTCGGTCTGTGCTCTGCCCATGCGGTTGCGGGGCGTGGTCATCGGCGCCCTCAACCTGTTCCGGCACGAAACGGGGCGCATGGGGCCCGATGATGTCGGCGTCGCCCAGGCGCTGGCTGATATCGCCACCATCGCCATCCTCCAGCACCGTGCCACCGTGGGCGCACAGATCGTCAACGAACAGTTGAACCAGGCCCTCAACAGCCGCATCGTCATCGAGCAGGCCAAAGGGATGCTGGCCGAGCGGGCGGGACTCAACGTCGAGCAAGCCTTCTCGGTTCTGCGCAACCACGCCCGCAACAACAACCTTCGGCTGGTGGACGTCGCCAGCCACGTTATAGACGGCACCCTCCCCACCTCGGCGTTTGACCGTCAGCCCGCCGCGAAACCATCCTGACGGCGATGGCCATACACGACCGGGCCGGTCAACCGGCACTTCCGGGCGATCTGGTCGACGTCCCCCGGCTGGTCACCGCCTACTTCGCCGAGCACCCCGACCCCGAACGAGCGGATCAACAAGTGGCGTTCGGGACCTCGGGACACCGCGGGTCGTCGCTCATCTTGGGTTTCAACGAAGACCACATCGCCGCCATCTCTCAGGCCGTGTGCGACCACCGGCAAGGGGCGGGGATCGACGGGCCATTGTTCCTGGCCCGCGACACCCACGCTCTGTCCGAGCCGGCCTGGGTCACCGCCCTGGAGGTGCTGGCGGCCAACGGCGTGTCGGTCCTGGTGGACAGCCGCGACCGCTACACCCCCACGCCGGCCCTGTCGCATGCCGTGTTGGCGTACAACTCCCGTCGCAGCTCGGGCGGCAACTCGGGTAGGGCCGACGGCATCGTCATCACGCCCTCGCACAATCCACCGACCGACGGCGGGTTCAAGTACAACCCGCCCAACGGCGGACCGGCGGGTGGCGACATCACCGGGCCGGTGCAGGACGCGGCCAACCAGTACCTGCGCCAGGGATTGGCCGGGGTGCGCCGCATGCCCCTGGCCCGGGCGAGGGTGGCCGAGACCACCGACCGCTACGACTTCATGACCGCCTATATCGACGACCTGTCAAGCACCGTCGACATGGACGCGGTGCGCCACGCCGGCGTCCGGATCGGCGCCGACCCGCTGGGCGGCGCCAGCGTCGACTACTGGGGCGCGATCGCCGAGCGTTACCGTCTCGATCTGAGCGTGGTCAACCCGCTGGTCGACCCAACGTGGCGCTTCATGACGTTGGACTGGGACGGCAAGATCCGGATGGACTGCTCCTCGCCCTACGCCATGGCATCGCTGATCGAGCGGCGTCACGATTTCCAGGTGGCCACGGGCAACGACGCCGACGCCGATCGCCACGGCATTGTCACCCCCGACGCCGGCCTGATGAACCCCAACGCCTACCTCAGTGTGGCCATCGACTACCTGCTGACCCACCGTGAGCAGTGGCCGGCCGGAGCGGGGATCGGCAAGACGGTCGTCAGTTCGTCCATGATCGACCGGGTCGTGGCCAGCCGGGGGCGCCAGTTGGTCGAGGTCCCGGTGGGCTTCAAATGGTTCGTCGACGGGCTACTCGACTCGTCGTTGGCCTTCGGGGGCGAGGAGTCGGCGGGGGCCTCGTTCCTGCGGCGCGACGGCCGAGTGTGGACGACGGAGAAGGATGGGCTGCTGTTGTGCCTGCTTGCCTCGGAGATCACGGCGGTGACGGGGCAATCGCCCAGCCAGTACTACCAGGGCCTAACGAAACGTTTCGGCCAACCGGCCTACGCCCGCATCGACGCACCGGCCACACCGGCCCAGAAAAAGGTGCTGGCCCAACTGACGCCCCACCAGGTCACTGCGGGTGATCTGGCAGGCGAGGCGATCACGGCCAAGCTCACGGCGGCGCCGGGAAATGGGGCGGCCATCGGCGGTCTGAAGGTGACCACGGAATCGGGTTGGTTCGCGGCCCGGCCATCGGGTACCGAGAACGTCTACAAGATCTATGCCGAGAGCTTCCGAGGCCCCGACCACCTGGCCCAGATCCAGCAGGAGGCGCAGCAGATCGTGACCGCCGCCTTCTCCAGCTAAGGGTTCCGTTTCGGAAGTTCCCCGAGGGAAGGACATGTTTAACCCTGGGTACATACCAGTGGACTAGCAGAAAGAAGGCCCACCAGTGCCCGACAAGATATACGTGCTCCCCGACCTCCCGTATGACGAAGGCGCGTTGGAGCCATACATCAGCGGCAAGATAATGGAACTTCATCACGCAAAGCACCATGCGACCTACGTGAAGGGGGCCAACACCGCCTTGGAAAAGCTGTACGACATGCAGGGCAAAGGCGATTTCACCGGCCTTTCCCTTTTGGAGTCCAACTTGGCGTTCAACGTCTCAGGCCACGTCCTTCACTCGGTGTTCTGGACGAACCTGTCGCCCGACGGCGGCGGCGCACCATCGGGTGACCTGGCCGAGGTGATCGACGACACATTCGGCGGTTTCGCCGATTTCCGTCAGATGATGACTGAAGCGGCAACGACGATCCAGGGCTCGGGGTGGGCGATCGCCTCATGGGAGCCACTCGCTGGTCGGATCGTGGTCCAGCAGGTCCATGACCATCAGGGCAACCATGGCCAGGGGACGATCCCCCTGCTGGTCATCGACGGCTGGGAACACGCCTACTACCTCCAGTACCAAAATGAGAAGGCGAAGTTCTTCGACGCCATCTGGAGTGTCGTCAACTGGGACGATGTGGCGCGGCGCTTCCTGGACGCCCGATCGACAATTCTGCCCGCCGCCTAACAGCGCGTGTCGGCCCCGTAGGACCCGGACCGGGGCGGGCCGACTTCCGCTAGGGAGTAGGCCCGCCCATCCGGGCCGACCGGCTTGTGGACGAGCCGGCGGTCATGTGGACGGCCAGCACACTCAGCGCATCGCCGACGAGCTGCGCCCAATAGTGGAGGGCATCATTGACGAACTGGACCGCTGGCTTCCCACGAGCGTGCCCGGGCGGTGAGTACCGCCACGGTCGGCGTACCGGCCGAGGCGCCGGTTTATTTGAGTTCACGCGGGGGAAACGTCCCGGACATGCAGATGATCGAGGCTCGGATGTCATGGAGCGCCTGAGCAGGAAGACGCGGCCGGCCACGGCGCGGCATTCGTGACACGCCCGGGCGAGACGAGCAACCACCCCGGCCCCTTTTCCCAACATGATTGAAGTCGCGATCGAGCACCGCACGACGTACCGCTTCGACCGACCCGTCGTGCTGGGCCCCCATGTGATCCGGCTTCGGCCCGCCCCCCACTGCCCCACGCCGGTGCGGGCGTACTCGCTGCGGGTCACGCCCGAGTCACACTTCCTCAACTGGCAGCAGGACCCCTTCGGCAACTTCCTGGCCCGCTTGGTGTTCACCGAGCCCGCCACCGAGCTGGACATCACGGTGGGCCTGGTGGCCGACATGACGGTCATCAACCCGTTCGACTTCTTCGTGGAGGAGAGCGCCGAAACCTACCCGTTCCGCTACGACGACGGGCTGGCCCATGACCTGGCGCCCTACCTGGCGGTCGAGCCGGCCGGGCCCTTGCTCGATACCTGGTTGACCACGGCGCGGCAAAAGCTGGGCACCAAGGTCCCCATCACCGACTACATAGTGGCCGTCAACCGCCTGGTCCAGGCCGAGGTCTCGTACAGCGTGCGCATGGAGACGGGTGTGCTGACCCCCGAGGAGACGTTGGGCACGGGAGTCGGCTCGTGCCGGGACTCGGGCTGGTTGCTGGTGCACGTGCTGCGTCACCTGGGCTTGGCGGCGCGCTTCGTGTCCGGTTATCTGGTCCAGCTGACAGCCGACCAGATTTCATTGGACGGCCCGGCCGGTCCCGCCGCCGACTTCACCGACCTGCACGCCTGGGCCGAGGTGTACCTGCCCGGGGCGGGCTGGGTCGGGCTCGACCCCACCTCGGGCCTGCTGGCGGGCGAGGGCCACCTTCCCCTGGCATGCACCCCCGAGCCCAGCCGGGCCGCCCCCGTCACCGGCGCTCTCTCGCCGTGCGAGGTCACCTTCGAGCATTCCAACGAGGTGCGTCGCATCCGCGAGGACGCCCGGGTAACCCTGCCCTACAGCGACGAGCAGTGGGCCGCGGCCGACGCACTGGGCCGGGCGGTGGACGCCGATCTGTCAGCGGGCGACGTGCGCCTGACCATCGGAGGCGAGCCCACCTTCGTGTCGATCGACGACATGGAAGCCCCAGAATGGACCATGGCGGCCGACGGGGCGCACAAGCGACGCTTGGCCACGGACCTGGCGGGGCGCCTGGCCACCCGGTTCGCGGCGGGCGGAATCGTCCAATACGGACAGGGAAAATGGTACCCCGGTGAGCCACTGCCTCGGTGGCAAATGGGGCTCTTCTGGCGGCGAGATGGCCAGGTGCTGTGGCGCGACGCAACACTGCTCACCCTTCCCGCCGAAGTGCCGCCGACTCCCGGCGCCACCGTGGCCGACGCCGAGGCGCTGTCCTACGCCATCGCGGCGGGGCTCGGGATCCCGTCCAACTGCTGCACCCCGGCGTACGAGGACCCGGCGTACCGGCTGTGGCTGGAGGCGTCGCTTCCGCCTGGCCTGCCGCCCGACTCAGAGCCGCGGGCGGCGTTGGTGGCGACGCTCGATGCCGACCGGGGCGATCCGGCCGGGTGGGTCATGCCGGTGCACCGCACCCATGGGGACGGCACCGGCGGCTGGGGCGCAAGCCGGTGGACGACTCGGCGCGGCCATTTGTTCCTTGTCCCGG
>Ga0302326_10006228_pt1 | contig 26826 bp, 27 predicted proteins | sample Palsa_T0_3_FD_202264 | JGI IMG/M metagenome (GOLD analysis project Ga0302326, IMG submission 202264) | Peat permafrost microbial communities from Stordalen Mire near Abisko, Sweden - Palsa_T0_3 | ecosystem: Environmental > Terrestrial > Soil > Palsa > Peat permafrost | place: Sweden: Abisko... | reverse complement strand
GAGAGCAGGTGCTTGCGTGGATCGCCCGCCCACGCCAGGCCGATCCGCGGACCGCGTTCGCCGGGCCCGGCGAGCCGAATTCGCCAGGCCTCGACCTGCGCCGGGTCGGCATACAGATAGGGCATCTGGCCAGGAATGGTCTCTATCGTGGTCCCAAGCGCCAGCGGCATGCTGAGCATCGGACAGTGCAGATCGAACTCCGGCGGGGCCTCCGCCGGTGTCACCACCTGGTCAACGCCGGACAGGCCGCGGAGGAGCCGTTCGAGCGGCTTGGGCGTCTCCACGATCACCCGCAGCCCTCTGGCGGCCGCGAGGGTCGCGTAGCGGCAGAAATGCAGGGTGTCGCCATACCCCTGCTCGGCATGGATCAGCAGCGTGCGTCCCTGCGCCGCCTCGCCTCGCCACTGGGGTTGGGTGAAGTCGCGCCGCGCGGCGATGAACTGCTGGGTCCGCCAGCGCCACTCGTGCTCCTCCCAGCCCGCCTCCATGTCTCCACGCGCCAGCAGCGCCATCGCCAGGTTGTAGTGCGTCTCCGGATCGTCCGACCCAAGGTCGATTGCCTGGCGATAGCAGGCGACGGCCTCGTCGGGCGCCTGCCGCGCCCGGAGCGCATTGCCCAGGTTGTTCAGCGCCGTCGGGAAGTTCGGCCTGAGGCCGATCGCCCTGCGATAACTGGCGACGGCCTCGTCCAGCCGCCCCTGGTGCAGGAAGAGGTTCCCCAGGTTGGAATGGGCCGAGGCTTCCCCGGGATTGATCGCGATCGCCTTGCTGATCAGATCAACGGCCAGGTCATGGCGTCCGGTCTGGTACGCGATGACGCCGAGCAGGTGCAGGCTGTCGGTGTGATGGGGCCGGATGGCCAGAACTTGAAGGAACGACCGCTCGGCTTCGTCGATCCGCCCGGCCCGGTGCTGTCGGAGCCCGGCTGCGAACAGGCGCTGAACCGCCGACGAAGCCGCCGCCCCCGTGCCGCCACTCTTGGTCTCGGCCCGGCGTTGCTTGCGATTCATGCCTCGGCCGCCCTGGATGTCGCGCGCCGCCACTATGGCATGATCGGCGGCTGCGCCCTTAGCCGGGCTTGCGCACGAAGGCGGCGCTGATGACGAGGCTGACTTCGTCGCCGACCAGAGGCAGGTACTTGCTGACGCCGTAGTCGCCGCGCTTCAGCCTTCCCACCGCATCGAAGCCGACCGTGTAGGCCTTGTCGAAAGGATCCACCCCCGCGCCGTTGAACCGGGCCTCGAGGGTCAGCGGCGCCGTCACGCCGTGGAGCGTCAGTTCGCCGTCGATGACGGCGCGGCCGGGCGCGGTCATCGTGACCTTGCGCGACTTGAAGACCGCCTGCGGCCACTTACCCGCGTCGAACCATTCGGCGCCCTTCAACTCCGAGTCCAGCAAGGCGTTGGTAGTGCTGACCGACCCGATCGGAAGGTTCACCTCCACATGACTGGCGGCAGGGTTGCCCCGATCGAGGACCAGCGAACCCGTAGCGCCGGAGAAGTCGCCGTACCAGGTGGTGAAACCCAGGTGCGAAACCGCGAAGAGCACCCGCGTATGGATCGGTTCGAGGACATAGGCGCCGGCTTGAACGCTCGCCGGGTCGGCGTTGGCGAGGCCGGCGGCCGGCTGCGCCAAGGTTGGTCCCTCCAACAAACCGGCCGCCAGGATGGCGATGAGACGCACGGGCGAAATAGCACGCATGGCGGGGCTCCTTGCTTCAATGTAGGCCAATTGATCGAGAATTCCGAGTTGCGCGCCGAACGGGGCGAGCAGGCGACATTTCCCTGGCGAAGTGCCACCGTCGGCTTCTCGATCCCGAGGAGCCTTGACGATGGATAACCCAGCTGGAGCGACAGCCACGGTCGCCCCTTACGGCGCCTGGTCCTCTCCGATCTCGGCGGCCATTCTCGCCAAGGGCGCGGTCGCGGTATCGGGTCTGCGCGCCACGGGCGGCCGTCTCTACTGGCTCGAGAGCCGGCCCCAGGAGGGCGGCAGGCAAGTGCTCATGACCAGCGATGGGTCGGCCGTCGCGCGCCAACTCACGCCCGAAGGCTTCAACGTCCGCACCCGGGTGCACGAATACGGCGGCGCGCCTTACGTGGTCGCAGGGGAAAGCATCTGGTTCGCCAACTTCGTCGATCAGCGCCTCTGGGTTCAGAGAGGCGGGGCCGCCCCCGCGCCGCTCACGGCGCCCGGCTACCGCTGGTCCGATCTCGTGAGCGCGCCGGGCGGCGGCCTGATCGGAGTGCGGGAGGACCACACGGACCGAACCAATGTCAGGAACGCCATCGTCTCTCTTAGCGGTGACGCCGGCGACTCCGGCGACGTGCTCTTTGTAGAATCCGATTTCGTCGCCTACCCCCGCGTCAGCCGGGATGGCGATCGTCTGGCCTGGATGGCCTGGGACCATCCCAACATGCCGTGGGACGATACCCGCCTCCTTCTCGCCGACCTTCGACCGGGTGGTTTGAAGAACATCCAGATGCTGGCGGGCGCGCCGGGCGAGAGCGTGCTCGAGCCGCAGTGGGGCGCGGCAGGCGAGCTCTACTACATCTCCGACCGAAGCGGCTTCTGGAACCTCTACGTCCGGCGCGGCGAGGAGACCGTCCCCCTCCTGCCGATGGACGCCGAGTTCGCCGACCCGCTCTGGCAACTCGGCCAGGCCAACTATGCGCTGATGGACGACGGCGCCGTCGTCGCCCGCCACGCCGACAGCGAGGGCTGGCGGATGGTCGTGATCGATCCGGCCGGCGGGGCCGCGCGACACATCCGCCTGCCGTTCACCCATCTGGGCGCCCTGCTTCGCCTCGACGATCGCCGCGTGGCCCTGATCGCCGCCTCCGGCGCGGAGACCGCCGCCGTGATCACTGTCGATGTGGCGAGCGCCGAGGTGACGCTGATCAGCCGGCCCTCGCCCACCTCCCTGGACCCCCGCTACATCTCCCGCGCCGAGGCGATCAGCTTCCCGACGGCGGGTGGCCGAACCGCCCACGGCCTCTACTACGCCCCGGCCAACGGCGACTTCGCCGCCCCGCCCGGCGAGGCGCCGCCCCTGATCGTCCAGGTCCACGGCGGGCCGACGTCCCAGGCCTCCTCGGCCTTCAGCCTGGCCAACCAATTCTGGACCAGCCGCGGCTTCGCCCTCGTCGATGTGAACTACGGCGGCTCGAGCGGCTACGGCCGGGCCTATCGCAAGCAGCTCGAGGGCGCGTGGGGCGTCGTCGATGTGGAAGACGTCATCGCCGCGGCCGGCCACCTGGCGCGAGCCGGCTTGGCGGACCCCGAGCGCGTCGCCATCCACGGCGGCAGCGCCGGGGGCTTCACGGTCCTGGCCGCCCTCTCCCAGAGCGACGTCTTCAAGGCCGGCGCCAATTTCTACGGCGTGGCCGACCTCGCGGCCCTAGCCCGTGACACCCACAAGTTCGAAAGTCGCTACCTCGATAGCCTCGTCGGCCCCTGGCCGGAGGCGCGGGCCACCTACGAGGCGCGCTCGGCCCTCCACCACCTCGATGGATTCTACGCGCCGCTGATCATCTTCCAGGGCGCCGACGATCCAGTCGTGCCGCCCAACCAGTCGCGGATGATCCTCGAGGCTCTGCGCGAGCGCCAGCGGCCGGTCGCCTATCTGGAATTCGCCGGCGAGAGTCACGGCTTTCGCCGCGCCGAGACCTTGATCGCGACCAAGGAGGCGGAGCTCTATTTCCTTGGCCGCATCTTCGGCTTCGCCCCCGCCGGCGCGCTGCCCGAAATTGCGATCGAGAACCTGCCGAGAGACTGACGAATCGAGGGTCGCGAAGACCAAGGCGCCATCGGCCTCAGGCTCGTCAGCTTGGCTGCGGCTCCCAGTAGACCTCGATCTCGTAGCCATCCGGATCGAGGCATCGGAACCAGAGGTCGTCCTCGCGCCCGAGCGCCTGGCGCATCGGCGCCTGAGCCTCGATGAGCTTGCCATAGAGGCGCTCGACCTCGGCCGGGGTCTCCAGCCGGAAACCGAAGTGAAACCAGGACGGCGGCGAGACGGCCTCGGACGCGGGCGCGAGCGCCAGGTCCATACCGGCGCCATCCCGCATGAAGAGGATGTCTCCGTGTCTGACCGATTCCTCGAGACCGAAGAACCGTTGGTAGAAGCGCTTGGCCCTCTCCACCGAGCCGACCTCGAGATGCATGTGGTTGATGTTCATGGCCGTTGGAGACCTCGGACCGAAGCCGCCCCGATCTTAGACGAGCTCACGATAATTCTGGAGTCGCCCTGGCGCCAATGGGCGCGTCCGGGCGCATGCCCCGGCGCGGGGGCGAATTTTGGCGCGTTAGACTGTCGTCGACCGCCCATTCGCGGCCGCCGTGGTCAGGCCGTCCGAAGGAAGTTGCGGCCGCTGGCGGTCCGGCGCCGCCACGACGTTCGGCGATGCCGCCGCCGGCGCCGGCGAAGCCGGCTTGCGCTGCACGGGTAACGCAAACCAGGTCAGGGCCCCGACGGTGATCGCGATCGCCGCCACCAGCATCCAGAAAAGCGTCCCCTCTCGCCTGCGGCGGCGACGAAGCTCGGTGAACGCGCCGCCGCCGAAGGTCGGCGCCTCCGCGCCAGGCTTGGCCCAATGTCCCGCATCGGGACAGTCGGACGACGACTGATAAAGGGGTAGGTTCCTGGAGAGCATCGGCGGCCCCCGTTTGGTTAAGAAAACGTTACCGCCATGCAAGGATCTTTCCAACTATTTCCGAATCGATGGGATCGCCGCCGACGCCTGAACAGCCAGCCTGGTTAGCGCCAGCCCTCGCCTACATTCCGCAATGGCTCGCCTACCAGATGCGCACGAGCGGACAGCCGGGCCTGGCGATTGCCATCGCCCGGGGTGGCGAGATCGTGCTGGAAGCCGCCTTCGGCCACGCCGACCTCGGCGCGGGCGAGCCCTTGACGCCTCGTCACCGGTTCCGCGTCGCCTCCCACTCCAAGTCATTCACCGCGGCGGCGATCATGAAGCTGCGCGAACAGGGCCGCGTGAGACTGGACGACAGGGCCGGCGACCACATCGCGGGCCTGCATCCCGATATCGCCGCCGCGTCGATCGCGCAGCTGCTCTCGCACACCGCCGGCATACTCCGTGATGGCCCCGACGCCGCCTATTGGGAGGGACGCGCCCCGTTCCTCGACGAAGCGCGCCTGCGCGCCGAACTCGCCCTGCCGCCGGCGATCGAGGCGGGGACGCGGCTGAAATATTCCAATCACGGCTTCGGCCTCGCGGGCCTGATGATCGAGGCGGTCACCGGCGAGCGCTATGGACCCTGGGTCGAACGAGAGATCGTCGCGCCCGCCAGCCTTAGGGAGACGACGTCGGACGTGCCGCTTCCGACCGGGGCGCGTCTCGCCCACGGCCATGGAACCAAGGCGCTGCTGGGCCGTCGCCTGGTCTTTGCCGGCGACCAGTCGACCGACGCGCTCGCCGCGGCCACGGGCTTCATCAGCACCGCCGCCGACCTCGCCCGGTTTTTCGCCCAGCTGGATCCGGAGGCGGAAACGGGCGTGCTCACACGCGCCAGCCGGCGGGAAATGACCCGTCCTCAGTGGCCGGACTCGTGGTCGGAGACCAAGCGAAACTATGGGCTCGGCATCATCAGCGGAGCGCTCGACGGCTGGAGTTGGTTCGGCCACAGCGGCGGCTTTCAAGGATACATCACCCGCACCGCCGTCGTCCCCGCGCACCACCTGGCGGTCTCGATCCTGACCAACGCCATCGACGGCATGGCCCACGAATGGCTGGACGGCGCCCTCTCGATCCTGCGCCGCTTCGAGGCGGCCGGTCCGCCAGGACCCGCAACCGCCGACTGGACCGGACGCTGGTGGAGCGGATGGGGCGCCCAGGACCTAGTGCCGATGGGCGAGAGAGTGCTGCTGGCCTCGCCAAGCCTCGTCAAGCCGTTCCTCGACGCTCCCGAACTCGACGTCACCGGCGCCGACGAAGCGGTGATCAGCCAGGCCGGCGCTTTCCACAGTCACGGCGAGACTGTTCGGCGACTGCGCGGCGGTGACGGCGCGGTGCGCGAACTCCGTGTCGCCGGTAGCCTCCTGCGTCCCGAAGCGGTCCTGGTGGAAGAACTCGCCGGGCCTCGGGCCGCGAATCCCTAGGCCGAAACGGCCTCGGCCGGCTCCTCGGCGACGAAGCCCTTCCAGTTGTTCATGTATTCGACGAACGCCGGCCCCAGGCGTTCGCGGCGCAGATAGTCGCGCGTCACCGGCAGGGCGATGGCGCGGAATTCCGGATCGGCCGCGACGCGTTGCGGGAAATCGTGATGAAGGATGGCGGCGCGGCCGAGAATGGGGAAATCGGCGCCGTGTTCGATCACCCTGCGGCACGCCTCGGCGCTCGTGAGTTTTCCGGCGACGCCCAGGCGCGTCTGGGCGCGCGGCAGGTCTGCGAACCAGTCGATCAACGGCCGGTGGGCGCATTCAGGCTCCATAGGGGCCTTGAAGACATCCCACAGGGACATGTCGAGGTAGTCGAGATCGCCGGCGGCGAGCAGCTGGCGCGCGAGCTCACGCTGCTGCGCGAACACCAGACCAAATCGCTCGGGCGAGAGCCTCAGGCCGAGCTGGAAGTCCGGGCGCGTCCGGGTCCGGACGCCATCGATGATCTCGAAGATGATCCGCGCCCGGTTCTCGGGCGAACCGCCGTAGCGGTCGGAGCGGCGGTTGGTCTCGGGGCTAAGGAAAGCGCAGAGCATGTAGCCATGCGCCCCGTGCAGCTCGACGCCGTCGAAGCCTGCCTTCTGCGCCCGCACCGCCGCGGCGATGAAATCCTCGATCAGCGCCTCCACTTCGCCGAGGGTGAGCGCCCGGGCCCCCGTCTCCACGTCTTCCGAGGGTCCGCGCGGCGGCTCCCCGATCAGCTCGACTGGAGAGCGAATGCCGGCGTGGTGCAGCTGCGCCGAGGCGACCGCGCCCTTGGCCCTGATGGTCGCGGCCAGGCGGGTCAATTCCGGCAGCAGGTCGTCGGAGTAGAAGCCCAGTTGGCCACGAAAGCCCTGGCCCACCCGCTGCACGTGCGAGGCGCAGGTCATGACCTGCCCAAAGCCGCCTTCGGCTCGGTAGGTCAGCCACTCGAATTCGTCGTCCGACAACCGCCCGTCCGCATGGCTCTGGCCGTTGGTGAGCGGCGCCAGCATGAAGCGGTTCTTCATGGCCGGGCCGCGGGGAAAGGTGAGTGGCGCCAAGAGATCGATCATGGGGCGCGTCTTTGCCGTTACGCGGCGCCGGTTGCAACCGCACAAAAGCTGCTAGAGCTTGGAGTCCTCGTCGATGTACAGGGCCAGACCATGAGACTTGCCGCCGCTGCGTTCCTCGTCGCGACCGCTCTGGCCACCGGGGCCGCGGCCCAGATCTCCGACCAAACCGCCGGCATCGTGGCCGTAGGCGCCGAGGGCGTCGGCCAGGGGCTGGGAGCGGGCGTCACAGGCGGTCCCAGCGTCTTCGTCACCGCGACCGCCAAGGCCGCGCTTCCGGCCTCGCTTGTGGACACCTATGGGGCCGACATCGAAGGCAAGGCGCAAACGGCCGTCGAGGCGGCGCGGGAGCGCGACCAGCGCCTCGACGCCGCGCGGGCCATCGCCCAGCGTTTCCACATCGCCATCGAAGTTGGCGCCTCGACGATTTCGCATGAAGGGGCAGTGATCGCGCCGCGCCCCGTTCGGCCGCCCGCTTTGCCGCCGATGGCCGCCGCCACGCCGCCCGCGCCGGCGCCCGTCCCTGATCAGATCGTCGCGCGCACCGCCGTGCGGTTCCGCGTTTCCGACCCGCATCAGCTGCCGGCGTTTCTGGACGCGCTCGAGGCGGCCGGCGTTCAATACTCGCTTCCGGGAAAAGGCGGGGCCATGGCGGCCATGATGGCCGCGATGTCTCCGCCGGGCGCCCCCGCCGCGGGTGCGATCGACAACGCCGTCTGGGATCAGGCGAGCCAGAATGCGATCGCCGAGGCTCGCCGCCAGGCGGGCGTACTGGCGGTGGCGGCGGGCCGCCGGCTTGGGGAAGCCCAGCAGATCCTGCTTTTGACCCGAAACGCCCAGGCCGGCGAGGCGAGCGTCACTGTCGCGGTCCGCTTCGGCCTAGCGCCAGATAGATGACGATAACCGGGAGGAAAGGAGATGGCTGACGGTTCGGTCGGGGGATTCACCAAAGACAGGTTCGCGGCGGTGCGCGAGGGATTCGCCGCCAATTTCGCCAGCGGCGCCGATGTAGGCGCCAGTTTCGCGGCCACCATTGAGGGCGAGACGGTGGTCGACATCTGGGGTGGCTTCGCCGACGAAGCCAGAACCCGCCCCTGGGTACGGGACACGATCGTCAACGTCTATTCCACGACCAAGACCATGACCGCCCTGACGGCCCTGCTTCTCGCCGACCGGGGCGAACTCGATTTCGACGCGCCCGTGGCGCGCTACTGGCCGCAGTTCGCCGCCAACGGCAAGGAGCGGGTCAAGGTCAGCCACCTGATGAGCCACGCGGCCGGCCTTTCCGGCTGGAAAGAGCCGATCACCAAGGAAGACCTCTACGATTGGGACAAGGCGACCGCTCTGCTGGCCGCCCAGGCCCCCTACTGGGAGCCGGGAACCGCGAGCGGATATCACGCCATGACCCAGGGCTATCTAGTTGGAGAGGTCGTGCGGCGGATCACCGGAAGATCTCTGGGAACGGTCTTCCGCGAAGAGATCGCCGAACCCCTCGGCGCTGATTTCTTCATCGGCCTGCCCGCTTCCGAGGACGCACAGGTAGCCGACCTCATCCCGCCGCCCCCCGGATCGGGGATCAGCGACGGGCCTCAGAGCGAGCTTTCGGCCAACATGTCGACCAATCCCCCTGTCGATCCGCTCGAGACGCGCACCCGGGCCTGGCGGGCGGCGGAGATTCCGGCCGCCAACGGCCACGGCAACGCCCGGTCGATCGCCGAAATCCACGCCGTGCTGGCTAACGGCGGCGTCGCCAAGGGCAAGCGGATCCTCTCCGAGGCCGGCTGTCGAAAGGCCCTGGAAGTCCAGATCGAGGGAACGGACCTGATCCTTAACATGCCGGTCAGGTTCGGCATGGGTTTCGGCCTTCCCGGCTCGATGGTTCCACTTCCCAACCCCAACACCCTCTATTGGGGCGGCTATGGCGGCTCGCTCGCGATCATCGACATGGACGCGCGGACGACCTTCGCCTACGCGATGACCAAGATGGCGCCCACGACCACGGGGGATATGCGCGCCATGGGCCTGGTCATGGCGATGTGGCAGGCCATGGCCAACCCAGGGTAGCCGCCGCCCTCAGCCGAGTTCGCTCGCCAACGCGGCCTCGAGGATCGCGGCGTACTCAGTGCTCGTGAAGGCGATCGGATTGGTCGCCGCCGAGGGGTCGTCGATCGCCATCGCCGCGATCCGCGCGATCTCGCCAGTGGGGACCCCGACCTGCGCCAGACCCGCGGGAATGCCGATCTCGCGCCGCAACGCGACGATCCACGCCAGCAGGTCAGGCCCCTCTGCGCCCACTCCCAGGGACCGAGCCAGCCACGCCGCGTCGTTTCCGATGACCGGCATGTTGGCCCTGATTACGTATGGCATCAGCACCGCGTTCAGCAGGCCGTGGTGGACGCCGTAGAGAGCGCCGAGCGGGTGGGCGAGGGCGTGCATGGCGCCAAGGCCGCGCTGGAAGGCGGTCGCCCCGGCCTGGGCGGCGGCAAGCATGTTCGACCGCGCCTCGATGTCGGCGCCGTTACTGACCGCGATCGGCAACCAGTCCTTGACCAGCCGCGCGCCTTCGACGGCGATCCCCCGGGCCAGCGGATGGTAGGCCGGGGCGAAGAAGGCCTCGAGGTTGTGCGACAGCGCGTCCATTCCGACCGCGGCGGTGAGACCCGGCGGCAGGCCGACCGTGAGGACCGGGTCGGCGATCACGATCTTGGGGAGCATCAGCGGGTGGAAGATGATGCGCTTCACCTGCGCGGCTTCGTCCCTGATGACGCTGGCCCGCCCGACCTCGGAGCCAGTGCCGGCGGTGGTCGGGACCGCGACCACCGGCAGGATGCGCGACGGATCGGCTCGCAGATAGTTGTCGCCGATGTCCTCGAAAGCCCACAAGGGCCGATCCTGGAAAGCGGCGAACGCCACGGCCTTGCCGGCGTCGAGGGCGCTGCCGCCGCCAAAGGCGATCACCCCGTCACCGCGGTGGGCGCGCAGGGCCGCGGCGCCGGCTTCCACGTCCCCGCCGGTGGGATCGCCGCCGAAGTCGCTGAAGACGGCGACCTCCAGGCCCGCCGCCTGGGCCGCGGCGAGCGCGTCGCGCACCATTGCGCTCTGGCCAAGGCCCCGGTCCGTCACCAGCAACGGCCGCTCGATCAGGGCCGCCTTGCAGGCGTCGGCGAGCTCGACGATCCGGCCGGCGCCGAAGCGGATGCTGGTCGGATAGTTCCAGTTGCCGGCGAGCTTGGTCATGGCGCTCGTGCGAGGTCTCGTGGCGGCCGAGGACGGATCGCCTCCGCCCTTGATCCTAGACCAGTAGTCGGCGCCCGCCATCGCCCGTAAAAGATCGGGAGAGAGCTGGAGGTCGCCTTCGCTTCGCATGTCGCCAACCGCTTCGCCACGGCTTCGCCAGAAGGTGATGGTTCTCTACCTCGCCAACTCGGCCCTCGATTCGCCGGTGGTCGGCTGGTCGCTCTATGACGGCACGGGCGAGCGGCTGCACATGGCGGGCGACGCCGACGAGGCGCCCTATTCGACCGGCCTGGCGGCCCTGATCGATGGATGGCGGCTGATCCAGGCCTCCCAGTTGCTGCCTCATCCGCGTGGCGAGGAGTTCGACCTTTCCTATCTGAAGTACGAGTTCTTCTTCGAACAGTTGATCGAGGTGGGGCCATGACCGATCCGCCGCTGCTCTCCTCGGCCCAGGTGGCGAGTTTCGTCGCCCGCGGCTTCCTGCGCTTCGACGCCGCCGCGCCGGCGGAGATCAACGAGCAGTTCATGGCCGACGCCGGAGAAATCCCCAAGCCGGCCAAGGGCGTCAAGCTGCGGCGGGTGTACGGCGAGACGCTCGCCGCCACCGCCATTCCCGAGGCGCCCGCCGGCCTGCCGCTGGCGGAGGTCTACCCGGCCGGGAGCGCGCTCGCCAGGCTGCTCGATCTTCCCCTGGTGCGCGGCGTCCTCCAAAGCCTGCTCGGCGACGCACCGGTCTTCGACCACCACTTCCTGCACGTGACCTTCCCGCCCGCCTATCACGCCGCGGGCGGCGGCGAGAACGTCTCCCAGCACACCCATCAGGATTCGACCATCGATCCTCGCCTCGCCTTCGATGTCCAGCTGATGTACTTCCCGCACGCCGTCAGCCGCGAGATGGGGGGCACCCGCTTCGTTCCCGGCACCCATCTGCGCAAGGTGAGCGAGGTCGCGGTCGGCCGCTACCAGAATCTCAGGGGCCAGCAGCACATGGTCTGCGAGGCCGGGACGCTGCTCTTCCTCCATCACGGTATGTGGCACGGCGGCGGCGTTAATCGTTCGGAGCGGACGCGCACCATGTTCAAGATCCGCGTGCGCGCCAGCGGTCGCCAGACCCGCCGCTGGGATCTCTCGGACCTGGCCGCGCCGGTGGCGCAACGACCTATCTTCCTGCGCAAGTCGGCGCCGGAGGCGGGCAGCGTCGAGACCATCCTTACCACTCCCGAGCCCTGGTTCGAGCAGGACACCGGCCGCCTGGAATTCGTGAACCGGATCAAGCTCTGGCGGTACCTCACCGAGGACCCCCTCTACGACGCCGACTACTGGCTGACCCGCCTCGAAGCCGTCGCCGCCAACTAGGGGAGTCGGTACCCCAACCGCATCCCCAGCTCGTTGATCCCTTCATTGGGTCCATGGGCGAGAACCTGGCCGGTGGACTCGTGAATGTACTGGGCCCCGACACGCAGGCGGTCGTTCAACCGCCAGTCCAGCCCGACCGCTTCGCGGAAGAGGACGTTCGAGCCCAGCTGCAGCCGCTCGCTCCGGAGCGCGTCGCCCGCCGGTCCCGGCGGCGCCCGCGTATCGCCGTCGTTGCCGTCGAGGCCAAACTGAAGCGTGCCGCTCAGGCGCCCGACCAGGCGCCGCTCCCAGGCCAGAGCCACGCCGCCGAAATCGGTCTTGCCGCCGGTGTTGAAGGCCATCGTCACCGCGATCCGCGGCGAACCGATGACATGGAGGATCGGCGGCGGGGCGGTGTCGACCTCGAACTCGATCTCCTGGGTGCCTGATTCCTTCTTCTGGCTGTCGTCGAAGTCGTGGGCGTAGCCGCCGACCCAGACCTCGTCGAGAATGCCCGCCGCGACCGGCCTCGCCGCCAGGAGGACAGCGGCCGCAGCAAGCCACACACAGACCCCCCGCGTGAAAACAAAACGTATTATAACGAGCCTCACGCGGTTAAGGATCGGGCGCTTTCGCCGATAAAGTCGCGACTTCTACCGGGGTTCCTTCAGCGGCCAAGCTTTTTTCTCAGCCCGACCAGCCGCCGTCGATGAGGTGGATGGCGCCGGTGGTGAAGGCGCTCTCGTCGGAGGCGAGATAGACGGCCAGCGCCGCGATCTCCTCCGGCAGACCCAGCCGACCCATCGGCTGGCGGTTGACGAAGCTCTCGAGCACCACAGCCGGATCGCCTCCTAGCGCCGCCATCCGCTCCTGGAGCGAGGGGCTCATCACCGTGCCCGGACAGATGGCGTTGCAGCGCACGCCCTGGCGGACGAAATCGGCGGCGATGGACTTCGTGAGGCCGATCACCGCCGCCTTGGTCGCCCCATAGGCAAATCTCGCCGGGGCGCCTTTGACCGAGGAGGCCACCGAGGCCATGTTGATGATCGATCCGCCGCCGCGGGCCAGCATCGAGGGCAGCGCCGCCTTGCAGATGCGGAACATCGAGGTGACGTTGATCTCCCACGAATTTCGCCAGTCAGCTTCTTCGCAATCGAGTATCGATCCCTGATGCACCCAGCCCGCGCAATTGAAGATGACGTCGAAACCGGGATCGGCGGCGAAAAGCCGCTCGATCGCCGCCGCGTCGGTGACGTCCAGGACCGCCGTCTCCATGCCCTCGAGGTCCGCGAGTGGCGCCGCCCGGATATCGGTCGCCAGGACGATCGCGCCTTCGAGCGCGAATCGCCGCGCCGTGGCGGCGCCGATCCCCTGCCCCGCCGCGGTCACCAGGCAGCGCTTCTCCGCCAGTCGTCCGGTCATCGGCCCCTCCGCCATCCTCAAGGACAAAGCCCGAAGCCCGCGGCCGGCGCAATGTTCCACTTCCGCTTCTGGCGCGTTCTGCCTCCCATGACCCTCGCCCTTCTCATCGCCGCCATCCTCGCCTCGCCCATCGGCGTCTGGGCGACCGGCCACGGCAAGAATGCCGGCGAGATCCAGATCGGCGCCTGTGGCCAGGCGCTCTGCGGCGTCATCGCCGACGCCGATCGCCTGCACAGCCACCCCGACCAGCGCGACGCCCACAACCGCGATCCGGCCCTGCGCGACCGCCCGATCCGGGGCCTCGAGGTCCTAGAGGACTTCGCCGGCGGCCCGCCGGTGTGGACGGGGACCGGCTACGATCCCAGATGGGGCCTCAGCGCCAGGAACGTGAAACTACGCCTCACGACCCCGGACGTCATGACCATCCGCGGCTGCCTCGCCATCTTCTGCGTGACCCAGACGCTCACCAGGGTGCGGTGAAGGGCGGACGCCGCCCCTACCGGCCCCAGACCTCGCGGGCGAAGCGCAGGAAATTACCGCCCATGATCTTTTCGATCCGACCCTCGGAGTAGCCGCGAGCGGCCAGCAGCGCCTGGAGCTGGCGAAACTGCCCAGGCCCGCGCAGATCTACGACGAATGGATAGGTGTCGCTGGCTTCCCCCTTGGCGCCGATGCCGCGGCGGGCCCGGTCGGCGACCTCCAGGGTCAGACGGGCCTGGTAGCGGCCAAGATCGTCGATGCCCGTCGCGCCGCCGTCGGTTCCGATCCCGACATGATCCTCGCCACAGACGCTCACCGCATGATCGATGTGGTCGACGACGTCCCGCGCCCTCGCCTGGCCGTCGGGGGCGAGGAACGGCATGAAGTAGATGCCGATGAAGCCGCCCTTCTGCGCCACGCCGCGCAGCTCGGCGTCGGTCTTGTTGCGCGGCAGGTCGCAGAGCGCGCGGCAACCGGTGTGGTTGATCGAGACCGGCGCCGTCGAGGCTTGGGTCGCCTCCAGGCAGGTGCGCTCGCCGCTGTGGGAGAGATCGACCATCATCCGCCGCGCGTTCAGCCGCGCCACCACCTCGCGGCCAAGCTCGGTCAGGCCCCGGTTCTGAGGAGCCATCGCGCCGTCGCCAATCTGGTTGGCCGGATTGTAGGTGAGCTGGACCACCCGGACGCCCAGATCGCCGAAGACCTCGGTCCGCTCCGGCGCCTCGCCGACCTGGGCCGCGTTCTGGAAGCCATAGATGACCCCGATCCTCGCCTCGGCCCTCGCGCGCAGGATGTCGGCCACGGCGCCGACCTTCAGGAGCCGGTCGGCGCGGAGCTCGAGAATCCTGTCCCAGGCGCTGATCGAGGCGAGCGTGTGCTCGAACGGGTCCATCGTCCCGGCGACATAGCCCAGGGTTATGTTCACCGCGGACAGGCCCGAGGCGATGGCGTCATCGACGGCGCGGTCATCGACGTCCGGGCGTGTGGTGTCGATCCCACCCTCGAAGGGCCGCTCGAGCGCCAGGTTGGGGTTTTCGAGGCTGCCCAGGGCGTTGACGATCAGCGGGCCGGTCTCGCCGTTCATCGCGGATCGCGCCTATTCGCCCGGCTCTGGCAGCGAGGTCGGGGGCGCGTAATCCCGCCGCCAGTAGGGCGCGCCGCGCTTTACCGTCAGCACCACGGTGCGCAGCGCCCTCACGTCGGCGGTCGGATCGGCGCGGGTGAAGACCATGTTGGCGAGCTTGCCGGCTTCCAGCGTCCCCATCTGGGCCTGGAGGCGCATGGTCCTCGCCCCGACGACGGTGGCAGAAGCGATGACGTCGGCGCTCTTCATGCCAGCCTTGTCCTGGAGAAGCTCCAGCTCGTCCAGCAGCGAGGGCCAGGGGTCGGCGACCGGCGAAAAGGCGTCGGTGCCGGCGGAGATCAGGACCCCGTCCCGATAGGCCTCGCCGGTGAGGCGCTGGGCCAGTCCCGGGCTGCAATAGGGCGCCGGGCCGCCGGGATGGGCGGCGTGCTCGGTCGCCATCTCGCCGTAGACATAGAGCGTCGCGTCCAGGATCGTCCCGCGGCGGCGCATCTCTTCGAAGAGCCGTTCGACGATCGGGTTGTCGCCGCCGGCGAACCTCGCCTCGTCCACCGCCGCGCGGTTGTGATAGGCGCGCGGCATCGCGTCGGAAGCCTGATAGGCGAGCATGCAGGTGTGGGAGACGGTGTCCACGCCGGCCCCGATCACCTGCGCCGGCGAGGCGGGAAACACCGCCGCGTGGGCCCAGACCAGGATCCCCTGCCGATGCGCCTCGGCGGTGATGGCGGCGACGAGATCGGCGGGCAAGTCGGCGTAGATCTTGATCGCGCTCGCGCCGGTTCCGCGCGCCAGGGCCACGGCGATCGTAAGGTCGGTCGCAGGCGTCACCGCCTGCATCCACGGGACCTGGCCGGCCACCGCGCCCCTGGTCGTCTGGTGGGTCCTCGGATCATCGAAGAACTCCGGTCCGGCCATCAGCGCCGCGTAATAGATGTCCGGGCCGGGGATTTCGCCAACCAGGGCGGCGCGGGCCAGGTCCGCGACCTGGCGCAGGTCGTCGGCCATGTCGCGCACCGCGGTGACGCCGCCGTAGAGATCCTTCTTCATCATCGCCTCGGCCCAGACGCGGTCGGGCGGCGTCGCCAGGTGCTCGTGGCTGTTGATGAGGCCGGGAAAAACGTAGAGGCCGGAGACGTCGACGACCTTGGCCGCCGCCCCGGGCGGAAAATCCGCGGCCGGGGCGATCCGTTCGATCCGCCCTTCCCTGACCAGGATCGCCATCCCCGGCCGCTCCGGCGACCCGGTCCCGTCGATCAGGGTCGCGCCGCGATAGAGCACGGCCGGCGCCTCCGCCGCCGCCCGTGCGGCCCCCGAAACGAGGGCCAACGACGCGAGCGCGACGGCGAGGTTCGCGAACAGCCTCGGCATGGAAAACACTCCTGCGAGCATCCTCGTTCTCGAGACGACTTCGTCCGAACCATGGCCGCTCCGCGACGCCTGGAAAAGACCCCTTCCGCGCCGCGCGCGCTCGCCCTATCAGACGGCCTCGCCGCCTGGGCGCCCTCGAGGATAGCCATGAAGACGATACTGCTCTTAGCCGGATGGCTGTCGCTGACCGCAGCCGCCGCTACGGCCGCCGAGAAGCCGCCCAAGGCGTCGCCCGAGGAAAACCCCAAGCCGTCGGCGACCGAGACAGCGGCCCCCAATCACGGCGTCATCTTCGCGCCGGAGAAGGTCTCCAGCCAGGGCGTCGTGACCGTCGAGGGCCAGCGGATCGACTACCGCGCCGTGGCCGGGACCATCGTCGTCCATCCCAAGGGCTGGGACGACGAGGCCTGGCGCGAGAGCGCCCAGGCACCCGGCAAGGAAGCCGACAAGCTGGGCGACGCCAGCCGCCCCGACGCCGAAGCCTCGCCGAAGGCGGAGGCGTCGATGTTCTACGTCGCCTACTTCAAGAACGGGTCTCCCTCGGCCGACCGGCCAATCACCTTCCTCTACAATGGCGGTCCCGGATCCTCGACGGTGTGGCTGCACATGGGCGCCTTTGGGCCAAGGCGGGTGCGGACCAGCGACGACACCCACACTCCGGCCGCCCCCTACGCCCTCCTCGATAACGCCTACAGCCTTCTGGACGTCAGCGACCTGGTGTTCGTCGACGCGCCCGGGACGGGCTTCAGCCGCATCGCCGGCAGGGACAAGGAAAAGGCGTTCTACGGCGTCGATCCCGACGCCTACGCCTTCAGCCAGTTCATCATGGGCTTTCTCTCCGAGTACGGCCGCTGGAACTCGCCCAAGTACCTGTTCGGCGAAAGCTATGGCACGCCGCGTTCAGCGGTTCTGGTGAACGCCCTGGAGACCGAGCATGACATCGACTTCAACGGCGTCATCCTGCTCTCCCAGATCCTCAGCTTCGACCTGAGCGCCGACGGGCCGGCGTTCAACCCCGGCTCCGACGAGGCCTACGTCACCGCCCTGCCGACCTACGCCGCCAGCGCCTGGTACCACAACCGCCTCCCCGGCCAGCGCCCGGCCGATCTCGAAGCCTTCCTCAAGGAGGTCGAGCGGTTCGCCACCACCGACTACGCGGGCGCCCTTCAGGCCGGTTCGGAACTAGACCCGGCGCGCCGCCAGGCCATCGCCGACCGGCTCGCCCAATATACCGGCCTGCCGGCGGCCTACGTCCTGAAGGCCGATCTGCGCATCGACGGCGGCGAATTCGAGAAGAACCTGCTCGATCCCCAGGGGCTGACCGCCGGACGGCTGGACACGCGCTTCGCGGGCCCGACCATCGATCCCCTGAGCAAGGAAGCCGACTACGACCCGCAGTCGGCGGCGATCAGTTCGGCCTATGTCGCGGCTTTCAACGACTATGTCCGCAAGCAGCTGGGCTACGGCGAGGGTAGGATCTACAAGCCCGAGATCGAGGTCGGCAAGGACTGGAGCTTCGTCCACAAGCCGCCCGGCGCGCCGTTCGCGATCCGAGGCGCGACCAATGTGATGCCGGACCTCGCCTACGCGATGAAGTACGACCCCGCCCTGAAGATCATGGTCAACGGCGGCTATTTCGACCTCGCCACGCCCTTCTACGAAGGTTGGTACGAGATGCACCACCTGCCGATCCCGGCGGCGCTGCAGTCCAACATCGAGTACCACTACTATCAGTCGGGCCACATGGTGTACGCCCACGAGGCGTCGCTGAAGGCGCTGCACGACAACGTCGCCGACTTCATCCGTCGGACCGACAACCTCGGGCGTTAGCGGTCGCTGGGCTTAGCCGGCGCCCTGGGCCAGCGCCGGCGCCGCCGCGCGCGGCCGCTCTTCGACGCAACGGCCGACGCAATCGACGATGTATTCGAGATCGTCCTGGGTCAGGCCGTGATGAACCGGGAAGGCCAGGATCGCCCCGCACAGCGCCTCGGTCACCGGCAGCGCCGAACGCCCGTAAAGTTCCACGAACGCCGGCTGCTGATGCATGCCGCGCGGATAGTGGACGTTGGTGGCGACGCCGCGGGCCTTCAGCGCCTGCGCCAGCGCGTCGCGGTCCAGTCCCAGCCTCTTGGGATCGATGGTGGCGCAGAACTGGTGGACCGCGTGCAGCGTCCCAGGCGTCTCGGCTTGCGGATAGATTCCTTCGAACCTCGATAGCGCCTCGAGCAGAAAGTCGCGATTTCGTCGGCGGATCTCGAGCATCGAATCCAACCGCTGCAGCTGTCTGCGCCCAATCGCCGCCTCAACGTCGGTCATCCGGAAATTGTGCCCGAGCATCGTGCTCAGGTACCGGCCGGTCTCGCCGTGGCTGCGCAGATGGCGCATCCGCTCGGCGGCGTCCGCGTCGTTGGTGAGGGTGATCCCGCCCTCGCCGACGAACATGTTCTTCGACGGATAGAACGAATAGCTGACAAAGTCGTCGAAAGACCCCACATCGCGGCCCCGGTATCGAGCCCCGTGCGCCTGTGCCGCGTCCCAGATGATCTTCAGGCGGTTTCGACGGGCAAAAGCCTCGATCTTCTCGACGTCGCAGCAGGCGCCGAAGAGATGCACCGGCGAGATCGCTCTCGTCCGCTGCGTGATCCTCGATTGCGCATCCTCGAGATCGATCAGCCAGGTCCTGGGATCGACGTCGCAGAACACCGGCCGGCCGCCGGCGGCCCAAACCATCGATCCGGTGGCGATGAAGGTGAACGAGGGAACCAGGACCTCGTCGCCTGGGGCCAGGAAGGTCATGTAGGCCAGTTGCAGGGCCGTCGAGCCGTTGGCCGAAGTCACCGCGAAGGCGGCCCCGGTCTTGGCCGCGAATTCGGTCTCGAAACGCGCGCACTGCTCGCCCTGGCGCAGCGCGCCGGACCTGAGGACGCCGACGGCCGCGCCGATCTCCGCCTCGGAGAGCTTGATTTCGGCAATCTCGACGCGCCGAGCCGGCTTGGTTTGCATGCGCGTGTGACTATCGCGGCGGCGCCCAAAGCGGAAGGGCCTGGCTGCAAGGCGACCTCGGCTTGCTATAGGCTCGCCGGCGCATGACCTTCACCAAACATCTGCGCGAAGCGGTCATCCGCGGCGACATCACCTGCAGCGTCCGCATCTGGCAGCGGCCACGGGTGAAGGTCGGCGGCCGCTACGCTCTTGGCGGCGGCGCGGTCGAGGTCACCAGCCTGCGCCGGATCGACTGGGCCGATATCACCCCCGCCCTCGCCCGCCGCTCCGGCTTCTCCGGCGTCGTCGACCTCCTGAAAATCGCCAAGCATGGCCCCGGCGAGAACGTCTATCTGGTGGAGTTCGAATATCGTCCGTGAGGGCGGCAGGGCCTACCGCGCGGCTTGGGCGACGTGCCAGAGCACCCCGGACGGATCGAACAGGAATCCGACCTTCAGGCCCCAGCTCTGGATGACCGGCGGGCGCGGCGGCCGGACCGCGAAGTCCGCCTCGAGCCGGCTGATGACCAGCCGCCGCCACCAGGTGTCGACGTCGGCGACCACCAGCTGGACCATGAAATTGTCCGCGAGTTCCTTCACGTAGAAGTTCTGCAGGATGAAGCTGAAGCCGCCCTGCTCGAAAATGGAGATGCTCGTCCTCGTGCGTGGGCGAGAAGTCCAGGGCCCGGTAGAATCGCTTCGAAATCTCGAAGTCCTTGGCCGGCACGAACGGCCGCAGCGCCACGACCTCGCCCATGCCAAGCCGCTCCGCTCCAATCCGCGACGGGTCCATTGCGCCTCAGGCGCCGCCTTTTGGCAACAGGTTCACGCGCCTGCGACCCGGCGCGCCGTCGGCCTCGCCGCGGAATTGACTTCGACCGGCGGCCGGCCTAACCACGGATCGATCCCCCGCCGCGAGACGAAGAGGCGCCGATGCGCAGCACCGTTTTCACGACAGACCGCTTGATCGCGCCCGCTCCGGGCGTGTCAGGCGCATCGGCTCGCGAGGTGAGCATCCGCTAGGGTCCCAGAGCAAAGGCGACCCTTTAGCTTCCACCCCTCCCGAGCCTAGAGCGCTCCGGGGGGGTTTTTTCAGCCCCGGCCCCTCCAGGCGCCTCCTAGGCTCGGCTTTCGACGAAGGCCCAGTTCAAGTGACCGTGCTCATGGAAAAGACCCGGACCGTGGAGCGCCCGTCGGCGATCGCGGCCCCGTGGCTGCTCGAGGCCAGGGCGCTGGCGCGCCTGGCCGCGCCACTGATCGCCACCCAGCTGGCCCAGATGGCGATCTTCACCACCGACGTCGTCCTGCTGGGCCGCTACAGCAAGACCGCCCTGGCGGCGGCGGCCATCGGCAACACCGTCTATTATTTCGCCTGGCTGGTCGGCAACGGCCCGGCGGCGGCCGTCGCGCCGATGATCGCCCACAGCCTTGGCGCGCGCGCCAACGAGCGGGCCGGCGTCCGCGCCGCCCTGCGGATGGGGGTCTGGGCGATCGCGCTGGTTTCGCCGCCGATGATGGTCGTGATGTGGTTCGCCCGGCCGATCCTGATCGCCCTGCATCAGGACCCGGTGCTGGCCGCCGGCGCCGGGCAGTTCGTCGGGGTGCTCTCCTTCGGGCTGCCCTTCTCCCTGGGCTACATGGTGTTGCGCAACTTCGTCACGGCCCTGGGGCGCCCCAACGCCGCCTTCTGGGTGATGGTCGCCACGATCGGCTTCAACGCCCTGGCCGGCTACGCCCTCATCTTCGGCCACTTCGGAGCGCCCAGGCTCGGCATCGTCGGCTCGGGCCTGGCCACGGCCTCTTCGGCGATCTTCAGCTTCGTGGCCATGCTGGCGCTGATCCAGGCGAACCCGGCCCTGCGCGCCTATCGGATCTTCCGCCGCTTCTGGCGCCCGGCCCGGCTCCGGCTGGCCGAGGTGTTCCAGCTGGGGATGCCGATCGGCATGACGATGATGCTGGAGAGCATGTTCTTCAGCGCCATGACCCTGGTGATCGGGACCTTCGGCCTGGTCCAGGTCGCCGCCCATCAGCTGGCGATCAGCGTCGCCTCGATCACCTTCATGGTGCCGCTGGGCGTGGCCATGGCCGCCACGGTTCGGGTCGGGCTGGCCGCCGGCCGCGGCGACCCGGTAGCGGCGCGAAGGGCCGGTCTTACCGCCATGGCCATGGGGGTCGTCTTCATCGCCGCCGGCGGCGTCGCCATGGCGCTGTGGGGGGCCCAGATGGCCGCGCTCCTGGTCGGCGGCCGGGCCTCCGACAACGCCGACGTCATCGCCCTGGCGGCGGTGTTCCTGAAGGTGGCGGCCGCCTTCCAGGTTTTCGACGCCCTCCAGGTCGTCGGCGCTCTCAGCCTTCGGGGGCTGAAGGACGCCCGCGCGCCGATGATCATCGCCGCCGGCGCCTACTGGCTGGTCGGCGCTCCGGTCTGCTTCGCGCTCGGCTTTGGCCTCCACATGCGAGGCCTGGGGGTCTGGATCGGCATGGCCGTCGGCCTCGCCGCCGCCGCCATCGCCATGGTCGCCCGCTTCCAGCAGCTGACCCGACCGGACTTCCGGGCCGCGGGCCCGCAAATCCTGTCCGGCCGCGCCCATTCGATCGGGCGCTGATCGCGCCGACCGGCCCCTGCCCTCAGCGGCGCGGCGACGCCGCGTAGCCCATGCAGCCGGCGATATTGCCGCTCCAGCGCCAGCTCTTGGTGATCTGGTCCGCTCCGACGCTCATCTGGACCGCGCAGTTGAAGGCGCCGCGCTTGTAGTCGAGGCCGGTCGTCGACCCGTAGGCCGGCACGCCGCCGGCGCGCCCATGGTGGCGCTGGCCGTCATCGGCAGACTCACGTCGTGGCCGGCGCTCCAGAAATAGAACCGTTCCACCCGCCGTTTCGCGCTTGGCGTCCGGGTAGCCCATCCGCTCGACCGCGAACTGGATGTTCTGGCCGACCATGAAGGCGAGCCCTTGGTCCGCGCGGCCCTCCAGGCAGCCGCCACGGCAAATGGCCGGGGTGGCCAGCACCCTCGCAAGCTTGCTCCTCACGTCTGCCCCCTTTTCGCCCGATCTGGGGTCCCGCTTGACACCCTCCCGGCGCGGACGACAATCCCGCCACACCCCCGCGGAGCCTCACGTTCATGACCTATGCCCAGGGACGCACCTTCTACGACGCCGACAGCCACATCATGGAGCTGCCGGACTTCCTCAAGGACCACGCCGACCCGGATATGCGCGAGCGAATGCCGGCGATCCGCGTTCCCCGCGTCGGGCCGCTGGCCAATCTGCTCGAGGAAGCGCAGGCGCGGCGCGGCCACAGTCGCGAGCGCATCGCCGAGCTGACCGCCCTGGGCGATGGGCTGATCGCCGGCCCCAAGGGCTATGCGGCGCTGGGCGCATTCAACGCCGGCGAACGCAGCGCCGCCCTCGATCTGCTGGGCTTCCACCGCCAGCTGGTGTTCGCGACCTTCTCTCCCGGTCCCGCCTTCTCCGAGCAGCGGCCGATCGAGGACCGCTACGCCGCCGCCCGGGCCCACAATCGCGCCATGGCCGATTTCACCGCCGGCGATGCGCGTCTCTTCGGCGTCGCCCTGCTGCCGCTCGACGTCACCGCCCTGGCCCTGGTCGAGCTCGACAACATCCTGAAGCTGGGGCTCAAGGCGGTGTGGGTCCCGCACCGCCCGTGCGGCGGCCGCTCGCCCGGCCACAGCGACCTCGATCCGGTGTGGGCGCGCCTGGCCGAGGCCGGCGTTCCCTTCGTCCTCCACGTCGGCGGCCATCCGCTGCAGCTTTCGCCCGAATGGATGAACACCGGCCGCAAGATCCCGACCGACTGGCTGGGCGGCGGCGAGAACGTGCGCGGCAAGGACATGACGAGCCTGCACCAGCCGGCCGAAACCTTCATCGGCGCCATGGTCCTGGACGGCGTGCTCGAGCGCCACCGCGCCCTGCGCGGCGGGGTGATCGAACTGGGGGCCGGCTGGGTCCCGCAGATGCTCACCAGGCTCGACTGGGTGGCCGAGATCTGGAAACGATCGGAGCCGGAGCTGGCCGCGCTCACCCGCAAGCCCTCGCAGCAGATCATCGACCAGCTCGCCTTCACGCCCTTCGTCTACGAGAACGTCGGCGCCCTTATCGAAGCCTCCGATCCGCGCCTCTACCTCTTTTCCAGCGACTATCCCCACACCGAGGGCGGGCGCGCGCCGCTGGCCCGCTTCGAAGCCAGCCTCGAAGGCGCGGCCGAGACCGAGAAGGCGCGATTCTACTCGGGCAACTTCGCCCGCCTCTTCGAGATTGCCTGAGCCCCACCGCCCCGGAATTGACGAGCCGCTTCCTACGCGGTCGTGGAATCCCCGTTTCGTGACTTCCATCGGCCCTGGCTCAGATTTTCGTGCACGGTCCGCCACTCGCCCTCGATGCGTCTGATCACCGATGCGCCTCGCCCGCGGCCCGACGCGGGCCTGCCGTCGACCCTGCCTCGCCACTGGAAGCGATAGACGCCAACGGCGATCTGCGGCGTCTCGATCAGCCACGTCAGGTCGCTCACCTCATAGATGTCGTCCTGGATGCCCCGGAAAGCCGCATCCATGCCCAGACGGATCTCATCCTTGCCGAACATGGCCGCGCCGTTGCTCCAGAAATAGACAGCATCCTGCGCAATCAGCTCCATGGTTCCAGGGAGGTCCTTGGCGTTCATCCGCCGCAGGAGTTCTCGCTTGTATTCGGTCGGCGAGTTCATGATCCTTCCTTTCGCTCTTCGTTGAGACACGGCACGCTTGCGCCTGCTCGATCGACTCGAAAAATGGCTTGACGCCATAGCTTTCGAACCCCGCTGGCGGGGCTTAGTGCGAAGATGACTTTGCCGACATGACTCCAGCGATCATTTCCTCTATCTTAACCATATGGGGTGGACGGACATCCGCGCTGTTCTGCTGGGCGACTGGGCAGGGGTGTCCGCGGCAGGCCTCTATTTTGCCGCTGGACTGGCCCTCGCCGCCTGCTCGACCTGGCTGCTGACGGCCTGGCGCTATGGTGATGTCGTCTCGACGCTGCGGGCGCGTCTGAAACTCGCCGAAGACAAGGTGAGGATGGTCGACGACGATTTCGGCGGCGCATCGCACGCCGCCGCCGCGAGACTGAAGCGGCTGGAGTCCTATCTGGCCGCGCTCCCGCCGCGTCGGCTGGACGAGACCCAGAGGCGCGCCATCGCCGCCGCGCCCTGTCCCCCTGCTCACGCGCCGTACCTGACCGTCGTCCATGACGCTACCTCGCCCGAGGTCGACCGCTACGCCCGCGACTTCGTCGAGGCCTTCTCCGCCGCGCCCGGCTGGAATGTCGTCGACCAGCCGTTCCCCAAGATGCCCCATCCGCCCTGCCTCGGCATCGCCGTCGGCGTCTCCGACCCCGGCAATCCCACCCCGACCGAGCAGCTGGTCATCGCCGCCCTCGCCGAGGCGGGCGTCGCCTATGATCTTCTGCCCAAGACGCCGCACGGGGCCGACGCCCAGATCGTCGTCAGCGCCCGATAGAAAAGCGGGAAGCCCCTCGGGCCGGGGGACGTTAGGCCGTTCGAAACCATGCCTGGTCGATGATGGGCCGTGGCCGACGCTAAGCCAGACGAGCGCCGCGAGCCGGCCGAAGGACGCACCGCGGGCGCCGCGCCGGCCGCCGGCCCGGCCCCGCAGGGGCCGGTGAAACGAATCCTCGACCTTGGCGAGCGCGCCTTCAGCCTGGCGCTCTTCGCCGCCCTCGTCGCCCGCCTCGCCCCGACCCTCCCCACCCGGCCGTGGAACGCCCCGCTGCTCGTCTCGGAGGGTCTGGTGGTGTTCTTCATGATCATCCGCCGGCGCCCGCAGCTGGTCACGAGCCGGCCGCTCGACTGGCTCGCCGCCTTCATCGGCACCGCCGCGCCGCTCCTGGTCAGGCCCGGCGGCCATCCCCTCGGTCCACCGGCGGTGGGAGGAATCCTGATCCTCGTCGGCCTCGTGGTCAGCATCTGGGCCAAGCTGACGCTGCGCCGCAGCTTCGGCCTGGCGGCGGCCAACCGCGGCGTGGTCGGCGGGGGCCCCTACGGCCTTGTCCGCCATCCGATGTACGCCGGCTATCTGATGGTCTACGCCGGTTTCTGCCTGCTTAATCCGCTTGCCTGGAACGTCGGCGTCTACACGGTCACCATCGCCCTCTTGGTCTACCGGGTCCTGGCCGAGGAGCGGGTGCTGGAAAAGGACCCCGTTTATTTCGCGTTCATGGGCCGCGTGCGTTATCGTCTGGCGCCTGGCCTCTTCTGATTTCGGCCGGCTGAGGCCCAAGAGGGAAACCAAATCGATGCCGGCCTATCTTCTTGGCCTTCCGGTGGCGATGGCGCTGGCGCTAATCCTCTGGGAGCGGCGGGCGCCGGCCTCGGCGGCCCAGCGCGGCGAATGGATGAACAATGGGACCGCCTTCGCGCTCACCATGTTCTCCCTGACCTTCCTGGCGCCGCTGATCGCCGTATCCGAGACGGGCCTCGTCAATGGCCTCGGCGGCGGACTCGTCGACCTGCGGCCGATGGCCTGGCCGGTCGGGGCGCTGATCTACCTGGTGGCCATGGACCTGGGCGAATACCTCTTCCACCGCGCCCAGCACGCCCTGCCGTGGCTGTGGGCGATGCACTCGCTGCACCACAGCGACCGGGGGATGAACTTCACCACCTCCCAGCGGCACTTCTGGCTCGACCCGGCGATCAAGTCGGTGACGATCTGGCTTGCCGTTTCCCTGCTCTTCAGGGCCGATCCGCTCATCCTGACCATCTATTTCGTGATCAGCGTCTGGCACCTGGTCACCCACGCCAATATTCGCCTCGGCTTCGGCGCCTTCTCCTGGGTGCTGAACTCGCCGCAATATCACCGCCTGCACCACTCCGGCGACGCGCGGCACTACAACGCCAACTTCGCCGCCCTCTTCCCGATCTTCGATGTCCTCTCCGGAAGCTACCGCCGTCCGGCGCCCGGGGAGTTTCCCGACACCGGCCTCGACGACACCGTCACGCGGCCGCTCGAGCTGGTGATCTGGCCGGCTCGCGGCCTCATCCGCGGCCCCCCGGCCGGCGCCCTCGCCGAGGGCCAGGGCGCCCAGCCTCGTTAGCGATTGTTAAGCTTGTGGCGGCGAAATGGGGCCATGGCCCGATCGCCGCACCCGGCCTGGAGTTCAAAGCCGTGACCGCCCCGGCGTGGCTGATCGCCGAGCGGGAGTTTCGCGCCTACACCACCACCGCCAGCTTCTGGGTCGCGCTGCTGGTCGGACCGCTGGTCATGGTCGGGGCCCTGGCTCTGACGGCCGCGGCCGGCCGACCGCCGGCGCCGATCGCCGTGGCCGTCGAGGCGCCCGACCCGGTCCTGGCGCGCTCGGCCACCGCCGCCCTGACCGAGACTGCGGCGCTGGAGGGCCGGCGCGTCGTCCCCACGCGAGCGCCGGGGCCGGACCGCCTCGTCCTCGCCCGCCGCCGCGGCGCCCTGGAGGCCGACTTCAGCGCCGGCTTTCCGCTCTCAGCCTCCGGCAGGGCCCTGGTCGGGCGTCAGATCGAGCGCGACGAGGCCCTGCGCGCCCTGGCGGCGATAGGGGCGGATCCCCGCGCGACGCCGGTGCGCGTGCGGATGGCGCCGGATCCGAGCGCCGCCGACACCGGGGCGCCATCGCGCTTCTGCCTGGTGATGATCCTGTGGCTGACGCTTACCGGGTCGCTGG
>Ga0302326_10006227_pt1 | contig 26828 bp, 28 predicted proteins | sample Palsa_T0_3_FD_202264 | JGI IMG/M metagenome (GOLD analysis project Ga0302326, IMG submission 202264) | Peat permafrost microbial communities from Stordalen Mire near Abisko, Sweden - Palsa_T0_3 | ecosystem: Environmental > Terrestrial > Soil > Palsa > Peat permafrost | place: Sweden: Abisko... | reverse complement strand
ACGTCGATGTCCAGGACTTTCAATTCGCCCTTGTCGGCGGTCATCAATCCGCAGACCAGACGGATCAGCGTGGTCTTTCCGGCTCCGTCGGGACCCACCAGCGCCGTCAGTGCTCCGCGGCTGGCCTGTATCGATACTCCATCGAGAGCCTGGACGATTTCGCCGGTGTCACGGCGAAACATCTTGTGAATACCCCGGCCAACCACCACGGGAGTGTTCATGGCGAACCTTGAGTGGTAGCGGGTTGAGAAGCGGATTGTTTGAGAGATAAATGGACTGTAGCGGGCATGCCCAGGCGCAGTTGGTCTGCCGGGTCTTTCACAAAGACGCGAACTTCGTAAACCAGGCTCGTCCGCAATTCTTCGGTCTGCACGTCCTTTGGCGTGAACTCCGCCATGGGCGAGATAAATCCGACCCACCCATCAATCGGCCGATCCGGAAAACTGTCCGTCGTCACGGTCGCGGCCATCCCCGGATGCACTTTGCCCAGATCGGGCTCGTCCACGTATGCCCGAACCCATTTCGGATCGGTGATCGCCAGCGAAAACACCGGCGTTTGCGGGGAGGCCATTTCACCCGGCTCCATGAGCCGCGTGCGAACCACCGCATCGCAGGGCGCCACGAGCTGCGCATCCGCGAGCTCTTGCCGCAGCAATGCGACTTGGGCTTCGTCCGCGCGCAACTGCGCTTCGGCCTGGGCCACGTCTTCCTTGCGCGGTCCAGCGACTTCCAACTCCAGCGCTTTCTGGTTTACCGCCACTTTTGCGTCTGCCACATCCATGACGGCCTTGGCGTTATCCAAGTCCTGTTGGCTTACATCACGGCCTGAAGAACTCTGCGCGGCATTCACGAGGCGCTGGTCTTGTTGGCGGGCATTGGCGGCGTCGGCGACGGTCGACTGAAGATTCGCGCGGGCCTGCGCGATTTCCTCTGGACGACTGCCATTGTGAAATCTTTCCACGACCGCGCGCTGAGCCGCAGCCTCCGCCTCATTCTGTGCAACCTGCGGCTCAAGCCTGCTTGTGTCCAAGCAAGCGAGAATCTGGCCCTTTTGCACATGGTCGCCTTCTTGCGCCAATACCGCCGTAATTCGTTCCGTGCCGTTGAATGGCAGGTTCACCTGGCGTAGGTCGACGTTCCCATGTAGGTCGAGCTCTTCCATAGTTTTGTTGCGCGGGAATAACCACCAGGCCAGCCACCCTCCGGCGCCAACCATTAGCGCGAGCACCAGCACCAAGACCATCACCAGCGTTCGTCTCATCGGTTTACCCGCAGCTGGCGCGACCGGAGCAACCGACGACGGGGAAGTGGCTGTGATTGCTGGAGTTGGCTTTGCAGCCGGTGCCGATGGCGCGGCTGGGGTGGCTGGTGGAACTGACGCCAAAGCCGTCGTTTCTTTCGCCGGCTCAACCTCGGATTTATTTGGGGTCGTTGACGTAGTGAACGTCCTCTCCGGTGGCTGAGGCCGCGAGCGTCGAAGGTGAAGCCGAAGCGGGCGTCGACTCTTCCCATCCTCCGCCCATTGCCTTGTAGAGCGCGATAAGATTCTGGGTCACGGCCTGGTCGCTCTGCACGAGATCATCCTGGGCCTGATACAGCGAGCGTTCCGCATCGAGAACATTGATGAAAGTGGTGAGACCGTTGGCGTAAAGGCGACGGGAAATCTGGAGCGAGCGCTGGCTTGTCTTGACGGCATCCTGAAGCGAAACATTGCGGGTTTGTTCTTTGGCGTAAGCGACCAGCGCGTTCTCGACATCCTCAAAACTCGTGAGCACGGTCTGCTCGTAAGTGGCCAGCGCCTGTTCCTGTCTGGCGTTTTGGACGCGGATATTGGAACGAATGCGACCGGCATCGAAGATACGCCATTGCACGGTGGGACCGACCGACCAGAACCGGCTGCCGGCCGTGAACAGGTCGCTGGTGCTGACGCTCTGCAATCCGATATCTCCAGTCAGCGAGAATTTTGGAAACAGGTCCGCCATTGCAACGCCGATCTGCGCGGTTGCCGCAGCCAATTGTCGCTCGGCATTGCGGATGTCCGGCCGTCGGCGAAGCAGATCGGACGGAAGCCCGACCGGCACCTGAGGGGGCGTGGCCGGAATCGGCGCATCAGTCGCCATTTCCGTCAACAGCGCCCCTGGCTGTTGCCCGAGGAGCACACCGAGGCGGTGAATCGACGCCTGGAGCCCGTCTTCAAGTGTGGGCACTTGTGCTTCGGTTTGCGCCAGAACGGTGGCGGCTTGCTCGGGATCGAGTTCGTTGGTAAGGCCGTTTTTGTAGCGGTCGCGCGCCATCGCAACAGTGTCTTGCTGGGCTTTGATGTTCTCCCGCGCGATCGCCAATCGACCTTGGAAGCTGCGCGCCGCCGCATAATTCCGCGCCACTTCCGAGACCAGTATCACCTGCACATCCTGCCCGCTGTAAATGGCGGCGGCGATATTCGCATTCGCTGCCTCGGCAGCGCGCCGAGTGCCGCCAAACACGTCTACCTCCCACGAAGCATCAAACCCCGCCTGGTAAACATCGTTTTCAAGGGAAACGCTCGGCGGCAAGGAAAGCTGGCCCAGCAGCGGTTGATTCGCGCTCTCTCTCGCTCGGGCATAGGAGCCTGATGCATCGACGCTCGGCCAGAAGTCCGCGTCCACGATGCCGCTCTGCCCCCGGGCTTCGCGTACCCGCCCTTGGGCGATGCGCAGGTCCAGGTTGGAATGCACTGCGCGATCGATCAGCGAGTCGAGTTCCGCATCATTGAAGCTTTTCCACCAGGTCGCGATGGAAGGCGAACTGTTCGTCTCCCCGCCCAACAGCGGTTCGGTCCATTGGGCAGGAACATTAGATTGGGGGCCGTGGTAGTTGGGTCCAACTGTGCAGCCGGCAATTGATCCGGCAGCGAGAAAGACGAGAATGTTGCGAAAGCCTTGCATGGGTACTTTTCATTGGACTTCTCATGCGCCGGCCATCATTGCCTGCTTGCTTCGCAATGCTTTCTGCTCAATCGTTCGCAAGTGTCCAACCACTATCGGGGTTGTATTCGGTCATTTTCTTGGCGATCGCTTTGGTGTCAGGGCCTAAATCTTTCTGATACACCTTGCCCTGATGACTGACAATGAACGTCATAATCCCGGATGATCCATAATCCGCCGGGAATGCCACCAATGCGAAGCCGGCGATCATGTTGCCATTGATTACATAGTTGTACTGGCCTCCGGGGGCGGCCGGACCCTGTTGCTTTAGCACGCGGAAGTGATATCCGTGGTACGGCTCGTGCGGATGGCCCGTCGTTTGTTCGTATCCTTCCATTGCGGCCTGCGCCATCAAGGGGCCAAGCGGACTGGGCTCCTGGCCGGGATTTACGCTCCAATATAGGCCGTCCATATTGCCGGGCGTGCTGACGATTCGCTGCGCGTATTTGAGCACGTCACTGCCATCGCGATCCTTGCCGGCATATTCGCGCTGTGCCTGGACGTAGTCCCGGCATATCTGAATGGTGTCCAGTTCGTTGGCGCCGATTCGCCGATTGAGGATCTCCGCCTTGCCGGCCTCAGTGTCGAAAAACCATTTCCCATCCGGCGTCTGTGCGATGGGGATGGGGAAGGGCCAGTCGTTTTTGCCGACATCAATGATCGATGTGGTTGCATCCTTCTTCTGCAACTGGGTGTGCTCCTCCGCATGCTGGGCGAATTCCTTGAACGCATTTCCATCTTCGACCTTGTCGCCCGAGACCAGTTCCTTCCATGCGGGGCCAAGGATTTCGTGGACTTTGTCGTGATCCTGTGACTTGACGGCACTCAGAAGCGCGTTCATGGCTTCCTCGTCGCTGGCGAATACCGGCTGGCCCTGGCCCGGAGCGCCCGGCGCTTGCAGGGGCGTCTGAGCAGATGTCAGCGGCGGCGGCGGCGCGCTCACGCCGTTTGCACAGCCGTCCGCGCATAGAAGGAGCGCGCCTGTCATGACGCCTTCAATGACGCTCACAATGATCCATCCTCCGCGCTTATTCATTCGGTCTTTCATGGAACTGCTCCTCAAAATCCTTGTTATCCGATCTGCTGCTTCATCGCCGAGCCTGTAACTTCTGCTCACCCTCTATCTCCGACCGCCCCCGCCTCCAGCATGGCCACCGCCCCCTCCTCCGCCGCCTCCTCTGGATTCGCTTCCTCGCGCGCTTTGTGCCGCCACGGCACGACCATCGCCCTCGGCGTGAAACGCCTGTGCCGGCGCGGAGGGTCGCTCCTGGGGAGCGCGCCTGGCTTCCACCGCTGGACGGCTTTGCTCGCCGCGGTCGATCGAATGCTGCACAACAGCGTGGTCTTGATATCCCTGAAACGCGCCTCTGGCTGGTGCCTGGGCGTGGGAATCTTCATATCCTGGCCCGGCAACGCGACCCGACTCTGAAACGGAACTTCCAGGACGCAACGGCAGAGGCTGCGCTGAGTTTCGCATCCAGGGTTTGGTAATTGGACGATCGTCGCCGGGCCGAATCGGGCCTGTATGCGGCGGATCGCCAGGACGATCCCATCCATGATGCCAGCCCCCGCCGTTGGAGACCCAGTGATGATGCCAATCAACATTGTTGTCGAGCCACAGGCCTTCTGGATATCCGGTGCTGAAAGCGAGATATAAGCCCGCCTCATCATCTCCATAGAAAACGTCACCGGGGTCATATTCTGGTACATATACAATGTTGGGATCGGTGGGCAGAATATCGATGTCATCGTCGTCTACAATGATCTGCTGTTGTTGAGTAGTTTTCAGGACGCCCCGGCTCTGGGCCTGGCGGCGCAGCTCCTGGATGGCATTCATCACGTCTGACTGCTGATTCAAGAACGCGACGCCGAGCGATTGTGTCCATCCGAGCTGATTGTTCATCATGCCCAGAATCGAGGGATAATGAAGCAATGCCTTGATGGACGGCTCCGCGTTCAGTGCATCGATCGCCGCCTCGGTAGGCGCGGGATTGACCTGAAGCCAGCGTGCGGCCAGCACAACCTGCGTTGGATAAGTAGACGCTGGGAGAATCTGCGCGATGAGGGGATCAGGATAGAGCGCGATGGGCGCAAGCAACGTCTGGAGTTGTGCGTCGGCAAGAATGGTTGTGCTTGGCGGTGGCGGCGCAACCGGAGGTGCCCCCATATCAGACGTATCCTGCGAATACGCTAACCCCGTCACGCTAAATATACGAAGGGCCGTTATCGCCAGCATTGTTTGAAAAGTTTTCGCGATTTTCATATTTCAGTTCCTCTCTCGCCTGGGCGGACCCATCGCACCGTTCAATGTCGCGGCTTCTCGCTCGGTGGCCGGCTTGCATGCGTTAATTTCGTCCAGTGCCCTCTAGCGGGCGTGAGCGATCTCATCGGCGGCGATGTTCGCGAGAGCCGTTGCGTTATCCTTGGCGCTGTTGGCCGCACTGGCGGCTTCATCGGCCAGGTTGTTCACTGCATGTGTGACGTTGTCCGCCGCGTTGCCGGCTGCGCGTGCTGCTGATTCATTCTTTTGTACTATCATGTATCTCCTCTGAGAAAGCGGGGTTCGTTCTCTCGGCGCGTGGCTGCTCGGGCGAACTATGATCGCATCGGCCGACTATTGGGGGCGCGGCGGTCGGCGTTGATCAGCAGACTTCCCGGAAATGCGAATCGTTCCCAGGAACTGCCAGCGCATTTGGGGCATTGCGGCGGCCGAGCGATCGCATCAAACCGCTCATATCCGCAGTTGCGGCACTGCAGACGATAGGGAAACTCTGCGCTTCGAAATCCGTTCGATGCTACTGTTTCCGATCGTTGTTCGTTTGATCCAAACTGGTCCACGGCAATAGACATATTTGCTCCCGTTACTGATCTCCCGTGTCACCCGTTTCGCAAGGGCTCGGCGTTCTATTGTGCAACCCAACGCGTGGGGTCTGGCGGTGAATCATTGGGCTCGATGCGCGAGCGAATTGCATTCCACACCTCCCATCGATGAACAGGGAGGTCGCCGGCGACCTCGAAGCCAAGACGCACTCTGTCCCTGCCAATCCTGAGCACCGTCACGGTAACCAACTGTCCGGGGCGGCCGGCGGGATCACCGACGACCACCGATTCGCGATGCTTTCTTGATAAGACCAACATCGTGCATCTCCGTTTATTGGTTAGAGAGAGGACCTTGTGTATTTTGGTAACTGAACTTCTGTCCGCCGACGGATGCCTCGTACATCAGGCCAGTCTCATCCATCGTGAAGATGGCGACGCCGTTGGCGAATTTAGCGTTGGCGCCGACGCCGGATTTGATCGCAACGGCGGTCGCCTGGGCATCGAAGCGGAAATTGCCGTTCTTAAACAACTCGACGGCGGCGGGAGTTTGGAAGACGAGGATTTCGGAGTAATCCTGGCCGCCGAGCTGAACCCCAATGGTTGCTTGGGTCATATCGCAGTACCCGACCACGGCCCCGTTCTGGTAGACGTCGCCCTTACCGTACGCTCCGCCGATGCCGACGGCGCCTTTGCCGATACTTGGGAAGACGGCATAGCCGGCCGAATCGCCGATAAAGGACCGCAGCGTGGAATCATTGTGCTGAGCCTGATTCAGCGTATCGGCCGAGGAATGGACAAGGTCGGATTTGCCCGCCACCGAAGTCGGCGCCGTGGAGCAGCCGGTTGGACCGAGCAGGGACAAAGCGCCGGCGAGGGCGATCGCTGCGGCTTGAAAGTAACTGTTGACACTATTCATGATGTTTACCTCGATATTCAAAAAGTTCCCCTGCAAACAAGCGATTCCTTTCGACGAAACAAAAAAAGCCGACGCAACCGAACACCCGAGGTGTTCATTTGCGTCGGCTTACTCGTTAACGGGCTTCCCAGCGCTGGGCCGGGCGACCCTTTAGTTAGTCTTCCGAAAAAAACGTTCTTCCCAAAGGAGCAAGCACAATAGTTGCTCCTCGTGATAGGTATTATACGTACTTTAGTAGAAGAATGCAATTAAAATAGATAACCGATAAGGATTGATCCGTGTTGTTCATTCAATTCTCAACCGACCGAATATTGGCGTTTTCAGCAAGTTGAGTATGAAAACAAACACAATTGCACTCGCAAGCACACTCCCGAGAAGACTTAGCGGCAACCGAATCATGAACCAGCCGCGTGATGCCAGGGTGGCGGCGATGGACAGGTCGACGACCGTCGCCAGCAGCAGCCAGCGGCCCGGATGAGGAGCGGACCAGAGCCTGCCGCGGGAGCGTATCGCATAGGTGGCTGCCTGGTTGCCGCATACGACGGCAAAGAATGCGAGCGTTTGCAATGCGGCGATGCCCAACCGTAGTTCGAAGAACCCAACCGCCAGCACGGCAACACAGAATCCCAATTCTGACACGCCCATAAAGATGCCCGCGAGGGTCAGTTTGCCGATGTGCCACTGATTAGGCTGCGGCGACGGCCGAACATTGTCGGTCGTGGAAGACATTCCCAGACAATCACCCGCAAGCATTACAATGATCATTAGCATCGGGGTGAGGACTGCATGACCAGTCAGGACAAGCCCCATGCCGAGGAACAGCACCTGCGTAATCTTTGAAGTCAACGAGCGCAACGTGTAGTTCAGCATGCGCTGGAACGTGTTTCGCCCCTCCTTTACCGAAGCCACAATTCCCGATAGGCCGGGATCAATGAGCACGACGCCGGCAGCGGATTTGGCTACGTCGGTCGCGGTGGAGACAGCGATGCCGATTTGTGCCTGCCGTAGCGCAGGCGCATCGTTGGCCCCGTCCCCACACATGCCAACCGTGTGCCCAGCCTTCTGGAATGCCTTCACCAGTTTGTATTTGTCCTCGGGCAGGACGCTGGCGAAGACCGCGAACGTTTCGGGTAGCACTGTATCGGGAATCGGGCCGGGCGGGCACACTGATCCGTCAAGACCGACCGCGCGAGCCACGATTACCGCGGTCGCCGGGGCATCGCCCGTTACCATCACGGTTCGGACTCCCAGTTGTTTCAGTTCGGTTACCAGCGCGGCGGAATCCTTGCGCGGCGGATCGCTAAGCGCAATCAATCCCAAAAGCTTCATCGCTGCTGGCGTACCGGCGGCTACAGCCAACACTCGAAAGCCCTTTGATTCCAAATCGGTTGCCGCCGACGCAGCGGTGGGAGACGCGGTCGCCTGCGGGCCGACGGTGGCGAACGCACCCTTGATGATGCGTATTGCTCCCAACGCAGGGTCCGTCGCGGATGCTTCGGACATCTTCGTCGCTGGATCGAAGGGAACGAATCGGACCAACTTGGCCGGGTTGGAGGCGATGTTTTTCGAGGCGGCGGTTCGGATGGCCGCATCCACGGGATCTTGCCCCCCGTCGGAGCTGGCCATCGCCGCCGTTGCCAGAACGTGGGATTCGTCAAACCCCGGCATCGGATGGACCACTGCGATGGCGAGCTGGTTGCGCGTCAGCGTGCCGGTTTTGTCGGCACAGAGCACATCGATGGACGCGGCCTCGTTTACCGCAGACAGCCGCGTCGACAACACGCCTTGGCGAGCCAACGCACGCGCTCCCAGCGCACTGGCCAGGGTAAAGGTGGCGGGCAGTGCAACCGGGATCGACGCTAGCACCGCCGTCAACACCAAGGGGATGATCTCGCCCGCTGGCATGCCGCGCCAATGCGCGTATCCCACCAGAATGAGGATCATGATGCCGTTGAAAATCGCCAGGTTCCGCACCACATGCAGGACGGCCTTCTGCTGAGTGCTGATGACATGCGCCGTGCGAACCAGCTCCGCGGTGCGCCCGAATTTGGTGCGAGTTCCGGTTGCCGTGACACAAGCCACGGCTTCGCCGCGACGAACCAATGCACCGGCATAAGTTTGAAATTGTGGCCCGGCTTCGGTGGCCATCGACTCGCCCGTGAGCATCGATTGATCGAGAAGCACATTGCCAGAAACCAAGCGGACATCCGCGGCAACGACCCCGCCGAGCGAAAGCTTAATGATGTCGCCAGGCACAAGATCGGCCGCCGGAAGATTCTTCCACGCGCCATCGCGACGGACCGATGCGGTCAACGCCAGCCGTGACTTCAGCGCAGCAAGCGTCGCCTGCGCCCGTCCTTCCTGAATGAAACTCAAGGCCGCATTGAACAGCAGCAATACCCCGATGACCGTGGCTTCGACATACTTTCCCAGCACCAACTGCAGCACGATCGCGGCTTCCAGCATCCACGGAACTGGCGCCCACAGCTTCTCAAACGCCCGTCGTGCCGGATGCGATGACCCATCGGGCATCGAGTTGGGACCGAATTGATCTAACCGGCGCCGAGCTTCTCCGCTCGTGAGGCCATCCGCCGCGTCAGAGGTCGCTACCTTCGCCGATAGGTCGACATGCACGGGCAACGCAACGGCTGCAACGGGGGGCATGGTTCAATCTTTCTCGCCCGGTCCCTCAGCGACCAACTCCGCGCGGATCGATTCCAATTCCTGCTCACGTTTGCGCGTGGTCTTGGGATAGGCCAACTTGAGTTCCTTCAGACCATCAAGAACAATCTGAGAAACAATCAGCCGTGCGGTCTCTTTGTCATCGGCGGGAACGACATACCATGGGGCGTGCCTGGAACTGGTCGCATTCAGGCAGTGCTCATAAGCGTCCACGTATTGGTTCCAGTATTTCCTTTCCTTGATGTCGGCAAGGCTGAATTTCCAGTTTTTTTCCGGCTTATCGATGCGCGCGAGAAACCGCTTACGCTGCTCCTCCTTCGAGAGATGAAGAAAGATTTTGATGATGCGCGTGCTGTTGTGATAGAGATGGCGCTCCAGATCGACGATCGAGCGATAGCGGTCTTCCCAGAAGTCTTTGTGGTTCACCAGCTCTTCTGACAGCCCCTTGGTACGAAGCATTTCCGGATGCACCCGGACGACCAGCACTTCCTCGTAATAAGAGCGATTGAAGATCCCGATCCGTCCTCGTTCTGGGAGGCGACACTCGGCGCGCCAGAGGAAATCGTGCGCCAGTTCTTCAGCGCTGGGCTGCTTGAAACTGAAGACTTCGCACCCTTGCGGATTCACTCCGGACATCACATGCCGAATCGCGCCGTCTTTGCCGGCCGCATCGATCCCCTGGAAAATCAGCAGCAAGGCCTGGCGGTTGGACGCATAATGGAGGCGCTGTAGCCTGTATAACTCCTCAACGTGCGCTTCGAGTACCCTTGCGTACTGTTTCTTCGACTCGCGAACAGGCTTCACGCTCGTGGGCCAGTCGCGCAGGCGGACCTTGTCACCAGGCACCACGCGAAAGTCCTCTGTGTTGATCTTCATGTCGTTCTCATGGCTGCGACTCACCGCGCTTTAGACAGCCGGCACCGCAAGCTTCGGCAGAAGCAGGGGCGCTTGCTTTACCGATGAAGCATTGGTCGGATCGAAGACCCGATAGGCGAGGAGCTTGATTCGGTCATTCAAAAGGAACCAAGCCAGCGCATAACCCCAGACAAACAACGCCCAGCCCCAGCCGAGGGGCGTCATGAAGAATCCATAGACCGCGATCAGCGTAGCGACGATCTGTGTGCCAAGCACGGCAATCCACAGAATCTTGGCCGGGCGAATCGACCAGAATGGGCCGCGGGTTCGCGTCAAGAAAATGGTCAAATGCCCGGCGACGGATAACTTCAGATACATCAATGTCTGGATGTGCGGCCGGTCAAGTTTGAATACACGCTCGCCAAGGTAAAACAGACCAAATGCAGAGACAACGCCGATGACACCCAACACTGTAGAAATTCCCAGGACGAGCTTCATATTCCAGGCTTCGGGTTTGTTCTTGTAATGAACATTGTCGTAGGCGATTGAAAGGATCGCTCCATCGTTGAGCAGTGCCAGCATCACGATCATCACAGCAGTGAGCGGATAAAAATTGAAGACAAGAATCGCCAGCGTCATGAAGAACAGCACGCGCAGCGTCTCGGCGATGCGATAGATGGCATAGCTGTTCATCCGCTGGAAGATTCGGCGGCTTTCCTTGATGGCGTCGATGATCACCGAGAGTCCGTCGGTCAGCAGTACGATCGATGCGGCGGCGCGAGCGGCGTCGGTGGCGCCGGAAACGGCGATACCACAATCGGCCTTTTTGAGTGCCGGAGCATCGTTTACACCGTCGCCGGTCATGCCGACGATGTGGCCGCGCTTCTGAAGAATGTCGACGATGTGGAACTTATGCTCGGGAAACACCTGGGCGAAACCGTCGGCCTTTTCGATCAGCGCTGTCTCAGCGGTCGTCTCGATTTTCTTTGAATCACCCAATCCGGTGGCATCGAGGATATTGGTTCCGAGGCCTAGTTGCCGGGAAGTTTCACGGGCGATGGCGATTTGATCGCCGGTCACCATCTTGACGATCACGCCCATTTCTTTGGCGCTGGCGATAGTCGCCTTAGCCTGCTCGCGCGGAGGGTCAAATAAAGGAAGGATGCCGAGGAATCGCCATTTGCCTTTCTCATCTGCCCGCGCAACACCCAGCGAACGAAAACCACGTCCGGCAAATTCATTGACAGCTTGTTCGACGCCAGCCTTCACCTCGGCAGCATTGGTCGACATCTGCAAAATCACCTGTGGCGCACCCTTGGCAACATCGAACTGTTTGCCGTCAGCACCTTTCACGGTTGCCTCGGTCCGTTTATGCACGGGATCGAACGGTGAGAAATGAAGAACCTGACAGCTCTTGAGTTCCTTGTCGTCTTTGACGCCGCCTAGCACGGCTAAATCGATTGTGTCCTTATCCTCCGCGCGCGAAGCGAGCGCGCCGGCGAGAATGATTTGTTCCGGCGGAATACCGGCGATACAGAAGGGATCGCCCAGGCTGAGCTTGTTTTGCGTCAGCGTGCCGGTCTTATCCGAGCAGAGCACGTCCACGCCGGCCAATTCTTCGATGGCGACGAGCCGGCTGACAATCGCCTCTTTCTTGGCAAGCAGTCGTGCGCCGACCGCCATCGTTACCGAAAGTACAGTCGGCATCGCCACGGGAATCGCGGCGACGGTCAGCACCAGGGCAAACTGCAATGTGGTGAGAACCCGGTCACCGCGATAAATCGCGACGGCGATGATCACGGCCACCAATCCGACCGCCAATACAACGAGGTAATCGCCGATCTTCATCACGGCGCGTTGAAAGTGGCTGACTGTTTTGGCTTCGCCGACCAATTGCGCTGTTCTACCGAAATACGTTTGCGTGCCCGTGGCATAGACGATGGCATCGATTTCACCTCGCCGCATGATGGAGCCGGAGAAAACCGCATCGCCGGGTTTGCGGGTTGCGGGCAGCGATTCGCCCGTGAGTGCGGATTGATCCACCTCAACCTCGTCACCCGCGAGCAGGCGAGCGTCGGCCGGCACGATATCGCCCAATCGCAATCGGATGACATCTCCCGGAACCAGTTCACGGGCTGGTGGGCAGATCCATTTCCCATCGCGTTTCACTTTGGCCTGGATGGCGAGTCTTGCTTTCAAAGCGGCGATGGCGTTGCCCGCCTGGCGTTCTTCCCAGAATCCAACCACCGCGTTGCAGCAAAGCAATACGAGAATGATGAAGAAATCCGGCCAGTGCCTGACAATTCCCGAAAGAATGACGGCCGCTTCGATCATCCACGGGATCGGACCCCAGAAATACGAGAGAAATTTCAGGAATAGATTAGTCTTCTTTTCGGCGATCTCGTTGGGGCCGTACTGAGCAAGCCGCTTTTTCGCCTCGATATCAGTCAGTCCGCCCGGGGACGATTGCAACTTCTTCTCCAGATCTGCCATCGGAATGGATTTCAGGTCACCGTTGGTATCGGGTGGCTTTTTGGCTGCTCTGGGCTTTTCGGGATGGAGATACATCATCGTTGCTTTCTATGCTGCGGGCTTCTGTAGTGCGGAAAGGTTGGACACAGCGCTCTCCATCTCGGCGTGGTATTCGCCGCGGCGCGCGGCACGGTTGCAGTCGGCGCGGTGAAGGAGGGCCTGCTGTGCTGACATCGCGTTGTCCATGTGGCCCAACCAGATCTTCAGCGCCGGCTGCTGGATCGCGCGAGCGAAGGAAAACGTGAGCGCCCAGGGTAATTTCGAGGCGAATCTGACATTCATCGCATTGAGACGAGCTGACGCCAGTTCGGCTGACTGTCCGCCGGATAGGAACGCAACACCGGGGACCGCGGCGGGGACTGCGCGCAGCAGGCACCGGACGGTGGCTTCGGCGATTTGATCCAGATCATCCTGCCGGGGGGATGCTTTTCCCGGCAGCACCATGTTGGGTTTGAGGATCATGGCTTCGAGCATGACCCGCTGCGAATGAAGTTGGTTGAACACCGCGTGCAGGACTCTGCCGGTGACTTCAGAACATCGCTGCAGATCGTGCGACCCGGTCATGAGCACTTCAGGCTCGACGATCGGAACCAGTCCGCCGTCCTGACACATCGCGGCGTAGCGAGCCAGCGCGTGCGCATTGGCATCGATGCATCCTTCGGTCGGCACTCCAGTGTCAATGGTAATCACTGCCCGCCATTTGGCGAATCGAGCGCCCATTCGCGCGTATTCCTGTACGCGCGCAGCCAATCCATCCAATCCCTCCGTGATCTTTTCGCCGGGGAACCCGGCCATCACTTTCGCGCCGGTGTCCACCTTGATGCCCGGAATGATTCCCGCATGAAGGATGGCATCAACGAAAGAATTACCGTTGCTTGTCTTCTGGCGGATCGTCTCGTCGTAAAGGATCGCGCCGCTGATGGATTGCTCCAGACCCAGTGTGTTTATGATCATCTCTCGATAAGACCGGCGTGCCTCCACGGTCTGCGGAATGCCCAAACGCGCGAACCGCTTGTTGCAAGTGGGATTGCTCTCATCCATCGCGAGCAGGCCCTTGTCTTCGGCGACGAGTGCCTTGGCGGTATCGAGAAGCGCTTGTGCATTCATGTGGAGTTGCTCCATTTTCAGTTGCGGATTACCGGCATGTCGCGGCTGCGTTTATCGCCACTTCATTACGCAACCGCTATGCGTGTTTCAGCAGCTCCGTCCGGTACTTCGGAGCGAGCGCCTCGGCGTTTGCTATGAACTCCGCCTGTGCTGCCGTGTCGAGCTTTGGAGGCGCGGTCGTCCGGGTTGACACCGGAACACCGACTGCAAGAAAGAAATCCTCCTGGCCTGATGGAGAGCAGACGCAAAGCAGCCTTACTGGTTTCGAGGAGGCGTTATGGAACTGATGTGGCGCGTTCGCCGGTACGTTGACCGTGTCGCCGGCCCGCACGATCGTCTTTTCACCGCGGAAGGTAGCCTCGATTTCGCCCTCGAGCAGGATGAACGTCTCTTCAAAATCATGCCGATGGGGATCAGGCCCTCCCCGCGGCGGAATGTGCATGTCGATCACGCAAAAGCGACCGGCGGTGTCCTTGCCAGTAAGAAGCAGCGTGTAGGTATCGCCGACCAAGCCGATGTGAAGAAGCTCTTTATTCCTGTCTGGTTGAGCGACAATGAGATGACGTGTGAGGTCATCGGCTGGAATCGGCGACACATCCTGCGACTTGTTCTTTGAGATTTCATTCATCGTGTTGCTCCTGTCACTAAAGTTTTCATTCCGGAAACCGTCATCTTGGAGGAACCCCTTGTAACTCGTTTTCGATCTGGGTTAATTTCGCCGCGCACTAGCGACGAGGCCATTTCTATTTCGTATTCATTTGGTGTTGGTCCATTTCCAATCGCGGATTTCCGGCAAATCTTCGCCGTGCCTGTCGATGTAGAGCTTGTGCCGGATAAGCTTGTCCTGAACCATCTGCTTGAGATAGGCGCCTTTGGATCCCAACCCAGGCACGCGATCGAGCACGTCCTGCACCAGATGAAAGCGGTCCAGATCGTTCTGCACCCGGATATCGAATGCGGTCGTAATCGTGCCTTCTTCCTTGTAGCCCCGGACGTGCAGATTGCGGTTGGTTCGGCGGTAGGTCAGGCGATGGACCAGCCACGGATAACCGTGGAAGCCGAATATGATGTGCTTGTCTTTGGTGAAGAGTGAGTCGTAATCCATCTCGCTCAGCCCGTGCGGGTGCTCGCTTGCGGATTGGAGCTTCATCAGATCGACGACATTGATCACCCGGATTTTTAGCTCGGGCAGATGTTGCCTGAGAATCGAAACGGCAGCGAGAATTTCCAGCGTGGGCGTATCGCCGCAGCAGGCCATTACCACGTCTGGCTCGGAATCCTGATCGTTACTGGCCCATTTCCAGATGCCAATGCCTTGAGTGCAGTGAATGATTGCTTCATGCATCGTGAGCCATTGCGGCAGCGCGTGTTTGCCGGCTACTACCACGTTCACATAGTTGCGGCTGCCCAGGCAATGATCGAAGACAGACAGCAGACAATTCGCATCCGGCGGCAGATAAACGCGCACGATGCTGGCTTTCTTGTTGATCACATGATCGAGAAAGCCGGGGTCCTGGTGCGTGAAGCCGTTGTGATCCTGCTGCCAAACGTGGGATGCCAGCAGATAGTTCAGTGATGCGATCTTCCGCCGCCACGGTAGTTCCGATGTCACTTTCAGCCACTTTGCGTGCTGGCTGAACATCGAATCGACGATGCGAATGAACGCCTCGTAGCTGTTGAACAGGCCGTGCCGGCCAGTCAGGAGATATCCTTCGAGCCAGCCCTGACACTGATGCTCGCTGAGCATGGAATCCAGCACACGTCCGGCCGGCGCGAGGAATTCGTCGTTCTTTTCCTCGCGGGCTTCCCATTGGCGATTGGTGATTTCAAAAACGGCGCCCAGCAGATTAGAAAGCGTTTCATCAGGCCCGAAGATGCGGAAATTCTTTTGGTTCAGCTTGACCACATCACGAAAAAACTTGCCCAGCACCAGCGTATCCTGGGCCGCCACGGCTCCTGGTGAAGGCACGTCCACCGCGTGGGCACGGAAGTCGGGCATCCGCAGATCGCGCAGAAGCATGCCGCCGTTTGCATGCGGATTCGCGCCCATGCGACGATCGCCCTCGGGCGCGAGCTCCGCCAGTTCCGGAATGAGACGGCCATTCCCATCAAACAACTCTTCGGGCTTGTAGCTCTTCATCCAGCTTTCAAGCTGACCAATGTGATTGGGATGCTGTGCGTCTACCAGGATCGGTACCTGATGCGCGCGGAACGTACCTTCGCACGGCAAACCATCGACCACCTTTGGACCGGTCCATCCCTTGGGCGACCTCAGCACAATTACAGGCCAGCGCGGCCGAGTAGAATCGTGGTTGTCACGGGCATTTTTTTGAATATGTCGGATATTCTCAATCGCCGTTTCCGTCGCAGAGGCCATCAGTTGATGCATCTTCTCGGGATCGGAACCTTCAACAAAGATCGGCGTCCAGCCGCAGCCCCGAAGGAACTGCTCCAGTTCCTCATGCTCGATCCGGGACAGCACCGTCGGGTTGCTGATCTTGTAGCCATTGAGATGCAGGATCGGCAGCACCGCTCCGTCGGTAATCGGATCGAGAAACTTGTTCGATTGCCATGCGGTGGCCAGGGGCCCGGTCTCCGCTTCGCCATCGCCGATGACGCAGGCAACGATCAGATCGGGATTATCGAACACCGCGCCAAAAGCATGGCTGAGTGAATAGCCCAGTTCGCCCCCTTCGTGAATCGATCCCGGCGTGGTCGGCGCCACATGGCTGGAAATTCCGCCAGGAAACGAAAACTGCGTGAACAGTTTTCTCAAGCCGGCCTCATCCTGCGTGACGTTCGGATATACGTCCGTCCAGGTGCCTTCGAGGTAAACATTGCCCACCAGTGCCGGCCCGCCATGACCGGGACCGGCGATGTAAATCATGTTCAGATCATATTGCTTGATCACACGATTCAAATGCAGATAGATGAAGTTCTGTCCGGGCGTCGTGCCCCAGTGTCCAACCACCAGCGGCTTCACATGCGACAGCTTCAGCGGTTCCTTGAGGAGCGGATTGTCGTAAAGATAAATCTGGCCGACCGACAAATAATTTGCGGCTCGCCAGTAGGCGTTCATTTTTCGAAGCAGTTCCGGGGAGAGGGGATTCACGGAACCGAGCGGTTCAACACCATTGGTATGCATTGCAGGGGCGTTTTCGACCAGGGTGACAGACATGTTTTTTCCTTTTGGCAAATCCGAGACCGTCCTACGGCGCGATCGCTTCGGGCGTCGACTGAATGGCGCGTTTTCCCGGTCTGAGCGACAGGTTGACGGAAATCTCATAGACAAGAATCAAGACAAGCATGAGCCCAACCGCCAACCACAGTCGCCAATCTCGATGCGCATGTTTTAGATAATGGTGGCGAGGGTGCAGATGGTCCCGAGGATTGGCGCCTTGGCTCTCGACATCGTGTTTGTGTGCGCTCATCGGACGACCACCATAAAAACGAGTGTCGCAAATGAACTGGTTGATCGCATTACCATCACCTTTAGAGATACGTACAATTGAGCGGAAACAAAAAAAGCCGGCGCAATCGAATTCCGTCGTTGCGGATTCAATTGCGTCGGCTTACTCGTAAACGGGTTTCCCGGCTCTCGACCGGGCGGCCCTTTATTTAGTCATCCGAAGCTATTGTGGTCTCGATGGAGCAAAGCGATTTGGCTCACTCGATATCAGCATTATATTGCAATTTACATAAGGACGCAATCTAAATAGACGATTCTTGCGGGTGGCTTTCACCGCGCCATTGGTTCAACGCTTTGTGAGCCACCGGATGACCAAATCGAGCAAACCTCCGGCTCACAGCCAGGAAAGATGGCTCTTGATTTTGTCGACCAACTGTTTGCTGACGGCGTCGTCGCCGGTCACGCCGATATGAATCGTCACCTTGCTGACGCCATCGCCGGCCTGTTCGACGTCAATTGTCACCGCGTCGCCTTGCGCGTTCTTGGCGGTTACTTTGCCGTCGATCTTCGTGCTGTTGCCCACGATGTCCGTGAGATTGAGATCACCGGCGGCTTTCTGGGCTGCCGTGGTCACCTTGTCGGGTGGGCCGCTGACCATGGTCGAATAGTAACCAAGCGTATTTGTGGCGCCGGCCGTATCGGTCTGGCAACCCGTTAGATTCGCCAGAAGAAATCCGACGCTAAGGACGCTGATCGCAAGAAATGCCAATTTCATAGAAGTTCCTTTCAGAATTGCCGTCGCCGCAAGTATTGCTTTTTGGCTTCGGCACGAATGTTTCGAACGCTTGTTGCCGAATACACATCCGACAACTCAAGACCGATCCAATGTTTAGCCTCATCAATGTTTGTTGTCGGTATTCATCCTTTCACCGTTCGGTAGTTTGGCTGCTCAGAAGTTGCGGGGCAGATATCCCATCAACAGCAGGACGAGCAGGATCAGCAGCAAGACGCCGATCCCACCGCTGGGGAAGTAACCCCATTCGCGGCTGTGACCCCATCGAGGCAGGGCGCCCACCAGCAGCAAGATCACAAGGACCAGAAGGATCAACCCCATATAGAACTCCTTTCGACGAAACGAAAAAAGCCGACGCAGTCGAACACCAGCGGTGTTCGACTGCGTCGGCTTACTCGGTAACGGGTCTCCCGGCGGTTCGCCGAATTACCCTTTATTTAGTCATCCGAAGTTTTTAGTGTCGTGCGGCGGTCCTATTCGCTCAAACCGCCTTTGCTGTAACAATACGGGCATCGGCTGAAACCGGCGACGGCACAACCATTTTTGTCAATCCAAATGGAAAGAATCTGACAATGGACTTACACAGCACCAACGCCGCGCGGGCAGGGCGACAGTCGTGGCGTAGGTCCTCCATCCTTCAGCCGGTCGAATCCGGCACCCTATCCCGTCCGTCCGGCCAAACTGGCGATTACTGCCAACAGATCATGTGGGTCGATCGGCTTGGGCAGATGCATCTGAAACCCCACCAGGAGCGCTCGCAGCCGATCATCGTTGTGGGCAAAGGCCGTAAGCGCGACGGCCGGAAGCTCTTTGGCAGTCAATCCCTTGCCGCGCACTTGCCGAATCAACTCGTAGCCGTCCTGGCCGGGCATCGCGATGTCGCTAACGAGCACATCCGGATTCGCTGTCGCCAGCGCGGCCATCGCATCAGCCACCGAGCCCAATGCCGTCACTACTGCGCCGGCATCACTCAACACTTTCACCAGCAGACGCCTGGTGTCCGCCTCGTCGTCCACGACCATGACGCGCAACGAGTCCAGACGAATCGGCAACAGGTCGCGCTGAAGCGTTTCGACGGATTTTCCGTTGTCACCGCCACCACCTTCATCAATCTTTAGAGCACGGATCGGCAGATTCACCGTGAAAGTTGCCCCCTGACCACCGCCCGCGCTTTCGGCTTGAACCGTGCCTCCGTGCATTTCCACAATGTGCTTCACAATCGACAGGCCAAGCCCCAGTCCGCCGACTTTCCGTCGTGTACTGCTGTCGGCCTGGCGAAAGCGCTCGAATACAAAAGGCAGGAATGCAGCGCTGATGCCCTGGCCTTCGTCGGCAACTCGAATCCGCGTCGCCGAGTCTGCGCGATCCAGCGTGATTCGCACCATGCCGCCCGCCGCAGTGAACTTGACGGCGTTGGTCAACAGATTCCAGACGACTTGCTGCATCCGATTGCCATCACACCAGACGACGCTGGAGTCCAGATCGAGAACCGACTCGATTCGCACGCCTTTTGCATCCGCCGTCGGCTTTACCGCATCCAGGGCGGCGCCGATCACTCCAGCCAATTCGCAGCGCCCTTTTTGAAGCCGCAGTTTGCCTGAAACAATGCGTGAAACATCCAGCACATCATCAATGAGCTGCGCCTGGACTCGGCAATTTCGCTCGATCACCTCCATGCCCTCCTGCAAATCAGCTTTGTCACAGGTGCCCGTGCGAAGAATGGCCGCCCAGCCGAGGATGGCAGTGAGCGGCGTGCGAACCTCGTGACTAAGGGTTGCAAGAAACAAATCCTTCGAGCGATTGGCGGCTTCCGCTTCCATTCGCGATGCGTGCTCGTTCACCCGCAACACCTCGCGCTCACGCTCAAATCGCACGCGCTCGCTGATATCGCGAATGTTGCATTGGATTACCGCTTCGGCGCCTTCCTGATACATGTTGGCCACGATTTCAACCGGACGCCGGTGGCCATTGCGATCCTCAAGCGGCAGGTTCTCAAAACGAATCGAGCCGTTCCGTTGCAGCTCCAGGATAGCGGCCTGGCTGGCCGCCTTGTCGTGAAAAATACCGATCTCCCACAGTTCTTTGCCGATGAAATGCTCTCGCGGGTATTCGAGCAGCTCCAAAATGAATGGGTTCACATCCGTGATTTTACGCGTGTCCGCGTTGAGAATCAGAATGCCATCGTGAGCTGCCTCAAAGAGCCGGCGGTAGCGCAGCTCCGACACCCCCAGATTGTGTTCCGTCGCTCGCCGCTCCGTGGCATCGGATATCTTCAGTAGAATCAGCTTCTTGTCTCCGTGGCCATTTGTTAGCCGCCGGCCGCTCAATAGCATGGTCCGTTGTCCGATCCCTGGAAAATCGTGCTCCACCTGAAAGTCATGGAACGCGCTGTTGGACAGCAATACTTCATCCAACAGGCGTCGCAGTGCGGAATTGTTCCACTGTCCGCTACCCAGCGTGTAGATCGATCGGCCCAACGTCTGTTCCGAAGTGGCCCCGAATGTTGCGTAGAACGATGGAATCGCAAGCCTGACACACATGCCGCTGTCGAGCAGAAGAAGCGGTTCGCGCATGGAATCCACGATGACGCTGGCATAGGTGTCTGAGTCGTGATGCGGCCTGCTTTCGGACACTTTCGGGCTCCTTCGACTACGCGCCTCTCTCGAATTCATCTGCGTTTCCACCACGCGACGATGAGTCCGGCCAGTTCATTCTGGACGGTGTCTAAATGCGTCCCATGAACATCAGGATGACCAGAACCACTAGCACAAGTCCCAAGCCGCCGCTGGGGCCATAACCCCAATTACGGCTGTAGCCCCAGTGGGGAAGTCCGCCACAAAGAAGCACGACGACGATGATGAGTAGTATCAATCCCATGGAAAACTCCTCTCGAAATCCCCTCCATTGTTTGCGACCGATGGACGGAACATCCGCTCATCGATCGCACCGCGCCTCGCCCTCCGGAAGACAAACAGGCCAATGGGCTCAATTGGTCTTGGTTTCGACCTGAGTCTTGTCGTCAGTGTTCGTGATCGGATTGTGCGTGGTTGTGGTCTCTTCGTGGGTGGTGCCGCCAAATATGCCGGGCTTATCCGTCTCCGTGTGCGATGTTTCGCAACCCATCGCAAGGAAGCCGGTAGCCAAAATTGCCGCCAGCGAAAGAACATGTATCGCCTTCATGAGATCTCCCAAAAATGGACTCTTCAAAACGGGCTTTAAGCGCGACACACGTCGCGACAAGAATCAATAAAAACCCGCGTGATTTCGTTTGACTCGGCTGAGTCGCCGGACCAAACAACAAAAAAACCGACGCAACCGAACACTTTTGGTGTCCGATTGCGTCGGCTTACTCGTTAACGGGTTTCCCGGCCGATGGCCGAATTACCCTTTATTTAGTCGTCCGAGGATCAATGTTTCTGCCATAGCGCGCAACTCATTTCGCGCTCCGTGACGCCAAATAATAGGGCGGCCCATCCAAATAGGCAAGCACGTTGCCGAAATACCTGATACAATAATCGTGACATGAAAACTCAAGGCGAAATCGAGAGCGCCATCTCCGAGGGCATGGGCCGCTTCGAGCAGGAGTACATGGGGCGGGGTCCAAAGGATGTTCACGCCTATTTAATCAACGATCTGGTCGTGATCCGGCTTAAAGGCGTCTTGACCGCGGCGGAACAGCATCTGGTCAAAACGCTGCCAAGCGAAAAAGGCAGGGATCTACTCAAGCAGGTGCGAAGCCATTTGATCGAAATAGCGCGGCCCACCATGGGGGCAATGGTCGAAGGCATCACCGGCACTAAGGTTGTCAGCCTGCATCACGACATCAGCACCGTGACTGGTGAAGAAGTAGTATTATTCACGTTGGAAGAGTCCCCACTGTTTCGTGAAACCAAGAAAAGATAAGCTCCGGATAAGGCGGCCGGCGATACATCCGCATTTTGTAAGATCGCGCGGATTATTTGATCGCTTCCACATTTGCCTGTCGCTATTTCCCGCCCAGAGTCGTAGAGTACGAGATCATGGTTAAGTAGTGATTCCTGCATGACGAAGAAATACAGGTCGTCGGACGACTAAATAAAGGGCACCCCGTTTGGGGGGCCCGTTGCAGAGTAAGCCGACGTGATTGAACGCCTCCGGGTGTTCAGCCACGTCGGCTTTTTTGTTTGAATCCGCGACGGCCGCCATTTTCAGAAAGATTTGCAGATGTCAGGGGTTAATCCATCCAACAGGAGCGTTAGCATGAAAACTGTCACGTTACTCAAGACAACTTTGGCAGCGTCAATCGCCGTGGCCGCGTTGGTGGCCGCGCCCGGATGTTTCTATGGGCATGACGATCATCGTGACGGATGGGATCACCACGACGACGCGTACCACCACGACGATGCTGATCATCATGACGACCATCCGGATGTTCAAGTAGACGTTCACCCTTAACCCCGTTAACTCCGGGGGACGACGCCCGACGGCGTGACCCCCAGAACGGAATCCAATGTCCGAAGCAAAGCAAACCATGGCACAGCAGATCGCCCAGGCGGCGACCGCATTCCAGCAACAACGGACAGGACACGGACCAAAATCGGTAAGCGTGGTGCTCAGCGGAGACACGCTGGTCGTCACACTGCACGGTGCGTTGTCCCCGGCCGAGCAGGCGATGGCGCGAAGCCCGGAAGGTGCCGCAAAGGTTCAGGAATTTCATCGGCAATTGTTCCTCAGTGCATCAGACACACTACGAACGCAGATCAAAAAAATAACCGGAATGGACGTGCGCGAAGCGACCGCCGAAGTAGAGCCCACTTCGGGTGCGGTCGTTCACGTCTTCACAAGCGGCACAATGGTGCAAGTATTCCTGCTCTCAGGAAAGGTACCATCCGGAACCTTCAATGCCGCAAGCGGAACATAGAATGGAGTGATCGCGCTGCCAGAAATAAACGGGCAGATTTGAACGGAATCGCATCGATCCTTTTACGCCGAGGTATGAAATGAAACGCCTCATCCAGGTCGGAAATCTGGCGGATTCGGTCGACAGCTCCGCCCTTCAGCAACTCTTCGAAGTCCATGGCGCCGTGCGAAGCGCATTGATCAACCGGCATATGGAAACAGGCCAGAGCACGGGCGTCGGATTTGTTGAAATGGGGACCGACGAAGCAGGCGCAGCCGCTATCGCCGCTCTGAATTGTCGGGAGCATCGCGGTCAAACGCTGTCCGTGTGCTGGAGCGTAGCCTCGCATCACCAGCCCGCGGGTCATCACCCGATGTTTGGCCCAAGGAATATGACCAATGACGAGGCAGTTGGAAAACCAGCCGATCGGCAATAGGAGAATACCAATGGACTCACAATTATCCGGCGCTCACCAAAAAATGTATCAACAGTTATTTCAGTACCCGTTGCCTCACAACCTGCATTGGCGCGAGGTGTGGTCGATGCTCGGTGCGATGAAAGATGCGACGGCTGTTGAGGAGGGCAATGGAAACCTTAAAGTAACCAGAAACGGCCAGACGCTTGTCCTACATAGGCCACGCGGAAAGGACTTGGCGGATAAAAAGGAGTTGATGCACGTTCGTCACTTCCTGGAGCGGTCTGAAACGCTGAAACCGATTCCCGAAACGGCTGGCACTCACCTCCTGGTCGTCATCGACCATCGCGAGGCGCGGATCTTCAGCACGGAAATGCACGGATCGGTGCCGCAACGAATTATGCCCTATGATCCGTTCGGCTTCGACCGCGATTTGCACTACAACCAGGATAATTCCAACGGCCAGCGAAAGCCCGAGAAAAAGACCTTTTACGAGGCGGTCGCCAAAACGTTGAGCGGCGCGACGCAGATCCTGTTGTTCGGCACCGGCACAGGCTCCAGCAGCGCGATGGAAGCGCTCGTCGCCGAGCTTAAACAGAATTATCACGACATCGCCCAGCGCATCATCGGCACCTTTGCCGTCGATGAGCATCATCTGACCGAAGATCAATTGCTCGCTAAAGCGCGGGAGCTGTTTGTTGCCCGCCACTGATTCCATCGTGATTGGGAGACTCGTCCGATTGGCAAACTGCTAAGTCGCGAATAGGGTTACAGGTTCGACTCCTGCCCGAGTACATTTTTGATGGTGATGAACCTGCCGGATTCCATGAATAGAAACCTTCTGCGCATCGCTTGCTTGATCAGCCTGCTGGCTTGGACCAACCCAGGGATGGCCGCGGATACATCCCCGGCGCCGCCAGCGACTACACGCCCGGCGCGCCCGACGCCGCCTACACGCGATCCCGACACGCCGGGTTATGTCGCGGCCAAAGAGTTGCCCGATGGCTCCAACCCACCGACGGATACCGACGGCAATTTTATCATCGGCCCCACTCACAAAAGCGCGCCGGAAATGTCGGCGCAAGAAGGCGTGCCCCGCGGAGCGGTGTTTACCTTCACCATGAAATCGGAAGACAGCAAAATCTATCCCGGCATTGCACGCGACCCCAAAACTTTTGGCACGCCAGATCCTACCGATCCCGCCAAACTGCTGGTGCCCACCAGCCATGCCGCTCCATACACTCGGCGGGTGGCGGTCTATGTCCCTAAACAATATGTGCCTGGCACGGCGGCGCCATTTATTGTCGGCGCCGATGGACCGGACCGGGCGTTGTTCACCGCCTTGGATAATCTCATCGCCGAGCATCGGGTGCCGGTGATGATTGCCATCTCAATAGGCAATGGCGGCGGCGACGCACAGGGCAGCGAGCGCGGCCTCGAATATGACACCGTGTCAGGCCTATATGCCGAGTTTGTCGAAAAGGAAGTGCTGCCTCTGGTGGAAACGCAATACAAGGTGCAATTGACATCCGATCCCGAGGGCCGGGCCACGATGGGCGGCAGTTCCGGCGGCTCGTGCGCATTGATCATGGCCTGGTATCATCCTGAGCTATATCACCGCGTTCTTACTTATTCGGGCACCTATGTAAATCAACAGTGGCCATACAGCGCCCAGGCCCCGCACGGCGCGTGGGAATTTCACCAGCATCTGATCCCCGATAGCCCCGCCAAGCCGCTGCGAATCTGGATGGAAGTCGGCGACAGGGACAATTTCAATCCGAATTCCATGCGTGACAACATGCACGATTGGGTCGTCGCCAACGAAAACATGGCCAAGGTTCTGGCCGCCAAGGGGTATCATTACCAGTTTGTCTTTGCCCGAAACGCCGGGCACACCGACCGCGGCGTGAAACAACAAACCTTGCCCGAAGCGCTGGAATATCTGTGGGACGGGTATCCGAAGTGATGTCACGTTCTTGTGACACTTCTCTTTCCGTCGCCGGCTGATTTTGTCCACGGAAACGCAATGGCCCAAAATGGAACATGTATTATATAGCTTAAGAAATATTTGCTATTATTCGGTTAAACTTGTTATTTATAATTAGTTAAGTGATCCCCCGTCGCCCCCCCGTCGTCCCTTTGTTCGATTTGGATCGGACATTCGCGGTGGAAACACATTCAAAGGGGAAGGGGCAAGCAAATTTGACTCGCGGCACAAACGTGCATATACACATATCATGGAAAGCTACCACGCCGATCCTGATTTTGTTGACTGCCGAGGCTGTGTGTGCGCGGCGCTTCGGCGGGCGAGCCGGGCAATGACGCAGCATTATGAGAAGTCCTTTCGCGGAGCGGGGCTGCGGGCGACGCAGTTTTCGCTGCTGGCTATGCTGACGCAGACTGGACCGCTGCCGGTGTCGGCGCTGGCCAGTCACTTGGGGCTGGAGCGGACGACGCTGACGCGCAACCTGCGGCTTCTGGAAGGCCGTAAATTCGTTCGCCTGCGGACCATCGAGGCCGATCAACGGGTGCGGCGCGTCGAGCTGACACGCGCCGGCCGGGACGCGGCCGCAAAGGGGCTTTCGGCGTGGCGAAAGGCGCAGGTGGGCGCTGGCGCGATCCTTCGACGATCTAAACTGGAAAATCTGCTGGCCAAGCCCAGCGGATAATTGTTTTGTCCAAATAGGTGTATCTACACGGAGAATGCCATGATGAATATTGATGTGCTCGGCGGCGTGGAGGCGACGATTTCGGCGGCACTTGTGGTGTCGGCCCTGGGCGTGGTGATGGGACGCGACTTGGCGGGGCGAGTGAAGGTTGCATTTGTACTTGTCGGCTGGTTCGTATTGATCGTGATCCTGGCGGCCACCGGGGCGCTAGGCAATGACCACGGCATCGGCACGCCCGGCCTTGGATTGGCCGTTGCGCTGCCAATCGTGCTGATGTGGCTTGCGCTCATGCGAGTGCCTTCGCTGCGCGGAGCACTCGATGCTGCGCCGCTGGCGATATTGGTTGCGGTTCAGACCGTGCGGATTCTGGGAGTGAACTTTTTATTGCTGCAGGCGAGCGGCCGTCTCCCCGCGCCGTTCGCGCCGGTGGCCGGTTGGGGCGATATCTTCGCCGGCCTTGTGGCCATTCCCGTAGCGTGGATGATTCAGCGGCAAACGCCTGGCTGGCGGCCGCTGCTCGTCGCATGGAACCTGTTCGGGATGGCCGACCTCATCGCGGCCGTGAGCCTGGGCGTCCTCTCCTCCCCCGGCCCCCTGCGTCGAATTTTCGCCGAACCGGGAACTGGTTTGATGACCACACTGCCGTGGCTGCTGATTCCGGGATTCCTCGTGCCATTGCTCTTCTATGAAGCCGAGTTTGTCAAGCGGGTTTAGTTGTCGGACGGGTCGATCTCTTCAGCCTTCTATTCAGTGCTCACGCGAGGGGCGATGATGCCTTGGTATCGCGG